>FLOH01000400.1_pt1 | contig 99222 bp, 87 predicted proteins | sample 756751 | NCBI WGS metagenome assembly FLOH01 (sample SAMEA4026879, study PRJEB14308) | marine metagenome | biome: coastal water; material: water | depth 74 m
AGCATTGCATCGAGGTCATGGGTTTCATCGTCCTTCAACGGAACTTCAATACTGTTCGCACCGGCTATTCCGGTCCAAATGGGGTAGGACTCGAAACTGCGCCACGCGTACATAATGCTGTCGCCAGGACCTGCCGCAGAAGCAATTATCTGTCCACACAGCGCGACGCTTCCCGTACCCAATGAAACGTGTTCGGAAGAAACTTCGAAGTGTCCGGCAATCGTGGCAACAAGTTCACGTGAAAAAGGGTCAGGGTACCTATTGATGTCGGTCACGGCGGCAACAATCGCTGCTTGGACACTGTCCAGCGGTACGTGGTGGCTCTCGTTACTGGAGATCTTGTAAGTGGTGATATCAGTTCGCGCACGCGGACGCTGACCCGCTTTGTACGAAGGCAACGCCTCGAGGTCGGGGCGCAGTCGTGGACCGTGAGTACTCACGGTCCCAATTTAGGGGGTATCGGCTAATCCTTCAACAACGTGCTGGCGAAATCGGGCACGTAGTGATTGAGCTCCCTCGGTGGGCGAACATGACCGGTAGCTTCCGGACGCTTAGGCAAGGTCAGTTTCTCCAATTCGGGAGTGAAGTAATCGATTGTGCTCAAAAAATGATGAATAGTGTTAAGTCTGGCGACGCGCTTGTCATCGGCTTCAACTACGAACCATGGCGACTCGGGAACGTCGGTATGAACAAACATTTCGTCTTTGGCTTTTGAGTACTCCTCCCACTTCGTGATCGACCCCCTGTCCATTGGGGAAAACTTCCAACGACGCATAGGATCTTTGATTCGGGATTCGAATCTGCGGGTTTGCTCGGAGTCGCTAATGCTAAACCAATACTTACGCAGAATGATTCCGTCTTCGATCAACATGCGTTCGAAAATGGGGGCTTGGTGGAGAAATCTACGGTGTTCATCGGGCGTGCAGTAACCCATAACTTTTTCAACGCCGGCCCGGTTATACCAAGAGCGATCAAAGAATCGGATCTCTCCGCTGCTGGGCAAATGCCGCACGTATCGCTGAAAATACCACTCGCCTACTTCACGTTCCGTCGGAGCGGGAAGGGCAACAATCTGCGCAAGTCGGGGGTTGAGGTACTGGGTGAACCGCTTGATTGTTGAACCTTTACCGGCCGCATCGCGCCCCTCGAAAATCACCACGATCCGCTTGCCCTCGACTTTGGTCCACTCCTGCAAAGTCACTAACTCGGCCTGAAGCCTCAAAAGGTGCTTTTCATAGACCGATTTGGGAAACTTTTCACTCACAACTCCACCATAAGCGCTCAAATCCCCGAAGTCCTCGCCAATCGGGAATTTCGTTTAGTAACCTAAATAGGTGACTTTGCGTAGACGAGCCCTCTTTGCGTCCGCTGGCGGGTTGGGAATCATCCTGCTTGGCTTCATTTTTGCGATCAGCACCTTTATATCTGTCTCAGGTTCACAGTCGAAAATTAACGACCTACTCACCCCCGCTGCTCAAATGGCAGATTCTCTCCTGTTGGCCCAGACCGCTGCCTCCGGTGACCTCGCGGACTACGTTCTCACCGGTGATGAAGCTCCACTTGCTAGCCACCAAAGTGCTATTTCGACCACAAATGTCATGAGCACCAATTTGTTCGATGTTCTCGCAAATGAAGACCCAGCCCTGATCGCTCTGGTTGAGAAATCGGCATCAACGCAAAGAGCCTGGATCAGCGACGATGCGGAACCGACCTTGACTGCCATGGCTGATGGTAAGCAACCAAAGGCAGGCCGTCTTACCAACAAGGCAAAAGCATGGGCTTCATACGATGCGATGATTTCGGCCACAATTGCGTTACAGGACGAGATAGAACTTCAACGCCAGGAAGCGAGTGACGCCGTTGCTGGAAGCGCCCGAACCTTGGGGCTGCTCCTGATCTTGGGTGGTCTGCTACTCGTTGCCGGATTCATCGGCTACTTCATTTACTTCCAGCGCTGGGTAATTTTCCCTCTTATGGATATCCGAAAGGATCTACAACTCTCGACGCGCGATCCAATGCATACGCATCCGATCGAACCGTTGGGACCACCTGAATTTTCTTCACTGGCAAAAGATGCCGAGTCACTAAGGCGTCAACTCGTCAGTGAAATTGATGAAGCATCAGCTGCGCGCAAAGGACTCACCCAAGATGCCCCCCTGGTTGCCGCGGTCAGAGCTGAGATGCAAGTCAACAGTTCACTGCACTGCCCAGGAATTGCAATCGCTGGTTTGGCAGCCACAGCCGAGGGTGTACTAGCTGGAGACTATTGGGACTACATTCCAATAAGTGACACACGCGTTGCATTAATGATCGCTGATGTTGCAGGTCACGGACCCTCAGCAAATGTGGTTGCGCTCCGGGTCCGGGCAATTATTCGTGCGGCACTGGCGAAGGGGTTCACACTCACCGACGCTATAGAGCTCGCGGCTGAGTCAACTAAACACGATGAATTGTTTGTCACCGTTCTCCTGATTACTGTTGACGTCACAGCTAATGAACTGCAATGGCTCAATGCGGGCCATCCTCCGGCAATTGGGATTACCCACGACAAAGACCTGTTCAGTCTTGACGCAACCGGACCTTTACTTTCATCGCTGGGCGGTGACTGGGAGGTTCGAACGCACCCGTTCGCCCCCGGGGATCTCATTCTCGGCGTGACCGACGGACTCCTCGAGGGTCAGGGCGCCGCCAGCACCGCCGAGGAAACCCAAGCGATTATTCAGATCCTTAGGGGGCTGGATGGTCCAGTTCGCCAAAACCCGGCCGAAATCGTGGAGCGACTTGTCGCTCATGTACGCGAGATTTCCCCACGCTGGAGCAGCGACGACGTGACCGTCGTGGCACTGAGCAGGTTGGAATAACAAGCACCCGTTAGATCCCTTTTCCTTGCCCATGACACAATGTCGAGATGAGAAAACCCACTCGAAACCTACTCGCTTCCCTGATTGCAGTAGCCCTTGTCATCCCCGTCGCTACTCCTGCCCAAGCCGCGCGGATCAAGGATCCATCGGCGAACCTCAAAGGCACCGTTATCCAAGACTCGCTCTTCGGATTGCACGTGAACGGCGCCGAACGTGGCGTCTGGCCCACTATCAATTTCGGGTCGCTTCGGCTGTGGGACAACGCAACTTCCTGGGTCAATATTGAAACATCCAAGGGTGTCTTTGACTGGACCAACCTTGATAGCGTGGTCGCGGATGCAAATAAGAATGGTGTGACTGACATTCTGATGGTTTTGTCGGGAACCCCTACCTGGGCAACCAACCAGCGCAACCCAATCTCCTTACCAGCGCCTAACGCATCCGGGGTGCCAGCAAATATGGCCGACTGGGATGACTGGGTTCGTGCGGTAGCAACCCGATACAAGGGCAAGATCACGAACTACCAACCATGGAATGAAGCAAACCTCAGCACCTTCTACACCGGAACGCCCGCACAAATGGCTGACCTGACCAAGCGTGCTTACGACATTATTAAGAGCATCGATCCAAGTGCGACGATCGTCGCACCAAGTACCGGGCTGCGACTAAATGGTGCACTCAAGAAGTTCTACCCAAAATTTCTCAGGGAACTCAAGGTGCGTAACTGGCCTGTGGATGTCTGGTCTGCTCACACCTATCCGTCATCTTTGGGTACCACTAATGACCGACAGGAACTAGCTAACAAATGGATTGCGCTTCTTAAAGCGGCCAAAGCGCCTAACTTGCCCCTCTGGGACACCGAAAATAACTACGGCCTGGGCGGGCCCGGACCGGACTTTCCCGAGCAGGATATTGAAGGAACCAAAGCAGCAGACTGGACCGCAATGACCTACCTCGATGCACTGCGCCTCGGTGTTTCCCGCGTGTACATGTACCAGTGGGGCCCCTACAACGACCTGTGGGGAATCCAATACAACGATGGAGCTCCCGGTGCAATCGCAATGAACACTTTGCAGGAATGGATTGTGGGAACTACCTACAAGGGTTGCAAAGAGTCCAAGCGTAAAGTCACTTGCAAGTTCGGCACAAGTGGTGGAGTCAATCAGATCGTCTACTCCGAAACCAAGAAGAAGACCTTCAAAGCAGCCAAGCAATACAAGCAAATGTGCCAACTTGATGGAATGGGAGTCTGCTCAGCAATACCTGCAAATCGCAAGGTGCGCACTAAAGGCCCGGTTCTTCTCAAAAGGTAGCGCTCTTTACTTATTGAGGGCCGGTGCGTTAATCGTACCGGCCCTCGTTTTTTGCTAGGCCAATTCAGACACCGCTGCGTCAAACAACGCGGTATGTAACTCAACGTCCGCTGCACTTGTTGTGGGACACATCAAGGCCATATTGTGAAACGGCGTGAGCAGTACCCCCCGGTTACTCATAAATAGGTGCAGGTATTCCTCGATGTCGGCGTCATATGCTGCGGCTGACTCGCTTCCAGTGCGTGGACCCGGAGAAACGAATCGGTATTCCGCGCGTGCACCAAGTTGCGCAATTGACCAAGGGACGCCGTACCTCACTAAGACCTTCTCGACGCCCTCGCGAAACAATGTCGCCATGGCAATCATGTGGTCAAAAGCGGCAGGTGTCAGCACTTGACCCAAAGTTGCGCGCATGGCCGCAGTGCTCAGAACATTGCCTGCAAGTGTTCCACCGACACCGCCGACATCGACAAGATCTGAGTCCTCAGCGGCGTTGATTGCGTCAGCAACTTCTCGAGTTAGGCCGTAAGCACCGCTAGGGATCCCCCCGCCAATACTTTTACCGATCACCAAAATGTCAGGTTGTAGGTGCCACGCTTTGGTGCAACCACCCCAACCGGCCGAAATTGTGTGTGTTTCATCAATGAGAAGTAGTGCAGCGTATTTAGTGCATAACTCTCGTAGACCAGACATGAATCCCTGCTCTGGTAGGACAATCCCAATATTGGTGAGAGCAGGTTCGGTGATCACAATCGCGACATCACCGTGGGCGAGGGCACGCTCCACTGATTCAAGATCGTTGAACTCCGCGACTCGGGTCGTTTCGGAAATGGGAACTGCCGGCCCCACATTTCCCTCGCGTAAAATTGCTGAGCCCTCTGGGCCGGTGCGGACGAGGGTTTCGTCGACTGCGCCGTGATAGCAATGGGAAAAAGCGAGCACTTTGTCTTTTCCTGTAACCTGGCGGGCAATACGCAGTGCCCACCGATTCGCATCCGTTGCGGTCAAACTAAATGACCAGAGCGGTAATCCGAATCGACGTGTGAGTTCAGCGGCCACCCATTGTGCGTCCGCGTTTGGCATCATGGTTGTGATGCCACCCTCGACACTTATGCGTTGATGAACCGCTGTGACAGTTGGCTCTGGTGAGTGACCCGCCATGGCGCCCGTATCACCCAAGGAGAAATCAACATATTCGTTTCCATCAACATCGACGATTCGATTCCCGCGGGCAGAGTGCAAGTAGAGTGGATAACCGCCAGACCATTTGTTCATCCAAGTCATGGGCACCCGACCAAAAAGGTTGTCTGCCTCGGAGTACAACCCACGAGATCCAGTGGTGCGTGACTCATGCGAAGAGCGTTCCCGCTGCACAAGTTCAACGAGTTTTTTACGGTCAATTGACATGTGCAGCTCCTCAATCGGTTCAGGGTGATACTAGTGGCCGATATTAAGTGTTCCGCTCAATCGATCATGGAATTCCGCGCTTTTCTCGTTGAATCCCACGATCGCAACACTCTTGTGGCGACGGGCATACTTACTCACCACCGCGTCAAGGGTTGCAACAGTTGACGCGTCCCACACGTGGGCTTGGGTTAAGTCAATAATCACTAGATCTGGATCTTCTGTGTAATCGAATAGGTAGACCAAATCATTACTTGATGCGAAGAACATTTCCCCGTGCACTTGGTAACGCACCACGTCAGCACCCGTTTCCGGATCAATTTCAAGGACTCGATCCATGGAAACGAGGTGGGCAACGCGCCTGGCGAACAGAACAGTCGCGGTGACAACTCCCACTCCTACACCGATTGCAAGATTGTGGGTAATGAGCGTTGCTAAAACGGTGGACAGCATCACGGTCGTTTCACTCTTGGGCATCGCCAAAATTGTTCTCATGCTATGCCAATCAAACGTTGCATATGCGACCACAATCATTACTGCAACCAGTGCGGCCATGGGGATTTCTGCTACCACCTCACCCAATGACACCACCAAGATTAACAGGAATACACCTGCAAGGAATGTGGAGAGTCGAGTTCGAGCACCCGAACGAACGTTGATCATGGTTTGACCGATCATTGCGCAACCACCCATTCCACCGAAGAATCCGGTGACAATGTTTGCAACGCCCTGTCCCCATGACTCGCGGGTCTTATCTGAGTGAGTGTCCGTGATGTCATCCACTAATTTCGCGGTCATCAAAGACTCCATGAGACCAACTAATGCAATCGCAAATGCGAATGGCGCGATGATCATAAGAGTTTCGATAGTGAACGGGACGCTTGGAATGCTCAGGAAAGGCAGGCTATCTGGCAACTCACCTTGGTCACCTACACGCGGAACATCAATATTCATCAGAACAACGGTCAACGTGATCAGAACAACGGCGACGAGTGGTCCCGGAACTGCATTCGTGATGCGTGGCATCACAAAAATAATCCCGACTCCAATAATGACCATGGGGTACACCACCCACGGGACGTCGATCAGATACTGGAACTGCGCCGAGAAAATGAGGATCGCAAGAGCATTAACAAAACCAACCATCACGCTACGTGGGACAAAGCGCATCAAGCGTGCGACGCCAGCAAACGCCAGTAGGACTTGGAAGATCCCACCCAGAATCACTGCCGCCACCAAATACTCCAAACCGTATTCACGCGCGAGCGGCGCAACAACTAACGCAATCGCTCCCGTTGCGGCAGAGATCATGGCTGGTCGACCACCGGTAAAGGCAATCGTTACCGCCATGGTGAAGGAAGCAAAAAGCCCTACTCGTGGATCAACCCCCGCCAAGATCGAAAACGAGATTGCTTCGGGGATGAGGGCAATAGCCACAACCAGTCCCGCGAGAATCTCGGTTCGAGCCACTTTAGGAGAAAGCCAGACAGGACGACGTGATGAAGAAATAGTTAATGACACTTGCTGAACTCTAACTACCCAAGGGCACACTTCCTAATTGGTCGCCAGTACTTACTGGGCATGTGTCCAATTACCAGCGAGAAATGCCGGAATTTGCACACATTTTTTCTCTGAAGGGAGCTCCGAATCAACATCGGCGCAGGCGACGCTGATCAAGGTTGCACGTACTGCTCGTTCGTGAGCGGTGTACGCGCACGCATAAGGATTGCGATTCGCCCACGCGTGGACCCGGTCTGGCCTCGTCGGCCCCGACTGTGCGCTCACTCTTCGGGCGGTTGCTCGCACACGACCAGCGCATCCACCGCAACCGCACCATTGCGTCCAAGAATCAGCGGGTTGATATCTGCCTCGATAATGCTCGGGTGGTCAATCGCGAGTCGCGAAAGCACCAACACCGTGTAGACGATGGCGTCGAATGTCTCCTCGGTGGTGAGTTTGGCGATTCCTGGTGCTTTGCGCACTAATCGGACGGCCTGATCGTGGGTGACCGGAGCTAGTGAGGATGCGGTCAACGACAGCGCTTCGGCGTAGCGTCCGCCAATACCCACGGCGATAACCGGCCCATACTGTGGATCGCGAGTCATCCCGCAGATCACTTCTGGGCCCGCGGCGATCTCCTGCGCCACCAGTACCGAGCCTCCGAAGGCTTGTGTGGCAACGGCCACTTCTTCGGCCGAATCAAGTCCCAAAGCCACCCCGCCCAAACTTGCCTTATGGGCCGGGCCGTTCATCTTCACCACGACCGGGAAGCCCAGTTCCTGTGCCGCTTTAACCGCCGCCTCGGGTCCTTCTGCGATTCGACGGTCGGCCATCGGAATCCCGTAGCGTTCCATGATCTCGGCGGACACATGCTCACTGAGCGCGCCAGGACTCAGTAGGTCAGATAGATCCACTTCTTCGTGCGGATCAAGGTCTTTACTGGTGAACGGATGCCACATCGATACTGCCGCCAAAGCCTCGACGGAGGCCCGGGTGCCGCGCAGCAATGCAACACCATTGGAAGCGGCAAAGTTCGCGATTCGGCGGGGCGGGTCCGTGACGTGCACTGTGGCTACTGCCGGGAAGATCCGGCGATCCTTCGTGGCCTGCGCCAGGCCGCGGACGATGGCCAGGCACCACTCGTTGTCCACGTCTCCTCGGTACTGAGTGATGTCCACTTGTGCGAGCAAAATGTCAAACTCGCTCGAGTGGGCCATGAGTTCTAACGATTCAGGGAAGACCACCTCGGTGTCATCGACCATCCAAGCGTCCAGTGGGTTTTGGGGGTTCACGAAATTCGGGAACCGCTCTTGCAGTGACGCCACGAGTTCGTACGGCATTGGCGGGAATTCCAACCCGGTTGGCTCTGCGGCATCAGCCAACATTCCGCATTCACCACCAGACTCGGAGATGGCACCCAGGCGAATACCCGACGGCCACTTGGGTTGGCCGAGAATCTCCAACGCCTCCATGAATGTTGAGGTGTCGGTCACTTCGATGCCACCATGGTGGTGGACGAAGTTGGTGAACGCAATACTTGAACCCACCATTGCGCCGGTGTGGGCCAGGGCGGTTTGTGCGGCAATCCGCGAACGTCCTACTTTCATACACACCACCGGTTTTCCAGCTTCCGCGCAAGCGCGAAGGGCATCGGCGAAAGCTTCTGGCCGGCGGACCGTTTCGACGAACAGACCGATCGCCTTAGTCTCGTCATCTTCAACGAGCCCCATGAGCAGATCAGCGGCGTCGCGGTTTCCCTCAGATCCGGTTGAGAACACGGCTCGGAATCCGATTCGTGGTCCGCAATTCAACATCGCATCAGCAATAGATCCGGACTGGGCAATCACCGAGACGTGGCCGCGGCGAAAAGATTTCGGAACACTCGACACATACAGTGAACCGCCATTGGGCACTGCCATGCCCATGCAGTTGGGACCCAAGATGGCGGCGTCGTAGGAGTCGGCAAGTTCGATAACTTGGGCTACGACTTCCGTGGATCGGGCGCCAGCTTCCGTGCCGAGTCCAGGAATGACGAAAGCTCGGATGCCGAACTCGAGTGCCTCACGCACCAACTCCAGGACCACCTCGTGCCCCACGAGCATGAACGCGCATTCGGGTTTCTCCGGCAGTTCCGCCACGCAGGTATAGACGTCCTCGCCAAGAATCGAATCCCCAGAAGGATGAACCAAGTACGCCTTGTTTCGACCGGCGATTGCCTCAGCAACTACGGTGGATCGCCGTGCGTTGGCACCAACGACAACTACCGAATCTGGATCGATCAATCCCTTGACGTTGCGATGCGCGATGCGCTCGGGTGCTGGCAACAAATACTCAACTGTGCTCATGGTGCTCCTTGGGTGCCGGCGATCACGGATAACTGAATGCACCAGACATGAGAGCGCTCCAGTTGTGAGAGGCACCGGTGACGGGAGAGGTAAGAACGACGCTGTAAGGCATGAGCCGGCTGTGGCAGCCTAATCCGGATTCGAACTGTGCACAAGAGTTGCCACCGCTAGGCTTTATCGTATGTATTCCATCTACGCCGCCGGCATAAACCCAGACGATCCGCTTTCTGTCTTAGAGATCGGAGACGTCGAACCGAAACCGACGCCACTCGAGTGGGTCGACGTCGAGGTCAAGGCGATGAGCCTTAACCACCACGACGTTTGGGCCCTTCGCGGACAGGCCCTGCGTGCGGAACAGGTCCCGATGATCTTGGGAACCGATGCCGCCGGCATCGCCCCCGATGGAACGCGTGTGGTTGTCCATGCGGTGATCGGAACACCGGTGCGTGGTGACGAAACCTTGGATCCAAAGCGTTCACTACTCAGCGAGGTCTACCCCGGCACCTTCGCTGAACGGGTTCGCGTACCGGCCAGCAACCTAATCCCGCTGCCCGAAAGTATGAGCTTTGAGGAGGCATCCTGTTTGCCGACCGCCTATTTGACCGCGTACCGAATGCTGTCCACCAAATCGGGAACCCAACCGGGAGACACTGTGCTGATCCAAGGCGCAGGTGGTGGTGTCTCCACCGCCGCAATCGTGCTGGGTAAAGCCATGGGACTGCGGGTGTGGGTGACCTCGCGCGATACAGACAAAGGTGAGTGGGCCACGACCATCGGTGCAGATGAAGCATTCGAGGTAGGTGCGCGCCTCCCGGACAAAGTTGACGCCGTGATTGAAACGGTGGGCGAAGCTACGTGGGATCACTCCCTGAAGTCCCTGCGCCCCGGCGGCACGATCGTCGTGTCCGGTGCGACATCCGGTGCGATGCCACCATCGCAATTGAACCGGGTCTTCTTTCTGCAATTGCGGGTCGTCGGGTCGACCATGGGAACCAGCGAGGAGTTCAGTCGCCTCCTGGCGCTGCTCGCTGAATCCGGCGTCCGCCCGATTATCGATCGCACTTTGCCGATGGACTCCGCGCGCGAGGGTTTCTCGGCGATGATCGAGGGATCCATGCGCGGCAAGATCGTGATGACGCGCTAGCTATGAACGTGGGAAACTACCGGGTCCGCTACCGGGATGTCTACTCCGCGGGGGTCGTGCTCAACTCCCGCTTCCTAGACATCTGTGATGAAGCCTTCACCGAATACTTCCGGGCCCTGGGTTTGCCACCGGAGGCTTTGTACGCGGTGCCTTTTAATGGTGCCCTCGGTCACATGGACGCGACCTACCGGTCAACCGCAACGATCGATGACGTTCTCGACTTGGACGTACGGTGCGATCATGTGGGTAATACGAGTCTGGTGCTGACCTACTCGATCACCCGAGACGGCGAGGCGGTCTTCACCGGGACCGCGCGGTACGTCAACATCGATGATTCCGGACAGCCCATACCGGTTCCTGCCGCTGTGCGTTCCGCAGTGCACACACGCTAGTGGCAAACTCGGATCCCGCGAATAAGGCAGACTTTCGCCATGGCTAAGACCACTCATCAGGATTCTTTCGATCACATCCGTCAATTAATGGGTGACTTTTCCCGAGATCGGGACTGGGAACAGTTTCATGACCCGAAGTCACTTTTATTGGCACTGGTGGGTGAGGTCGGTGAACTTGCCGAGCTTTTTCAATGGCTCCCCGCTGATCAAGCAAAAGACCTGGTAGCGAAACCAGAATTGCATCAGCGGGTGGGAGAGGAAATGGGGGACATCATCCTGTATCTCGTCCGGTTAGCCGATGTATTGGAGATCGATCTCGGTAAAGCCACCACGGATAAGTTCGATTCCGTTGTGGAGCGCTTTCCCACTGAATCTGTCAAAGGCCACGCACCTACAAAGGATTGATTGCGCCTTGGTCCTCTTACTTGGTGCCAAATTGGATATTTTCCCGCGCGATCGGGATAGACCCGTTAGCGAGGCCGGTTGAGACTGGGGGGTACCGACTGGTACCAATTAAGGAGAAGCCACATGGTCAAAGCAATTCTTGACGGCAAAGATTTCAAACTCGGACTTTTTTCACCCAATTGCTCGGGAGGGATGGCGGTAACCAAGGCACCTGATCGCTGGAGTGCCAGCTGGGATGACAATCTGCGCCTCGCCCAGATCGCTGATGAAGTCGGAATTGACTTTCTCCTGCCCATAGCTCGATGGATCGGTTATGGCGGCGAAACCAATTTCCACGGCTCAGTGCTCGACCCCACCGTGTGGGCGGCAAGCCTGCTGGCGAGCACCAAACGAATCTCGATATTTGCAACAATCCATACCGCCTACAATCATCCGGTTGTCGTGGCAAAACAAATGGCGACCGTCGATCAAGTCGGCAAAGGGCGAGCTGGACTCAATGTTGTTGCCGGGTGGAATAAACCCGAATACGAAACATTTGGAGTAGACCTACCCCAAGACCATGATGACCGCTATGCGCTAGCCCAAGAATGGTTTGACATCGTCAAAAAGATTTGGACGACTGAGGGCTCCTTCGATTGGGATGGCAAGTTCTTCCAATTGCAGCACGTGGAAAGTTTGCCTAAGCCCTATGACGGCATGGTTCCGATTCTGAATGCCGGATCTTCCAAGCAAGGCCGAGAATTTGCTGCACGGAATGCGAACTTTGTTTTCACAATTGTTGGCGGGCCCGAGGATGGTGCGGAGGTTGTCAAAACTGTGACAACCCAGGCCAAAGAAGAATTTCACCGCCAGGCCGGTGTATTTACGTTGGGGTATTGCGTGGTTCGACCAACTGAAAAAGAAGCAAACGACTTTTTGCACTACTACGCGGAGGAGAATGCCGACTGGGATGCCGTGGACAATCTGATGACCCTTCAAGGCATGCACGCTCAGTCATTTACACCCGAGATGCTGTCCATGTTTCGCAATCGCTTTGCCGGAGGACACGGTTCCTGTCCGATCATCGGAACACCGGATCAGGTAGCTGACGAAATCGAGAGATTCGCCAAGGCAGGTTTCGGTGGAATGACACTGTCGTTCTTTGACTACGCCGCGGAACTTCCGTATTTTGCAGAGGAAGTCCTCCCACGACTTGAAGCTAAAGGAGTTCGCCTCCCTCGCTAAATTGTGACTGATCGGGGAAACCTTTGAATAGCACACGGACTGCCCGCAGAACGCCTAAAATCTCCTTAAGACATCACGGTTGCCCTAGGTGGGACGCGAGGAGGTTTCAGGTGCCAAATTCGATGGCTCCGGTATTTAATCTGACGAGCACCCATGCCACAGTTCTGCGCGACGAAGTTGCGCGGCGAACAACGCCCCACGAAATATTCACGCGTGAGTCGTCCCTGAACGGCAAAGTAGCGATGGTCACCATGCCTACTTCTCGCTTCGTATTCGTGAGATACGGGGGGAACGTGACTGTCGAGGCTCCTCCTACTGGCGACCGAGTAGTCGCCACTATTCCACTAGGGCCCATGGGTGTGAGCCGCGACTATCACGTCAAGCCTGAAAAGTTCGCGAGTGGTTTCCTGCTTTCCCAATCCAACGTGACGGTCATGAATCCAGACCCTTGGGCTGGCGCACTGATAATTGCAAGTGATCAGGAAAAACTACACACACAGAAAATCAAAGTCCTCGGTGAGTCTCATACCGAAACTTCCAGGCTGGGCACTGATTCCGATCTTGGCATGGCGGCTGGGAACCAGTGGCTCACTCACACCTGCCGTAGTTTGTGGAATTTGGCATCAGCGATTCCTGCGGAGACACCGGTACTAGTGGTGGAAAATTTCCTACAAGTAATGGAAGACAACCTGCTCAACGCACTCATTCTGGCTGTCGAAAACTCAACGGCACCATCCACAGTTGACGGACATCGCGGTCGAATAATTATTGACTGGATAGACACTCATTTTAGTGAGCCGCTTACTGTGGCTGATCTTGCTGCCGCAGTGGCTCTGAGCGTTCGTCAACTTCAAGCTTGCGTTCAAGACCAATTCTCGATGACTCCGATTGAGCTGCTCACAGATGTGCGACTGTCAAAACTACACAGCGCCTTACTTACTTCTGACTCTGATCAACGCACAGTGGCATCACTGATGTACAGCGTTGGCTTCACGCACTTGGGGCGTACTTCGCAAATATATCGGGAAAAATACGGGGAGAGCCCTAGTCACACTCTTAAGCGAAGTATGCATGGCTAACCCGCCAAAGATTTCGGTGATCTACTACTCGGCTACCGGAAATGTCGCTCGGCTCGCTCACGAAATTGCACGAGGTGCGGAAAGTATTGGCGCAGAGATTCGCCTCAGACACGTGGAGGAAACCGCGCCCGCCGAAGCGATCGCACGTAATCCTGGCTGGCAGGAGTTTGCTGACCAACCTGGCGACCCACTTGCCCAGCTCGAGGACCTTGTCTGGGCAGATGGCATCGCTTTGGGGTCCCCCACCAGGTTCGGCGGTCCAGCGAGCCAACTCAAAGCTTTTCTGGATACTTCCGGGGGGCTATGGGCGCAGGGTGCTTTTTACAACAAAGTGGGAACCGCCTTCACTAGTGCCTCAACCCAGCACGGCGGGCTCGAATCAACGATTCTCGCGATGAACAATATTTTTTACCACTGGGGAACGCTGATCATGCCACTCGGATACCCTGATGAACAGGTGCGCAAATACAGTGGGAACCCTTACGGCGCATCTCATTACGCATCCAGTCGCAATGCTGGGAACACTTCCCACCTGGCAGCGGCATTTACCCAAGGAAAGCGGCTGGCGCAGGTGTCAGCGGCTTGTCGAAATATGGAGAACACGTGACCCAAGGAATTCAAGTAGTGGCAATCGGTGGAACAACTCGTCCGAATTCATCGAGTGAAAAAGCACTGCGAATTGCCGCTCAAGCAGCTAAAGATGCCGGAGCGCAGGTGAGTTTCATCACCGGGACTGACCTGTTAATGCCCATTTACGACACCCAAAGTACCGAGCGCGCAGCGGAATCTCTTCACCTGATTGAGCGGATTCGAAACGCAGATGGTGTGCTGATTTCCAGTCCTGGCTACCACGGCGGGATGAGTGGTTTGATCAAGAATGCAATTGACTACCTCGAGGATCTTTCCGGTGAGAGGCGTCCCTATCTTGATGGGCGCGCCGTCGGATGCGTGGCTGTAGCACATGGGTGGCAAGCGTCCGTAACGACACTGCATCAGTTGCGACAAATCACCCATGCACTCCGGGGTTGGCCGACTCCCATGGGGGCAGCGGTCAACACCGCGGAAACCCAATTCAGTGCAGACGGGACTCTTGAGGATCTCGCAGCCCATGCCGCGCTCACGCGAGTCGGTACTCAGGTTGTAGATTTTGCCGAAGCATTCACGGCTCATCGAAACTAATTTCCTTTTCGATTCACGGTTTGCATCACCCCAAGGCCTGCTACCGCTAATCTATCGAGGTGACCGACACCATGAGATCTCAAAAATCTAAAGAGCAAGATCCCCAAGTGCGCAAAGAAGCACTTCTGCAGCGAATGGTTCGCCCACAGTCCCTCATCTTCACTATTTATGGCGCCTACAGTCGATCAATCGGTGGTTGGATGTCGGTCGGTGCACTGCTCGAGTTATTGCGAGAAATTGGAGTCGAAGATGCGGCGGTACGCAGCGCCCTTTCTCGGTTCAAACGCAGAGGCGTTCTCCTGTCTGAAACTCGATACGGCCTTGCGGGGTATGCCTTGAGTACAAGTGCCCGAAAAACCTTCGATACCGGAGATGCTCGAGTCCTGGAACGACGTGAATCACCATCAAGTGACCGATGGGTTCTCGTTGCTTTCTCGATCCCGGAAAAATCCCGTGACCTTCGTTATCGACTTCGCTCACGACTCTCTCGAGTTGGCTTCGCACAGGTAACAGGTGGGCTATGGATAGCTCCTGAGGGTTTGGAGGCAGATGCGCGGCTAGTGATCGAATCCTTGGGAGTGAGTCAACACGTGGACGTTTTCCGCAGTGAGCACGTAGCATTTCGCAGCCTGCCGGATGCTGTTGGTGGATGGTGGGATCTGGACAGCATCTCTAGCGAGTACACAGATTTCGCTACCTCATTTGAGCCTTTAATGCACGACTACCAGTCTGGGGCTGTGACCATGACGGCCCTACAGGCATTCATTGATTACACCCGAGTTCTCACTTCGTGGCGGCCGTTGCCCTATCGCGATCCAGGTTTACCCGCGGCGCACTTACCACGTGAGTGGGCGGGGATTCAGGGTACGGAAATGTTCTTCTATTTCTACGACAGCCTGAGCGCTTTGGCTCAAGAACATGTCGTTGATGTCTGTACCGCCCGCAATAGCGGTTCTTAGAAGTTTGACGTAGGTTCCCACTTTCCGTAAACCTCTCGCAGAACATCCGTGATTTCACCAACCGTCGCATAGGCCTTCACCGCGAGGACGACAGCCGGAACTATATTGATGCCTTCATGTGCTGCATTGGATAGACCCTCCAGCGTATGCGTGACTTGGCTTTGATCCCGTTTTTCCTTGGTGTGCAATAACGATTCAATTTGCCGGGCTTCACTTTCGTGGTCGATTGTGAAAACTTCAAATTCAGCCGTGTCCGAGACAAACGAATTGACACCAACCACTTTTTGCTTTCCCGTATCAATTGCGGTGGCCGTTTCAAATGCACTGTCTGAGAGTCGGGTTGCAAAGTAACCGGACTCAATACAGGCAAGTGCCCCACCAAGATCAGCGATTTTGTCCATCTCAATCATGACCTCGGCTTCAAGTTCGTCAGTGAGGCGCTCGAGAAGTTCACTACCTCCCAGTGGATCTACCAAGTCGGTGACACCGGTCTCAAAAGCAACGATCTGCTGGGTTCGTAAGGCGAGAGTTGCTGCTGCCTCAGTCGGTACACCAAGGGCTTCGTCAAAGGCGCACACATGCATCGTCTGACATCCGCCCATTGCTGCGGCTAGTGCTTCAATCGAGGTCCGCACAACATTATTTAATGGCTGTTGCGCGGTGAGTGATGATCCTGCAGTGAAAGCGAAGATTCGAAGTTGCTCAGATCTTGGATCCTTGGAACCGTAAGTCTCTCGCATTAATTTGGCCCAGACCCGCCTAGCGGCACGAAATTTCGCAACCTCGGGCATGAATTCCATATTGCTGGAGAGGAATGTGAACAGAGTGGGTGCGACGTCATCCACCGACATTCCCCGCTCAATCGCTTGGTCAAGGTACGCGCGAGCGTCCGAAAAAGTGAAAGCGATTTCCTGCATTGCACTCGAACCTGACTCCCGGATGTGGTACCCGCTCATTGCTAGTGGGACCCAGCGCGGAATATTCGATGCAACATGTTCGATTACATCAACGGACAATTTGAGTCCGGCCGGTGCAGGGAAAATTTGTGTACCTCGGGCGAAGTACTCCTTGAGTACATCGTTCTGAATAAACATGCCGAACTTATTGGGGTCTACACCCCGTTTCTCGGCCAATACTTCAAACATTGCTGCCCAGATATAACCAATCGAGTTGGCCGTGGTCCGAACCTGTGAGATCTTGTCTAACTCGATCCCCTCCATCAACACTTCAATGTCAGCCAAACTGTCAATCGCCACGCCGACCTTTCCCACCTCACCTGCGGCAAATGGGTTGTCTGAATCAAGTCCCATCTGGGTGGGTAGATCTAGGGCCACACTAAAACCGGTCAGCCCTTGTTCCAGGAGTGAACGAAACCGCGCATTGGTCTCGGCTGCGGTACCAAAACCTGCGTACTGTCCCATAGTCCAGACCCCTGGATCGGAACTGATTCCTCGCGTGTACGGGTATTGACCAGAAGACTCCGTCGGCTGGTCGACAGGTGTTGCGCTCATTTTTTTATCTCCCTCTCACTGGCTGCTTCCGCATTGAGATCAGCTCGTAAAATTTTCTTGGCAATCTTTCCAGTTGAGTTAAGTGGAAATTCACTCACAATTCGAATATCTTTCGGCTTCTTATATGAAGCCAGCCGGGCCCGACAGTGTTCCAGAATCGTCTCCACGCTCGTATCCGAATCTGCACGTAATGTCACCAAAGCGGTCACATGCTGCCCCCAATCTGGATCCTCAACCCCGATCACCGCAACTTCATGTACGCCGGGAACCTCGGCGATAGTGTCCTCAATTTCTCGGGGATAAATGTTGTATCCCCCAGAAATAATCATGTCGCCTTTACGGTCGACCAAATACATTAAATCGTCGGCATCGAGGCGGCCAAGGTCTCCGGTGTAAAGCCAACCGTCCCGGACCGCCTTCGTCACCGTATTGTCTTGGCCCGCTTGCCCGTAATAGCCACGCATGACATGGTCCCCGCGAGTAATGACTTCGCCGATTTCACCTGTCGGAACATCTTGACCCTGTTCATCGACAATTCGAACCTCAACGCCATTGCACGGATTTCCCGCACTGGTGAGTAATTCGGGTTCCCCCGAAATACCGCGAAGGTGCTCCTTTGGGCCCAGAACGGTCACCGGCGGAATGGCCTCAACCAAGCCGTAGTACTGGCTCATGTTGACGGTAATTCGCTCAAAGCAATCCTTGATCTGTTCCGGAGGCATTGGTGCTCCAGCGTACCCCAAGATTTCCAAATTTTTCATTCGCTCCCGCGAGATATCTGGCATTGCGAGTAGACGCGCAATCATTGTGGGCACCATTGCCGTTGCAGTGCCACCACGATTCTCAATCGCATCAACAAATAGTTCGGGGTCAAATTTGGGTTGAATGATTTGTTTGGCGCCAAATGCGAAATACGGCAGCACAAATAGTCCACTGGTGTGGGTGACCGGTCCGGCATGGACCCAGGTGCTGTTTTCGCTCGGCACCTTGCCCAAGAAATCCGTGACAATGTTGTGCAAACTAGCCATCCGGTTACGGTGGGTACGGATTGCACCTTTGGGGTTTCCCGTGGTTCCACTGGAGTAATTAAGTGAGACAAGGGCATCGGGATCGACGGAGAGTAAGAGTGGTTCAGGTGACTGGTCAGCGAGAAAACGTTCGTATTCAACACTTTCCCCGGGGTCCCCATTAATCACAATCACGTGTTCCACCATGGATCTGATTTCAGCAGACTGCTCCCAAAACTTTATGTCAAGGATGAGAACTTTTGGAGTGCAGTCCGTAGTGATCCGGACCCAATCTGTGGGGTGCAGTCGATAGTTCAAAGCAACTCGACATAGACCTGCAGTGCTAATCCCAAAATCTGTTTCGATATAGGTATTTTGATTTGATTGAAGATCGAGGACCCGGTCGCCGGTTTCCAAGCCAAGCCCTCTGAGCCCGCGCGCAAGTTGCATCACGCGCGCACCGGTCCGCCCGTAAGTGCTCTCGCCCTCGGGTCCCTCTAGGGCAACCCGATCCCGATATTTACGCATCGATCGCGCGACAAGCCTGCCAACGTCCATGTGGAGCCTCCTGATACTTCCTATTTGGTGGGTGGTTCAACGTATGCAGCGTCAAGAAACCAGCAACCATGTTCCAATACGGTCACCGGATTGATGTCGAGTTCACAATCGACGGGCCAGCCTCGAACTCCCTGGGCCAATTGGTCGATGGCAATCACTAGTGCCTCGCGGTCGGCAGAAGGCGCACCGCGAGCACCTGCAAGCAGCACATCCAGTGTGGTTTCGGAAATCATTTGGGCGATGTCCAACTTACTCACCGGGAGCACCCGCACCGCCGCACTGGCCACTATTTCGGTCAGCACGCCCCCCACACCTACTGTGAGAACGCGCCCCATCGGGCTGCTGCTCACCCCAACCAACACTTCGACGCCACCAGGAACAAATCGTTCCACTAAGACATCGCCCCCGAGTGCTTGTAGTCGTGCGAAAGTGTCAAGTGCTTTTTCTGCATTCACATCCAGCACAACGCCACCGGCATCTGATTTGTGGAGCAATCCGGGAACCACAGCTTTGAATACGGCTCTACCGCCCACCGCTCCCACCGCTCCCACCGCGTCCGAGCCAGAAGTCACCACGAATGACTCGGGGATGGGCAGGCCAGCGTGGGCAAGTAGTTCCTTGAGATCCTTTTCCGAAGCTCCCGGCTGCGGGCCGGGGATCCTCGGGTGGGTTGAGGGCGCCAAGTCCTTTCGCTCCGGTGAGTTGATTGTGACCAGGGCTCGAAGGGCGGCCACTGCACGCTCTGGTGTGGGATACACGGGGATTCCTGCTTCTTTGAGAACCTGTGCCCCTTCTGGTGCCAATGCGGCCGCGCCGGTGCGTACTGCAACGACAGGAAGTCCGGTGCTCTCTCTGACAGCACCCAACGCCTGCGCGATTCGATCTACATCTTTACCGACAAGTACCGCGAAACACGCAACAATTGCGTTGACGGACGGGTCTGTCGAAAGCCGGTTGACGCAGCGCTCAAAGAGTCCTGACTCAGCCATGACCGCGGCGGTGACATCGACCGGGTTAGTTGCATTGCCGTAACTAGGAACAATTTCTTCCAGAGCAGCGACTGTTTCGGTGCCGAGTTCCGCGAGAGCGAGTCCTTCACTTTCTAGTGCATCAACGGCGAGGATTCCGCTACCCCCAGAAGTTGTCACAATGCCAACGGCCGGCCCCGCTATTTTCGTTTCCGAGGCAAACAACGCTGCAATATCAAGGAGTTCATCGATATTGTTTGCCCGCGCAATCCTGTTTTGAGCGAGAACTGCACTCACAACTTTGTCCGGGGACGCCAATGCCCCGGTGTGTGATGCGGCTGCGGCTGCGCCCGCAACACTCCTACCAGCCTTAAGAATCGCAATAGGTTTGCTCCCGGCAACGCGAATAAGTTGATCCATGTTGCCCAGCGACTCGACGTACATCACTACCGCATCCACTTCCGGATCTTGGGCCAATTGGGCAGCGACCTCTGTTGCGGTCACGTCCGCTTCATTGCCCGTTGTGATCGCAATGCCAATCGGAACACCACGCTCTAAGCCAAGTGAGAGTGCACCAAATCCAAGTGCTCCTGACTGACTGACCAATGCAATATTTCCCTCCGGCAATGGTGTCGATTCAGACGAAAAAACTGGACTAAAAGTTGCCATCACCCGGTGGGCGCCACCCACAGATCCAATGCAATTGGGTCCCACCAGTCTCATGCCTGCTGCGCGGGCAATGTCAACTAATTCCTGCTGGGCAACCTGACCATCGGGATCAACTTCACCGAATCCAGAGGACATAACAATCGCGACGTCAACACCGGCTGCAGCACAATCTCTGACTGCTTCTCGAACTGAGCTGGCCGGGACCATGATCAGGGCGAGTTCAATATGCTGTGGGATTTCTGCCATCGATTGAAAGGCGGGTAGGCCAAAAATTGTGCCGCCTTTGGGATTTACGGGCGCAATGAATCCTTCAAAGCCGAACTTCGTGAGGTATTCAATGGGTAGGCGACCGATCGCGCCGACTCGTTCAGTTGCACCTACGACAGCGATCGTCTGAGCCGCCCACAATGGCCGCAAATCAAGATTGTTGGTCACGGCAGAATCGCTATTCCTTCTATTTCCACTAGTGCGGCGTCATCCCACAAACGCGTCACACCTACGAGCGTCATAGCGGGGTAATCATGGCCCACGTGTTTCTTCCACACCGCACCGATTTCACGTGAGTGGGCGCGGTAGTCAACCGGGTCGGTGCAATAGATGGTGAGTTTGCCCAACTGCGATGGATCGCCGCCCGCGGCCGCTAAAGCCGTGAGTAAGTTCGTGAGCGCCTTTTCGGTTTGATTAACAATTCCTTCACCCTCAATCACATTGTCTGAATTCAAGGCGGTCTGTCCGGCGAGCAACACAATCGTGCTGCCCTCAGCGACAACGGCATGCGAGAAACCGGTGGGCGGCGCAAGTACCTCTGGGTTAATGCGTCGTACTGTCATATTTGTACCTTTCCGCCATCAAGGGTGATCCCTTGTCCATTTATTGCACCTAGGTCATCGATCAGAAATCGAACCGCGGCTGCTACTTCGTGCGGCTCAATCAGTTTTCCATGCCCTTGCTCCTGGGCAAGAGTCTGCATTACCGCGTCCGGATCTCGCCCGGTTTTCGCGACGATTGTGTCAATAGTGCGCCGGGTCATGGGTGTATCCACATACCCCGGACACACGGCGTTGACCGTGACCCCGAAGGGAGCCACTTCCAATGCCGCCGAACGCACAAGTCCCAAGACGCCGTGTTTGGCTGCTGTATACGCGGAAATATAGGGAGCCCCCACTTTTGATGCCACGCTCGCGATCACAACAATCCGACCAAAGCCCTGCTCTTTCATCACGGGAATCGCAGCCCGCAAAAACCTAAATGGCGCGGTCAAGTTCAGGTCAATCATGTACTGCCACAGGGCGTCATCCGTTCGATGGATAGGGGCAGAAACCCCCTCACCCGCATTCACCACCAGAGCGTCAATTCCACCCCATTCCTGTACAACCCGATTGATCACCAAATCCGCCGTCCCCGGATCTAGTGCATCGGCCGGGATCACCATGGTGGGTATTTCCAGGGTGTCCGCCACCGCCGTTAAATCAACTTCGGTGCGGGCAGAAAGGGCGATTCGGTGGCCAGGGATGGCTAAATCGCGGACAATGGCAGCACCGATCCCGCGACTAGCGCCGGTGACCACACAGCGGAAAGGAGAATGCCGAGACATTTGCATAGCTCTCCTTCTCGGCCTGCGATTAAGGGCCGGGGCCCGGGATAGTGCATTTCTCTGTCGATCGGCAATAATACGACACATGACCGATGCCCGTCCGGTAGTTGCCGCAGCCAAGCGAACAGTATTTGGCAAAAATCGAGGTTCCCTCTCAGGAATCCGCCCCGATGATCTCCTAGCCCTGTCCTTACGAGAGTTGGCCGAGTCAGTTCCCGCCCTCGACCTCAGCCGCATCGATGATGTTGTGATGGGGGATGCAAACGGCGCGGGCGAAGACAACCGCAATGTCGCCCGCATGGGTTCCCTCCTTGCTGGATTCCCGGTTACCGTCCCCGGTGTCACGCTCAACCGGCTCTGCGGCTCAGGCGGTGAAGCAATTGTGCAAGCCTCCCGAGCGGTATTCACCGGCGATATGGACATTGTGATTGCCGGCGGAGTGGAAAGCATGAGCCGCGCACCATTTGTATTGCCCAAGCCAGAAAAACCACTCGATTCAGGAATGAAATTAGAACAAACCACCGTGGGATGGCGCATGGTGAACCCTGAGTTTCCGCAGCATTGGACTGACAGTCTCGGCGAGTGCGCACAACGAAGTGCGAGTGAATTAGGCATCGGTCGAACCGAACAGGACGAGTGGTCGGTTCGATCCCATGAACTTGCCGGTGCGGCTTGGGACAAAGGAGTCCACTCCGGTTTCGCATTTTCTGTCAATGGGTTAACGCGAGATGAATCAATTCGCCCCGGGACAACTATGCAGACACTCGGCGCACTTAAGGCCGCCTTCACCACCGACGGAACAGTGACCGCGGGTAACTCCTCCCCGATAAATGACGGCTCCGTTGCAGCCCTCATCACTAGACCCGATCTTGCAGCGGACCTGCAACTTACGCCCCTCGCAACGATTGTTTCATCCGTGGTCGTTGCCGTTGAGCCAGATAGATTCGCCAACGCTCCCGTTCCTGCTATGCATAAACTATTGCAGCGCAATAACTTATCTTTTGACGACATTGACCTTTTTGAAATCAATGAAGCATTTGCCGCAATGGTTCTCACTGTCTTAAAGGAGGAACCCCGGATCAACCTTTCGAAAGTTAATCCCCACGGTGGATCGATTGCCATGGGTCATCCGGTTGGCGCTTCCGCGGCGCGCGTCGTCGTCGATGCAGCAAGGAATCTTCAGCAACGCGGTGGAGGCCGCGCGATTGCAACAGCGTGCATTGGTGTCGGTCTTGGAATCGCAATTCTCTTGGAGGCGTAATGATCAAAATATCTGAATTCACGGACATCACTTACGCGGTTACCGATCAGGTGGCCGTAATAACTATTAACCGCCCCGATAGATACAACGCTCTACGTGGTCGAACGGTCGACGAACTTATTTACGCATTCCGTTATGCCTATGTAGACAAGGGGGTTGCCGCAATCATTCTGACCGGTGCCGGCACTAAAGCTTTCTGCTCCGGCGGGGACCAAAAACAGCGCAATGAAACCGGCGGCTACGGCGAGACCGAAATGGGGATGTTTGAAATCGACCGCTTACATCGTGTGATCCGCGAGGTTCCTAAGCCCGTGATCGCTGCGGTTAATGGCTTCGCGATCGGTGGTGGTCACGTATTGCACGTGCTTTGCGATGTGTCACTTGCCGCAAGCACCGCCAAGTTTGGTCAGGTGGGACCGCGAGTGGGGAGCTTCGATGCAGGTTTCGGGACCGCCTACCTCGCCCGAGTAGTGGGTGAAAAACGCGCTCGAGAGATTTGGTTTTTCTGTGATCAATACGACGCGGAGACCGCGGAACGCTGGGGCTTGGTCAACCGGGTCGTGGAGCCAGATGAACTACTCCCCCTCGCAATGGAGTGGGGTCGTAAAGCTGCCGCACTCTCACCCACTGCACTCAAGACGCTCAAGCACAGTTTCAACGCTGACACCGACCACATTGTCGGGATTCAATCCCTTGCATTTGACGTCCTGGACCTTTTTGTCAACACCGAGGAAGCCAAAGAAGGTGGGCAGGCGTTCATCGAAAAACGACCCCCTGATTTTTCACCGTTTCGGTAGTGCCATCTGTACATTGAACATCTTGGTTACTTCAGGATCTTTGCCACCATCGCGCCACTTGCCCCGCCAACCCCGCCCCCTGGCCAAGTCCCGGCGCCACAGATATAGAGGTCATCTACCGGAGCGCGGTGGCGCCCCCAACCTGGGACCGGGCGAAGGAAAAAGAACTGCGAGGGATGGTGGCTCCCGCCGAGTGAATCACCTTTGATCAAGTTCACGTTGTACCGCTCAAGGTCAAGTGGACTCATCACTGTGCGGGCGATTACCAACGAATTGAGTCCCGGCGCATACTCTTCGATTTTTGCCATCATGCGATCTGCGTATTCCTCGGCGATGTCATCCCAGTGCGAACCATCAGCGAGATCTAGGGGCAGCATTCGAACCTGTATCCACAGAATGTGTTTCCCATCCGGTGCTCGACCCGGATCCGTGATTGTCGGTTGACCAATTACCAAAGTGGGCGACGCAGGTAGACGACCCGCCGCAGCATCCGAGTAGGTCATCGCCATATCGTCGACATAGGGACCGATATGAACATAGTTGTAGGTACGCGCCTGCGTGGCTGTCCACGGTGGTAAGTCATTAAGTGCAACATGGATCATCATGGTGGCTAAACCCGGTTGGAATTTTTCAACTCGTTTTATTGCCGGCTCTGCGGCCACCGAGGCAGGGAAAAGTGCGGGCATTAAGCGAGGATTTACGTTGCTCACTACGGCGCGCGATGCAGTGATGACCGCACCCCCTTCAAGCACTACGCCGGTGGCACGATTACCTTTTCGTTTCGACTTACCCATTGTGATTTGGTCGACTCGAGCATTACATCGAACCTCGCCACCGTTAGCTTCGATGACTGCGACCAGTGCTTCTACCAGTGACGACGCGCCGCCTTCACCAATGACCATTCCAAAAAGCTGACCACCGATTGTTTCTAGGAACGAGAACAGTGCACCCCCGGAAACATCTGGCGCGAAATCCAAATGCATCCCCCAGGTAGCAAAGAGGGCTTTTGTTTTCGGTGACGTGAAGTTCTCGTCGGTAAATGAGCGAGTCGACTGCAAAGCGAGTTTGACCAGTTCAGATATGCCGACCGTTCCCAGTGCGCGGTGCGCTTTCCACAATGTTTTGACGGCGGCGGCACTCGGGAGATCAGAACCGAGCGTCCCGATTAAAAATGGAGCCCAGATCCCCAGCTTCGCGGTCAGTTCCTCCCATGCCTGAACATCTTCGGGTGCAACCGCCGCCACATTGTGAACCGTTGCAGCCGGGTCAGCCTCAACCCCAATCATGCTGCCGTCGGGATAGACCGAGCAGAAGGGTTTCGCAGATGGCAGGAGGCTAAAACCGTGGGCGGCGAGTTGGTCGCCCAGTTGGGCCATGACTGGCCCACCCGCAAATAGACCCAGGTTCATGGCAAAAAGATCGTGGCGAAAGCCCGGCGCAGTTATTTCCTCGGTTCGAATTGCACCGCCGGCAACCGGATTGGACTCGAGTACGATTACTTTTTTTCCGGAAACTGCCAGCAGGGCGGCAGCGCTGAGACCATTAATCCCAGACCCGATTACGACCACTTCCATGGACTCTGCCACGCATAGCTCCTAAATATTTCGAAAATCTGACGACCGCCATCATCGCGCTATACGATCGTAGTTGCAAGCGAAAAAGGAATTGAATCTACTGATCTGAAGATCTAGGGGCTTAAACTATGACCAGAGAATTTGATGCCGTCATTGTCGGCAGCGGGATTAACGCACTCGTGTGCGGTGCCATGCTGGCGAAAAATGGTTGGCGGGTGGCCATCTTGGAGCGAAATGATCAGCCAGGTGGCGCCATTGCAACTCGCACTGACGTGTTTGCGGGGTACACCGTGGAGTTACTGTCGAGCTGGCATCCATTATTTCTTGGCGGCCCCGCTTATGCCGAGCTCGCCGCTGACCTGGCCCGGTTAGGGGTGGAGTACCTCAACACTGAAGACCCAACCGGCGTGGTGTGCGCCGACGGATCCGCTGTTCTTTCCACCAGTGCCCAACGTAATGCCGAAACCTTCGGGGACCTTGGGGACCTTGGGGCCTGGAATGCGGTCATGTCCGATTTCGGCAATAAAGCTGAGTTGGCATTTGGTCTACTCGGAACTGATTTTTGGCGACCCAACTCGGGCAAGCTCGGCTGGAAAGCATGGCGTCAATTGGGACGCAAGGGGGTCATGGAAAGTGGTGCCGAACTCCTCGAGCCCGCTGGCCCGTGGGCCGATCGCACCTTTTCTTCACCCGTTACCAAAGCGCTGCTTGCCCCCTGGGCGCTACATAACGGTCTTGGCCCTGATGACGCCTCAAGTGCTTTTATTACCAAAGTAATTGCCGCGGCGATATCTATGGGAGGTATGCCCATTCCGGTGGGCGGTGGAGTGAAACTTGTCGATGCGCTATGCACGATCGTGACCGAGGCCGGTGGAGAGATAGCCACTAATACCGAGGTGCAAAAAATTAACGTGATCGATGGAAAGGCACGAAGTGTGCGCACGGCAGAGGGAGACACGTACACCGCAAGCAAAGTGGTTGTTGCCTCAGTTACCCCGCAATCGCTGTACTTGGATTTACTCGACGAGGAATGCGTCCCGGAAAAATATCGATCCGCAGCACAAGATTATCGGTATGGTCGGGCTGGCATGCAGATTCATATTGCACTGTCAGAGCCACCCCGTTGGAGCAATCCGGACATGGCGAATGTTGCCCTCGTTCACGTTTTGGATTCAATTGACTCACTATCTGAGTCCGTGAATGCCGCTAACCGAGGATTCCTACCCCGCCGACCCACAATTGTTGTGGGTCAACCGACCACCATCGATTCTTCTCGAGCCCCGGAAGGCGCCGGTTTACTCTGGATCCAGTTACAGGAAGTCCCCCGGGTGATTCGTGGCGACCTGGCCGCAGAGATTACGCATACTGGAGATTGGTCCACCCAAGTCCGCGATCAATACGCCCAACGGATCATTGATCAGCTACAACCACATATTGCCAATATCTCTTCTGCACAGATCGGGAAAATGGTTCTTGGCCCCGCAGATTTAGAAAGCCTCAATGTGAATTTAGTGGGCGGTGATCCCTACTCGGGAGATTGCCGCATTGACCAGTATGCGCTGTGGCGCCCCTTGCGGCTGGCCAACGGTCACAACACTGGGGTTAAGGGGTTGTGGCAAATTGGCGCTTCCACCCACCCTGGGCCCGGTCTCGGTGGTGGATCCGGATATCTCGTGGCAAAAAGGTTGCGTGAACGCCGCCGTTAGTACATGCTCTACTCGTGACGATCGTCAAAATAGTGTGATTCCGGGTGTAGTGAGACTGGCTGTGCGGAAAATTGCTGTTGTGCGTGAACGTTTCAGGGGATTACGATCCATAGGGATGGAATCTGGGGAAATGATTCCTAGGAGTAGAAAGGGTGTCTTTGATGGCTGAACGTTCATTTGCCCAGGAAGTTCAAGAGCTCAGACTTGGTGCGGGAGCAGAATTTCGCGGCGAAGGCATCTTGGCCGTCACTAAGGGCCTGCTGCAATCGGGTGTTGCCTACGTCGGTGGCTACCAGGGTGCACCAATTTCGCATTTGATAGATGTACTCGGCGATGCCCATGAAATTCTTGAAGAACTCGACGTTTATTTTGAAAATAGTGCCTCCGAAGCAACAGCGGCAGCAATGCTCGCGGCCTCCGTGCATTACCCGCTGCGTGGCGCAGTAACTTTCAAATCCACTGTGGGAACCAACGTCGCATCTGATGCACTGGCCAACCTTGCCTCCGGTGGTGTACTCGGTGGCGCCTTAATCATTATCGGTGAGGACTATGGCGAGGGCTCAAGCATCATGCAGGAACGCTCACACGCTTTTGCAATGAAATCCCAAATGTGGCTTCTGGACCCGCGACCCAATCTCACTGCAATTGTTAATTTTGTTGAGAAAGGTTTTGAGCTTTCCGAGGCAAGCAGCACACCGGTTATGTTGGAATTACGCCTGCGTTCCTGTCACCTACATGGATCATTCATCGCCAAGGACAATGTGAAGCCGCCATTCACATTGCGAGAAGCAATAGAGAACCCACAACGTGACACCTCTCGAGTGGTACTCCCACCCGCTAGTTTCATGCACGAGCAAGAAAAGGTTAGAGACCGTTGGCCAGCTGCCGTAAAATTTATTCAGGAAAATGAACTGAACGAGTTCATCGCAGAAAAAGACGAAAAGATCGGAATCATTCTTCAAGGTGGTCTGTTCAACACGGTCAATCGTTCACTAGAGCTCCTTGGACTTTCAGATCCGTATGGCAACAGCCAAATCCCGCTCTACGTACTGAACGTTACCTACCCGATCATTGATCAGGAAGTCCTGCGTTTCTGTGAAGGAAAGGATGCTGTTCTGCTCGTTGAAGAGGGGCAACCGGACTACATTGAACAGAACATCAACACCATCTTGCGCCGCGCCCAGGACCCAATAATTCTGCACGGCAAAGATCTGCTTCCCGTCGCCGGTGAATACACCCCCGCGGCGGTCACCAAAGGAATTACCGCATTTCTGCGCACACACTTGCCTGAGCGCATCAGCGAATCTGAACTGCCAAATGTTGTCCTCGAGAACGACGACCCGCGCAGCCCATTTGCTCCCCGCATTGATGCCGAACTAGTTCACGGTAGGGCGCCAGGGTTTTGTACCGGTTGCCCCGAGCGTCCAATTTTTGCGGCTCTTAAATTAGCGGAGCGCGAAGTCGGTACACATATCGTCAGTGCAGATATCGGCTGCCACCTGTTCTCCATCAACGCGCCTTTTAATCTCGGTGCAACCACAATGGGATACGGCCTCGGCTCCGCCAGTGGGGCTGCATTTAATGCCAAGGATGCAGACAAGCGCACCATCGCCTTCATGGGTGACGGTGGCTTTTGGCACAACGGGCTCACGAGTGGAGTCGGGAATGCGGTGTTCAACGAAAATGATCAGCTACTGGTGATTGTCGACAACGATTACAGCGCGGCAACCGGTGGCCAAGACCTTCTCTCCTCCCAGTCCACCAGCGCCTTGCGCTCAACAAAACATCCGATTGAACGAGCGGTCCGCGGAATCGGTGTGAAGTGGTCACGCACCATGACCAACACCTACCAAGTTGCTAAAATGCGGGACCTGTTCAAGGAAGCTCTCACCACCACACAAAAGGGCCCCAAGGTTATCGTGGCCCAAAGTGAGTGCACCCTTAACCGTGAACGGCGCGAGAAGCCAATCCGAGCGAAAAAGATTAAGGACGGTAAGCGGGTCGTTCGTGAACGTTACGGAGTTGACCCAGAAACTTGCACCGGCGACCGCTCTTGCATCCGAATCTCCGGCTGTCCATCACTCACAATTGGACCCAACCCCGACCCAATGCGTGATGACCCCATTGCAACAGTCCTGGATTCGTGTGTAGGTTGCGGCCTTTGTGGGGAAAATGCACATGCAGCCGCCTTATGCCCTTCGTTCTACAGCACCGAGGTGATCTACAATCCGAACCGATGGGACAAGACCAAATTAGTATTTCGAAAAAAATACATTGGTCTTCTTCAAAGAAATATTGAGAAGCAACGCGTGGGAATCGACGCCGGATGACAATTACCCAGTCATCGAGACCAGCACCGGCCGTCACCCGCCCGATCACCATGGCAATCTTGGCGATGGGTGGCGAAGGTGGCGGTGTCTTAGCGGATTGGGTCGTCAAAGTTGCCGAGATGAACGATTACTACGCACAGAACACCTCGGTTGCCGGTGTAGCTCAACGCACTGGCGCAACTGTTTACTACGTTGAACTGCTTCCCAAGACCACCGCGGAACATCCCACCCAAGAACCAATTCTGAGCACCATGCCAACACCTGGACAGGTTGACATTGTTGTCGCTTCGGAGTTGATGGAATCTGGCCGAGCAATTCAACGCGGTTTCTGCACGCCGGAGCGCACAACTCTGATTGCGTCGACAAATCGTGTGTTCTCCATGCCCGAGCGCACGGCAATGGGTGACGGTCGGATTGAGTCACAGGAGATTATCGACGCCGGCAAGATTTCCTCGAAGAGGTTCATCCGCGCCGACTTCAATAAACTTGCGCTCGACCATCGCAGTGTTATTAGTGCTTCACTTTTCGGCGCTATCGCCGCCGCCCAGGTAATTCCATTTACCCGGGAACAATGCGAGGATGTTATTCGCACCGGGGGTAAAGGTATTGAGGCCAGCCTCGCGGCGTTCAATTCCGGGTTTGATGCTGCACTGGCTTCTGAGCGCCCGGTGGTTGAAATCACAATCGGTACCCGACCCCCTGAGGCGAAAGAAGATGGACCAGACCCTGAGTTTGAGCGCGCGGCGATTGAGGACCCGATGTCTCTGGTCGGTCCAAAACTTCACAAGTGCGCCGAGCGAATCCTGAACGAGTTTCCGTCACAAGCCCGCTACATGCTTGTTGAAGGAATTCGACGGTGCGCCGAGTATCAAGATGTGCGCTACGCGGAGCAGTACCTGGATCGAGTTGCCCGGGTGTGTGAGGTTGATACCACCCCTGACCGGAAACTTACTTTAGAGTGCGCTCGCTATACCGCCCTCTGGATGACCTACGAGGATACAATCCGGGTGGCATTTCATAAGACTCGCAAGGTGCGTTTCGACCGGGTCAAAGAGGAATCTCGCGCGACCGACTCCGAGATGATACAAATTCGTGAATTCCTCCACCCCCAGATAGAAGAAATCACCGACACTTTGCCCACTGCATTGGGCCGATGGTTGTTGAACTCCAAGCCATTTCAATGGCTTGTCTACAAAATTACCAACCGAGGAATCAAGATTCAGACTTCTTCTGTGTGGGGATTCACGGTTCTGTTTCTGCTAGCCAAGCTTCGTCCCATTCGCCGCAGGTCACTTCGCTTTGGTGTTGAGCAGGAGCGTATTGATGCCTGGCTCACAACAGTTGTGGGTCTTGCCGGATCACCGGCAGGGGACCAAGAGCTGGCCTACCAAGTGTGTCTATGTCAGCAGTTGATCAAGGGGTACGGTGATACTCACGCAAACGGGCTCCGAAACTTCAATGAGATTATTGGCTACCTTCCCCAGGCCGAAAAATCACCGGACCCAGCCAAACGGATTCTCGAATTACGCGAGTCCGCTCTGTCTGACGAAAACGGTGCGGCGTTGCAACAAGCTTTGGGAAAATTTCCCAGTCAATAACCCATAAAAATCCCCGGCCACTTCGCGAAGTGACCGGGGACAATTAAATGAGTAGATGTGACTCCGGCTACTTGTTCACCAGTGCAAGCACGCGGCAGGGGCTTCCAGAGCCTTTAACAATCGGTAGCGGTGCAACTACGAGCACGGCACCAGTTATTGGCAACTTGTCAAGATTTCTCAATTGGGTCACGCCGACTTTATTGGCTCCCATAAACATGTTGTGGCATGGAAATGGTGGATCGAAAGTCATTGCGCCACCGGCGTCAGTGCCAACGGTCTCGACGCCCCAGCCAAGAATCTCTGACTCGGCGAGGTACTTCGCTGCTGCAGGTGCCACACCTGGAGTGTGTGGCCCATTTTCATCGGCATTGGCAAACGCTTCGGGATCATCACCGTAGCGCGACCAGCCCGTGCGAAACAGGACCCATGAGTGTGGCGGAATTGAACCGTGCTCCGCTTCCCAAGCTTTCACATCTTCCAGGGTGAGGCAGTAGTCAGGATCTGCTTCAACTTCGGCAACTTTGTCAATAATGACGGCTGGTCCCACAAGGCGTTGGACGGGGATTTGGCTGACGTCGTCATTATCTTTCCCGGATACCCAGTGAATAGGTGCGTCGACGTGGGTGCCGGTGTGCTCACCGGAGTGGAAGTTGTTCCAGTACCAGAAAGGCCCACGCTCGTCGTAACGACTGATTTCTTCGAGTTCGAAGACGGCTGTCTGCCCGAATTCCGGTGGCAGCGCCAGTCTCGGAGTTTCTGAGTGCAGAGGTGAGGTCAAGTCGATGACTTGAACCGAACCATCAACGAGTGCAGCCGCCAATGTATTGAGATCTGACATAGTTTTGATCCTTCCAGTTTTCGGTGTGCGTATATTGTGTCGGTTTTATTGCCCTGGCCGCCAGCGTTTCGGCCGATTGGTCAGTTTCTCTGGTGCCTGTAACTCCAGTCGAGGTTTCGGATCCTCATTGCGTCCTGCAGGTGGTTTGCGACTACCCGCCTCGTATTGATTGGGCCACTTGACCCCGTAGTCCTGTTCAGCTGCCGCATGTAAGGTCCAGGCCGGGTCATAAAGATGTGGTCTCCCCAGTGCGCAAAGGTCTGCTCGACCGGCAGCGATAATTGTGTTGACGTCATCCCAACTGCTAATCGAGCCCACAGCCATTGTTGCTACCCCCGTTACGTTACGAATTCGATCAGCAAAGGGGGTCTGAAAGGAGCGCCCGTACGCGGGTCGTGCTTTCGGAGTGGTTTGGCCGGACGATACGTCGACAATATCAACTCCGTGTTCGGAAAACACCCGTGCAATCTCTACTGATTCCTCAACCGATAGGCCCTCGGGCACCCAGTCTGAAGCTGAGATTCGCACGCTCATGGGTTTGGCTTGAGGCCATACGGCTCTGATCGCATCAAAAACTTCGAGTGGGAACCGCATCCGGTTTTCCAAACTGCCACCGTATTCGTCGGTGCGGTTATTGCTCACCGGGGTGAGGAAACTCGACATGAGATACCCGTGTGCACAGTGATACTCCAAGAGGTCGAACCCCGCCTCGTCCGCATTCTTGGCGGAAACCACGAAGTCCGCGAGCACGGCATCCATATCCGACCGGGTCATTTCCCGCGGCACCTGGCTATTTGGGAGATATGGAATCGCAGATGCGCTCATGATCTCCCAATTCCCGTCGTCCAGTGGTTGGTCAATGCCCTCCCACATCAATTTGGTTGAACCTTTCCGGCCAGAATGACCAAGTTGCAAACCAATTTTTGATTCAGTGGTGTGCACAAAATCAACAATCTTCTTCCAAGCGTTAACCTGTTCGGTGTTCCAAATTCCACCGCAGCCCTGGGTAATCCGGCCCTGCTCTGAGATGCACACCATTTCGGTCATGACCAATCCGGCTCCACCTAATGCGCGTGAACCCAGATGCACCATGTGGAAGTCGCCAGGTACCCCATCCACTGAGCAGTACATGTCCATGGGTGAGACAACAACCCGATTGGGAAGTTCAAGCCCACGCATGCGAAACGGCAAGAACATGGGGGGCCGGGGAGTCGTGCCCTCCGGGACGCGACCTAGTGAAATCTGGTTGCGTAATAGCCAGGAATCGACTTCGTGCACAAATGCTGGGTCTCGTTCTAGGAGGTTGTCGTAGGTGATTCGTCGACTACGAGTCATCAGGTTGAATGCGAATTGGACCGGCTCCTGATTGGAGTATTGAGCCATTTCCTCAAACCACTCCATGCTGGCCTGTGCTGAGCGCTGCGTGCTCTTTACAACCGGTAGGCGCTCCTCGTCATAAGCTTTCAGTGCAGTTTCAATACTGGGCTGCTCCTGAATACACGCAGCCAAGCTCAATGCATCTTCCATCGCGAGCTTGGTTCCTGAGCCGATGCTGAAGTGTGCGGTGTGTGCAGAGTCACCCAGAAGTGCCATGTTCTCTTTGACGAGTGTCTTGTTTCGGATAGTTCGAAAAGTTACCCATTTACTGTTATTTACCACAAGTTTATGACCACCAAGAACGTCAGCGAACAATTCTTCTACGCGTTGAACGCTCTCCATATCGCTGACACCCGGTGGCAGGGATTCGGATTCAAATTTGTCGAAGCCAGCATTGCGCCACACGTCTTCATTCATTTCGATAATGAAAGTGCTTGACTTTTCGTCCATGGGGTACGCGTGTACTTGCATAACTCCGTACTCGGTGTTGCGGATAAAAAACTCGAATGCTTCAAAAACTAAATCTGTTCCTAGCCACATGAATTTGCATTTACGCGGATCAATGGTGGTTCCGAAATCGGACTCAAATTCGGATCGAATAGCGCTGTTGATTCCGTCGCTTGCGAGCACTAGATCGTAGTTCGCCATCAATTCACTCACTGGCGGGGCTTCTGTGTTGAAGTGCACGGGAACACCGTGGTCCTTTGCGCGCCTCTGCAATACGTGTAGTAATTCCTTACGACTCATGGCCGCAAAACCATTTCCCCCGATGGCGAAGTTGATTCCGTCGATATCAACGTCTACGTCGCCCCAATAAGCAAATGATTTGCCCATGTCCTCAAAAACAGATTGGTCTGATGCCTTGATTCCGCTCAGTGTTTGATCTGAGAAAACCACACCGAAACCGAATGTGTCGTTGGGGGCGTTGCGCTCCCAGACTGTTATGTCCGCGTCTGGATCGATTTGCTTGATCAATGAAGAGAAGTACAAACCCCCTGGGCCCGCCCCCACTACTGCTATTTTCACTGGCTCATTTCCCTCTCTCAGCTTTCGACGTCCATAGTCTTGCGTATTTTTGACTATCGCCAATAGTACGATATATATCGCCGTGAGCAACCTTTTCCCGAAAATCACCGACAAACTAGGCAAGGATGGCCCCATGACTACCCAATCCCCCCAAAAATCCGAGCGATTCACCGGTCGGGTGGCCGTAGTTACCGGGGGGGCGGGCGGATTGGGAATGGCGATTGCGCGGGCTTACAGCTCCGAAGGTGGCCGGGTCGCGATTTTTGATGCCAACGCTGATGCCGTATCGAGCGGGATCGCTTCTCTGCAGGAGGCTGGGGTCTCACCCCAAAATCTCTTGGGCCTGCATGTTGATGTGAGAGATTCCAGCACCGTGCACCAAGCGATGTCCCAGGTCGCCGAAAATTTCGGTCGGATTGATTCACTGATTGCTGCGGCCGGCGGCAGTGTAGGTACACCCACGAAGCTGGAAGATATTACGCCAGAGGACCTCGACTTGGTTATCGACGTCAACATTAAAGGGACTTATCACTGCAGTGCGGCCATCGTTCCTTTCCTTAAAGCACAAGGTGGCGGTTCGATTGTTACCTTCAGCTCGATTGGCGGCAGGAGTACCAGTCCGGTAACAGGAATTCCCTATGCAGCGGCTAAAGCTGGGATTCTCGGATTGACCCGCAGATTAGCCCGGGAGGTGGGACCGGACAATATTCGGGTCAACGCAATTGCGCCGGGGTTATTCCTTACCGATCGACTCCAAGGAACATTTGACTCCATGAGCGAGCAGGACCGCAATGAAGTCCTTGATTCTATTCCCCTGCACCGCATGCCCGATCTGCGCGAATGCGTTGATCCAGTTCTCTTTCTTGCCAGTGACGCAGCTTCCTACATCACGGGAGTGGTTCTTGATGTTAACGGCGGAAGGTTCATGTCCGGCTGAGGAACGGGAGCCGAAATTCTTTTCCACCCGTTACGCCCCTGGGTCTCCAAATCAAAATAACCACCAAAGCAGCCGCGATTACCAGCCCTCGGACACCATTGGGCAGTGTGAATTCGATACTCCCCAGTGTGACTCCGCCTTCAAAGACGAGAAGTAGCTGGCCAATTGCCGTGACCAGAATTGTTCCCACGACGGCGCCCCACACACTCGAAGCTCCACCAATCACCAGCATCGCCAGCGTTGTGAAAGTGAATCCTAGATAAAAATCCCTTGCGCTCACGGCACCGGCATGGTGGGCGTACATTGCACCGCTGAGCGCCGCGATTCCACCTGATGCGGTGAAGAAAAGTACCCGCAACCGCCAGATACTCGCACCTAAAGCGCGGGCTGCAAGTGCGTCTTCGCGCGTGGCACGCAACAATCTTCCTCGACGTGAAATGCCAATCAAGTACACAACAATCATGACCAAAACTGCAATCGCAATGGATTCGTCAATAAAACCAAACTTGGGAACTTGGGGCATCACCTGCGGACCTGGGCCGATTAACTTCCAGTTGAACAATACGTTGTCTGCAACCATCAATACTGCGAAAGTTGCTATTCCCGCGGCCAAGCCACTGAGTCGCATCAAGAAAAGTCCAGTAATGAATGCGAGGAACGCCCCAATTGCAACTGCAATGACCAGGCTGGGGTAGATCCCCATATTGATCATCTTTAGTGGCTCCCAGAGTTCGTCCAACACGTTTTCTTTGATCCGTACGGGCACTGTGAGAAGTCCTGTGGCAAATCCACCGACCATAGCGAAGGCAGCTTGTCCAAAAGACAAAACACCACTGTTACCGATGAGAACTTGAAGGGCTAGCACCATGACAAGAAGTGCCAGAGTTCCTTCAGTGAGAAAAGCAAATGATGCCGACACTGAACTCGCGGCGTAGGCAACAATCACCACGACGACAATCGGTCCGAGCAGTTGCTGCCACTGGAACCGGGTTACTCCCGGTAGTTGACTTGACTGCAGGAGATCGTTCGACATTACACACGCTCCTTGACTGCTTTATTGGAAATTAAGCCGCCAGGCCTCACCAATAAAACGATGATGACCAAAATGAAAAGCCAGGTATATGTGTAAATTCGGTAGTTACCCAAGAATGAGTTCAGCAGACTGATCGTCGTGCCCACAGCGAAGCCACCCAGTGCAGCTCCCTGCAGGCTTCCGAGCCCACCAATCACGGTCCCCACGAGGGCCAGGATCGTGATGTTCACACCAAATAGTGGGTCGACCGACCCACGTTGGGTCACCAAGACGAATGCAACCGCCGCCGCAAGGACACCACTAAATACAAATGCAGCGCCAATTACTCGGTTCGAACGGACACCGAGTAGCCGAGCTGTCTGAAAATCACTTGACGCAGCTCGAATTTGCAGGCCGAGAGTTGTTTTCTCGATAAAGAACCACATTCCACCAAGGAGCACCAGGGCAAGACCGATAGTCACCAAACTTCCGCGCGTGATCGTGGTGTCCCCAAACTCAATGACTCCAGTCATCCACGGGGCGATCTGTCCCGAGAGTGGAAGCGCACCGAAAATGACTTCATAGAGGCGCTGAAGGAACACGCTTACTCCGAAGGAAGCAATGAGTAACACGGAGGGTTCGGCTAACCGTAATCTTTTGAAGACACTGAATTCCATCAGCAGAGCGAGGATGGCGGTTCCGGTTACGGCGATACTGATACTTATGGGTAAGCCCAAATCAATAGTTACTATTAATAGGTAGGCCCCGATCGCGATTAGCTCACCGTGTGCAAAGTTTACCAACCGCATGACACCAAAAACCAATCCAATTCCGAGTGCGGCTAATCCGTACAGTCCGCCGTAACTGAGTGCATCGAGGATTGTCTGAATCATTCGAGGTCCTCTCCGGTACCGAAATATGCTGCTGCAAGCCTTGCTTCATCTTGAGCGTCTTCGCGTAAAAGTGTTGCCCGCACGTGACCCTCACGGATGACGAGTGTGCGAGCGGCAATACTCATGACTAGGTGGGCGCGTTGCTCGACCACAATAATTGCTGTCCCTTGGTCTTGAATTCGATTTAGCACACCGAATACATCTTGAATAACGGTCGGCGACAAGCCAAGACTCGGTTCATCTAGCATGAGGAGTTTTGGTTCGGAGACCAGTGCGCGGGCAATGGCGAGTTGTTGTTGTTGGCCACCGCTGAGCAATCCTGCCTGATGGTTTCGATGGGTGATAAGAACCGGAAACAAATCAATTACTTCCTCGATTGCCTTCTGGGCTCCAGATTTTTCTCGCCGACCGGTGAGCCCTAAACGAAGGTTTTCATTGACGGTGAGGTCCGTGAAAATCGCGCGCCCCTCGGGCACTAGGGCCAGCCCTAATCGAACAATGTCTTCTGGGTTCTTGCTGCGAATCGATTCGCCCCCGAATTCAATAGTTCCGTGGGATGCTTTCACAGCCCCCGCGATCGCACCGAGGAACGTTGATTTGCCTGCACCATTGGGTCCAACGATTCCTACGAGCTCACCTGGTTCGACCTTAATGTGTCCATTGAAAAGAACTTGAACTTTGCCGTAGCCAGCCTGAAGGTCTTCAACATTAAGCAGGCTCATGCGCGGCCACCGTGCAAGCCCATGGTGGCGTCACCTAGGTAAGCGGTCAAGACTCCTTCGTCGATTAATGCATCATGCGGTGTTCCTTCAAAAAGCATTTCACCTGATGCTAGAACAAATACCCGGGTGCACGCATCAGCAACCAAGCCAACATTGTGTTCGATCAACAGCATCCCGCAACCAGATTCAACGCGAATACTTTCAAGAGCTGCGAGAAGGACGGGGGTTTCGTGGTCATTCAGCCCGGCAGCTGGCTCATCCATGATCAAGTAATCAGGGTCGGCTGTCAGTGCACGTGCCAGACCCACGAGGCGAGAAAGCCCGTGGGAGAGCCCGCCAGCAGGTTCACTCGTGACATCACCCAATCCCAGTAATTCAATAGCGTCAAGTGCCCGGCGGTTCGCCTTTTTCGTAGATTCACCGACACCAATTCCCCCCAGCACAATATTTTCGGCTACAGAGAGTTCGGGAAAGAGTCGGCCGGATTGAAAAGTGCGTGCTAAGCCTGCGTGTGTACGCGCTTCAGGTGTGAGTCCATCAAGGCTGCGGCTATCCATGGAAACTGTTCCCGAATTTTGCGATTCGTACCCGGCAATAATATTGACCAGTGTGGTTTTTCCAGCACCATTGGGACCAAGAAGTCCCACTATTTCACCCTTGTTTACGGTGACGCTTACGTCTTCGAGCACTTGGATTGCTCCAAAAGACTTGACGATCGACACAGCTTCAAGAATCTGTGTCACAAATATCTCCTGATAATTATTGATTAGAAATTAATTTTTCCAATGACTACGGTACCAAATTGTGTAGCGGGTTGACGGAGCCTATTTCAGACTCCATCAACCCGCCCGTGTAACTAGTTGAGAATTGGCTGCTCTGCAGCGCGGTACTCAATGAATGAGTGGGCTCCGTCTTGCACCTGCATGACCGCCATCGGACGAGTCACGTTAACGTGCAATTCGGGTGAGAAGCTCGTTGGTCCAGCAGTCAGATCAACGTTGTCAAATGCTTCCAATGCTGCTGCCAGATCGGCACCATTAGTGGAACCGGCCTGCTCAGCTGCGAGTGCGAATGCTTCAATGCTTGAAGCTCCCGTGACTAGTCCACTCGTTGCTGCGTCACTGCCAGTGAGATCCTTATAAGCCGCCAATAGTTCGGCGACCTTTGGATTGGGATCATCACCGAATACGGATGCATATGTCACGAAGTAGAAATCAGACAGATCCGGAACGGCTCCGAGCCAGAAAGCACCATCCATGCCGAAACCGGACACGACTGGTGTTTCAACGCCACCTGCGCGAAGTGCTGCTGCTGCTTCAGCGCCGCCACCAGGATAGGAGCACAGTGCGACAACATCAGGATTTGAGTCCTTGATTTCCTTGACCTGCGCGGTCACAGGTGCTGCAAGTGAACCTTCGGGTGTTTGACTGAATTCAGGTGCCGACACGATTTCGCCGCCCAGTTGGGTCCAGCGCTCTTCAAATACTTTGCACTGGTTCTGGGTGTACTTGATTGACATGTCTTTAAATAGTGATGCCTTTGGACCGAATTCTGCAAATGCCCATTCGGCCATGATTGCGGCTTCACCCGGAACAGCTGACCCGAGCGAGAAACCAAGTGTCAATCCGGCATCAGGTCCCATGATCGTGTCACCGACGCAGGGAGCGATAACCAAGACGCCAGCGTCTTGAGCAACCTGGGAGGCTTTAGCGTTGATGTCGTAGTCGCAGGTCACGAGTAGTAGTTGTGCGCCCTGATCAATCAGATCCGTGGCGATTTGTGCCCCTTTGTCGGGGTCTGTCTCACCATCAACCTCAATGAGTTCTAGTTGACAGCCAAGAACGCCGCCTGCGGCATTGGTCGCATCAATTGCAATGCGCGCAGTGTCGAGCGCCGGTACGTCAAACGGTGACATGAAACCGGTTTGGGCCATGGCAGATCCGACCAAAATGGGCTCGGTGCATTCTTCAGCAACTTCTTCAGCTGAAGTTTCTTCAGCTGCTGTTTCTGCAGCTGTTGTCTCTGCCGTGGTTTCCTCTGCAGAGTCTGTGGTTGAGGCACAGCCAGCGAGCACAAGGCTCAGGCTTGCCGCGACCGCGAGGATTCCCGCGGCTCTTCTATTCTTCATCTGTTCTCCCTAGGTGTCGGTCAAGTTAACTGTTGTGTCCCTATTTATGCCACAATTCTGTCGTACGTCAACAAAACGACATGAATTGATGCCATATTGTCACCTAATTCGACGCCGATTGCGGGCTTTTTCAGGTTTTTGCCACAAAAGACCGGGCAACCGTTTCCGGCCAAGGCTGTGAACCGCCATGGGAGTTGGGGGAATGAACGGCGGTGTGTCGCCCTTCAATACAGACGCCCCCCTCCAGATTTTCCACCACAAAAGCAAAAGACACCGAAGATCGACCCACTGAAATCACACCCACCGTGACATTTACTTCCTGGTTGAACCAAATCCGTTCGCGGTAATCCACCTCGACGTGCACCCGGGGGATTGCACCCGTCAACTCTGTGGGGAGCCCAATCGAACGTCGAAGTTCATGCTCGACTTCCTCTAACCATCGCAGAGCGACCGAGAAGTGGTTATGGCCAGCCGCATCCGTATCCGCCCATTCCAACCGTTTAAGCACAGTTACCGACGCCCCGGTGATCTCCGTTTTGACAGACATGCCCGCAGAGTAGCAACAGTTAGCCGTGTTAAGTGAGTCGAAAGACGCTAACGATCAGGTCTGCATGATGTGGCTTGGTCCATCGACATCTCGAGAAACGACAATCCGATCTGGGAATCGGTCCTTCATTTCACTCACGTGGCTAATTACACCGATAGTTCGACCGCCTGATTTAAGTTGATCGAGTTGGTCGAGAACCCGCTCCAAAGTTTCTGTGTCAAGGGAACCAAATCCTTCGTCAACAAAAAGTGTCTCGAGTGAAACCCCACCGGTTTCACTCTGCACAACATCAGCCAAACCAAGTGCCAGCGATAGGGACGCGTAAAAAGTTTCACCACCTGAGAGCGATGTCGTCGGACGGGGGTCTCCCGTTGATTCATCCATCACACTAATTCCAAGACCGGTGTTCCCGCGGCCGCTAGCGTCTTCATCAAGAAGAAAGGACAACCGGCCACTACTCATTTTGCGTAAATGAATTGATGCGGACTCCAATACGTGGGCAAATCGAAGTTGTAGCGCGTAACTCTCTAAGGTCAATTTTTTTGTGTTTACGGAAGACTTTGCGGAAACAATTGCCCCCAGGGTAACTGATTCAGCCAAGTCAGTGGAAAGTTTTTCCACACCCTTCTTTTCCTTCACAAATTTCTTAACCAGAGTCGAGACTGACTTTGCGGTATTTACCGCGAGGGTGCGATTCTCCTCGGCTTGCTTAAACACTTCTTGGGCTTGCGTGAATTCAGCCTCTACTTTGTTAAATTTCGCCGAAAATTCGTGACTATCAATTTCCATGATCTCTGGGGAAAGTGTTTTAGCCAGGGAATCAAATTCACGTTGCGCATCAAGCCATCCACTCAACCGAGTGTTACTAGCATAAAGTTCAGTGAGAGTATGCGAAGCATTTTCGTTGACATCTATCAACTTCGCTAGCTCCGACTTTTTCTGGTTGACCTCAGCATCAAATTCAGTCAATTGTGTGCGCGAAATCTCAAGCTCTTGCTCCACTAGCGCTCGCGCCTTCGAATTATTTTCAAATTCGAAATCCAGTTGTTTGAGTTTCCCTTGTGAACGTTCACCTTGTTCCATCACATCACGCTTGATCGCCATGTCTGTTTCTAATTGAGCCAGAACTGTCGCCACATCATCGGGTGAAGTACCTGATACTTTTCCGTTCAACGTGGCCAGCTCTATTTTTGCTAACGACACCTCAGAATTTAGCGCGTCTACCTTGATTCTTTGATCGTTTCGACGTGTCCTGGCGGTTGTTAACGCTCTTTCTAGTGACTCCAATTCAGGACCGGAAATTAGTTCGATCCCCACTTCGCTGCTTGCAGGTCGCGGGTGTTCAAGTGAGCCACACACTGCACAAGGCTCTCCGTCTGCCAATTCACTAGCCAGAACTGCAACCCGATGCTCAAGTTGAGTGCGTTGCGCTTGAGAGAGTGCGAGTTCAGCTCTTGTTACTTCGTGCTCGCAAGTGTGCAGTTCCGATTGGTACTGTTCCATTTGTTCACCCAATTGCAAATTTTTGGACTCTGCCTTTTCCAACTCAGTGAGTAGCAGAGATATCTTTTCTTGAATTAGTACTTGCTCCTCCAATTTCTTCACCTGCATTGCAGCGGCTGTCGCTACTGAAATTTCTTCTTTTAGTTCAGCGGCTGAGCTCGGGTACGCCGCAATAGATTCGGCGAGTGTCGTACAGTTCACTTCTTTTTCATTTAGTTCCGCCAGCAACCTCTCCCGCCGGGCCGCGCGTTCCGGTGCCGCGAGTTGCCAATCAACTAATGGCTTTAGCTGACCAATTCTTTCGTGGGTTGCGATTACAAATCCAGGAACTTTATCTAGTGAGATTTTCCGCTCAGTCGATCCTAATTTTTCTCTAGTTTCCTCGACTAGTTTATCGAGCCGAATTATTTCCCCTAGTCTTTCCTGGATGTGAGTGAGCTCATTCAATTGAGCGTGAAGTGGCTCAGCGATTGACATCGCAACTTCCTTTTGTGATTGCGCATTTTGTGCCATTAATTCAAAGTGTGATTTTACTTCCTCCGTGATGGTAATTGCATCACTGCGTTGCGAATCAACGAGTTCATCGACGCGCTGATGTAACGCGCTTGGATCCGAGTCACTTAACATTCCTTGAATCTGGACGGCGATATCTCTGATTGCCGAGTGAGCCCTCTCTATTGCGAGCTCTGCTTGTTTCCCACGTTGGTCCAGCTCGCTCTGCAATTGTGCATAGAAGTTGTCTCCCAGTAGATCTCGCAATGCCTTCAGTCGGTCGCTGGGATTCATGCGTAACAGTGCAGCGAATTCACCTTGGGCCAAGACAACGAGTTGGCGAAACTGCTGGGCGTTTAAGTGCAGTAGATCAGTGAGGTAACTGCCAATCTCAGTGGCGTGGGTTAATGAAAAATCTTGCTCACCATTGGTGTCAAATCTGACCAATGACTGCGTCGCTGCGCGTTTAGTCTCACCCGTTCCGTTTGTCTTTGTAAATGAGTATGGGATTCCGCGAGTAATCTTGTGCCTAATCCCATTGACCGAAAAAATCAGCACTATCTGTGAACGTTCAGGTCCTTCGCTGTAATCACTGCGCATTCGGTCTTTTGCCGACTCCTCACCGCTTAAAGTACTGAACAAGGCATAGGTGATCGAGTCGATGATCGTGGTCTTGCCGGTCGCGGTGGGACCGTCAATTAGGAACAGGCCTGATGCACTGAGTTCATCAAAATTAATGACTTGTTTGTCACGAAACGGTCCGATCCCGGTGATTTCAAGTGCATGAATCCTCACGGAGCAACACCATCTAAATTGATGTTCTCAATCGCTTCCTGTACCAGTGATCTCTGAGGATCAGAGATGTGGCCGCTGGTCACGTGGGCGACAAATCCAGCCGCAATGTCAATGGCGGGCGTGTTATGTGGGTCCAAGCGCTCGTGAATTGACCGGGCTCCCAAACCACCTTTTGGGTGAAATTCAATCTGCTTGAGGTGCGGAAATCTGTGAACCAGACGCTCCCAGGTTCGTTCTTGACGGACTGGGTCGGTCACGATCGCGCGCACCCAGGACCCCTCGTGGTCACCAAAAATTGGGTCGTCGAGCAAGCCGTCAAGTTCCCCCGTGATGGTCGCCAGTGGCCCTGGAACTGGAGTCACTACGTTTTGATAGGAGATGGGCCCCGATTGCGGGATCTCCACCAATGTGACACTTTTATGATGATTTTCTTCAGAAAATGAATACGGTAAAGGCGACCCCGAGTACTTCACGATTGCTGTGGAATCTTCCGGTGTCGAGATCATCTGGGCCCCATGAAGGTGTCCCATTGCGGTGTAGTCAACTCCGGTGAAAATACTCGATGGCGCATCGCCGATTCCACCAATTTCAAGGGAACGTTCCGACTCGCTCCCACTCCCGCCCGTAATGAACGCGTGAGAAACAACCATGCTGCGCACGTCACCCCGCACACTTAAATCAGATCTCACCATCGCCATTGCGGCCGTAAGCACTCCGGCATGCGTGCGCTCAGATCCCAATTCGGTAAATACAACCTCGGGTTGCAAGTACGGGATTCCGTAGACAACTAACTCCACACCGTCGCGTCCGGTAATTTCCAGTGGTATTTCAATTTCGGAAATTGTAGAGCGAATGTGCACCCCGTTTGCGGACATGAGACCACTGCCGAACCCCAGTCGCACTGCCGAATCATGATTCCCTGGAGTAATAAACACTGGGCACAAGATGCTCAGCCGGGCCAGGGCGTGATCAAAGAGTTGAACTGACTCAGCAGGTGGAACTGCCCTGTCGTAGATGTCTCCAGCTATGACAACCAACTCAACTTTTTGCTCCGCCACGTAGGCAACGAGCCAGTCAATAAAAGTTTCCTGGTGAACGTGCATGCTTTCGGAGAGAAAAGTGCGCCCTAGGTGCCAGTCGGAAGTGTGCAGAATTTTCACGGTGCACCCAAAAAAACGAACAACTAAATAGAGTCGCGTGCCATGTCAACAAAGCGCGAGTAGTGGCCCTGGAAGGCCACGTTGACAGTCGCCGTCGGGCCGTTGCGATGCTTTGCAACGATAAAGTCGGCTTCCCCTGCCCGAGGTGACTCACGGTCGTAAGCGTCCTCGCGGTGAAGTAGCACCACCATATCCGCATCTTGCTCCAGCGATCCCGACTCGCGTAGATCAGAAAGCATTGGCCGTTTGTCTTGGCGCTGTTCCGGTCCACGGTTGAGCTGACTGATCGCAATCACCGGAACCTCAAGTTCCTTCGCGAGCAGTTTCAAAGATCGAGAGAACTCGGAAACTTCCTGCTGGCGGCTCTCAACGCGCTTCCCACTTGTCATGAGTTGTAAGTAGTCAACGACAACGAGTTGCAGATTGTGGCGTTGCTTAAGACGCCGACACTTTGCCCGAATCTCCATCAGAGTCATGTTGGGTGAGTCATCAATGTAGAGCGGTGCTTCACTGACCGTACCCATCTTGTTAGCAAGTTTCGCCCAATCTGCTTCACTCATTTGACCCGAACGCATGTGATGCAAAGCAACTTGCGCTTCAGCAGAAAGCAGACGCATTACGATTTCATTGCGACTCATTTCGAGGGAGAAGATCACGCTGGTCAATCCATTTTTGATTGATGCACTACGACAAATATCGAGTCCGAGAGTCGAATTATGTGTTGGAATCATGCCTGAACCCGCCAGATATAAATGCGACGTGTTCTCTACTTCAATACAGCGAACGGGAACGCTTGGCACAACTTCAACGCTAGTAACAAATCTTTTCCCATGGCGAACAGCGGACTTCCCGTACATACGCTCTTTAGCTCGTAAATTCTTACGCTCAAGCATGAAAACAGAATCATGAGTCGTGAAATTCAGGTTGAATGCGATTGAGGACTTGGGTGTCCGCCCCTTGACTGGCTTAAGGCTCACCGAAACTCGATAACCCAAACTGGTGATCAGCTCACGAACCTCCCCAGCTAATCGTTCTGAGGTCGTCGTGTATTGAATGTTGCCGGTACTCGTAACGGTGCCATCGGTGTCTAGGAGACCTGCAAGAAGTTGCCGGCGTTGACCCTCCGAACTCCGCAGATACTGATTAGGAATGTGCTTGTTACCAAGCAGCCCCATTGTTCTTAGCAGTGCTTGCACAGATCCATGATCATCTTCACAATTTTGGCATCGATGAAAACCGGTCATGGGTCCAGCGCAGTCTGGGCACGTTGTTGCCGGAATGGGATCCGCGATCATCTTCAACTTCCCCCCACATGACCTGCCGCAAGTACGTACCCAAGGGTTGATGGGCATGAACTCAGCGCTGCACACCATGCAAGAGCGAGATTCGATTGGATCCGGCTTTGGTAGGCGGATGCCAAATCGGAGATTGCCAAGATCTGGACAGGCATACCCTTCAGCCTCAACGTGCATGACGATCTCCGGATCCGCACTGGTGAAGTGCGCCGCCGCGGAAGTTCCATCACCTAACCAAACGCCCAACGTGTATGGACCAATAGGCAAATCTTGAGCAGGCAGATTTAACGCTTGACCGTTGATGATGCTGTGGTTAAGCCGAGCATCCGCGGTGTTACATCTGACCGTTTGAGCAATTTCTTGAGTTGTAAAAATTTTTGGTTCCGTTCCGCCCAAGCGGCGGGATGCCCTAGTGTCAGTAAGCCATTCGTGTTCCGCATCCGCGACAATCCCAGAACCGTCACTGAATGTGATTCGATAACAGGGTCGGTCGGACCAAATTTCGCTGGCGGCACGCACCCGTGCTGGTTCACCGTTGTCACCAAAAACCCAATCACCGGGGACAAGATCTCCTTGTGTGCTCCAGCCGGAAGGAGTTGGGATCGGGGTATCAAGAGCCAGTGCCTTACCAAGCGCGGGGCGCGCCGCAACAATAATTAACTGTCCAGCATGTAGTCCGTTGGTGAGTGTGTCCAACTCAGCGAACCCAGTGGGCACACCAACCATTTCTCCATCGCGATTAGAGATCGCTTCAATCTCACTGAGAGTTCCCTGCATAATGTCGCTCAGCGGTGCGTAGTCCTCGCTCGCTCGGCGTTCGGTAACTTCGTAGACCTCAGCTTGGGCGCGGTCAACTGCGTCGTCGACTTCACCTTGACCGCTGTAACCAAGATGCACAATCCGTGTTCCCGCAGTAACGAGTCTGCGTAAAATTGCTTGCTCCCGAACAATGCGCCCGTAGTAATTCGCGTTGGCAGCCGTGGGAACCAAGGAAACTAAAGTGTGTAAATAGGAGGGTCCGCCGATCCGAGTAATTTCGCCCGACTTGGTCAACTCTGAAGCCACTGTCACGGCGTCAGCCGGCTCGCCTCGACCGTAAAGATCTAAAATTGTGTCGTAGATTGTTGAGTGTGACGGCCGATAAAAGTCGTCGGCGCGAATTGATTCAACTACGTCCGCGATTGCGTCTTTACTCAACAGCATGGCGCCCAGCACCGATTGCTCGGCGGCTTCATCATTGGGGGGTGTGCGATCCGGTGCGGCAGAATAGGCAGAGTCCCGGGGTTCTTCGGGGATATGTAGCTCGGAGACGCTCAATTCTGCCCTTTCTCAATGTGAGTGCTCGGTGGTCTCTGGAAAATCTTCGACTACCCGCAGTTAACACCCAAGGGCTGACGTTAGAGACCGCGAATCGCCGTGTCCATTCACCCTGTGGGTCCTGATGTGCGCTACCTGTGCACTAAGGGATCGATCCGGTGGATCGTCCCGGGATATCTTGTGGAAAAGGTGAGTATTTTTGATGTTTTCCAGCTTTTCACCCACACAATGGTGTCCACACCCTGTGGACAGAAACTTTATTACTAGTGGCATGACCTCTTGTGGCGCGTCCGCCTGATGTGAGGGTCATAGTTCACCCATCGGGGTGGGAAGGGTCCGTTGTTATTGCCACCACCCCACTCAATGCCGGAAACTCAGGCGGACCCCTCATCAACTCAATGGGCCAGGTGATTGGAACTAACAGCTGGGTACTCACGGGTGATGACGACCCACAAGACTGGAACGTGGCCGTTGCCCGCCGAGCCCTCTGTAAAGAACTCGTTGACTGCGGTGGATGCCAGCAACGGCAATCCCCGCGATTAATTTGCTGATTCGCAGACTTTAGCGACACGCTTTTCAGAGCAACACTGTGGAAACACCGTATCGCTCCAAAATCCACACAGCACCCCATGAAGGTGGCGCTAGAGAACGGGCACGACGAGCAACAGTTCTTCGTATACGAACAGTTACCATGTATATTTAATATATGGTATTATATTTACATGGTAATTGATCGCTGGGCAAAACCACTCCTCGAGCAAAAATTACAAAGTTTCCCTGCTGTTGCACTGCTGGGCCCACGTCAAATGGGAAAGACGACTTTAGCGTTGGAAATCGCCGCGGCGCAGGGAGGAATGTATCTAGATCTGGAGCGACCCGCCGATGCCAACCGACTCGCCGATCCTGATGTATATCTACGGAGCAAACTCAACAATTTCCTGGTACTCGATGAAGTCCAGCGGAATCCCGAATTGTTTCCCGTTCTCAGGGGCGTGATAGACGAGCAGCGCAGAGTGGGAATCCGAAACGGATCATTTTTGTTACTCGGGTCAGCATCCCAGGAATTAGTAGGTGCAGCGAGCGAGAGTTTGGCTGGACGCCTCGCATTTGTCGAGCTCACCCCAATCACACCTGCCGAAGCCGCGCCCACCGGTGTCGATCAGGATCAGGTGCTAGTCCGAGGCGGGTTTCCTGACAGTCTGCTTGCGCAAAGCGACTCCACGAGTTTGCAATGGCGTCAAGCTTTTATCAGGTCATTCCTTGATCGTGAAGTTCCCATGTTCGCCCCTCGAATCTCAACCGAAACTCTCTCGCGACTATGGCAAATGATTGCTCACAGTTCCGGCGGCCTGCTCAATTCCGCGAATCTTGCCGGCTCACTAGGAATCTCAAATCCAACAATCGATCGGTATCTTGATCTGCTTTCCGAGCTCGGCATGATCAGGCTCCTGCGACCCTGGTCAACAAATGTTGGGAAACGAGTTGTCAAGAGCCCGAAAGTGTTTATTCGCGACACCGGGATCGCGCATGCCCTCTTGGGTATTGAGACTCTCGATGAACTGCGCGGACACCCCGTCATCGGATCAAGCTTTGAGTCGCTCGTAATCGAATCCGTGATCACTTCTATCTCAACCAACCTCACTTCCACCTCTTGGGAGCCCTACTTTTACCGGACCTCAAATGGGGCAGAAATTGATCTCGTGCTGACCAGGGGTGGCAAACCTGAAATCGCGATCGAGGTCAAGAATTCATCGACTCCCAAACTTACGCGCGGGTTTCACACGGCACTACAAGACCTTGACATTAAGAAGGCCTACGTCGTGTACTCCGGCACTGAGCGTTACATCATGCAACACGGTGTCGAAGCTATTTCACTCATAGATTTACAGAACACCCTGCACAATGCTTAAGCAGAAGGGCTAATCTCACACCACATAAACGTCTCCTTCACGTACACGTGCGCGCGCTCGTCTTTTAGCACCCCGTAGGGGTGCTTTGAGTTGTGTCAGTGTTCAACACATCCGTTGAGCCAGATAACGACTGACGAAAGGAACGTTATGCCCAACGGCGGATACCCCATGCACCTACTCACACCACTCGGTGATTCAGGAGTAGAACTCGTGACATCCGGTTGGCATGTCACTGCAAGACGCAGACATGAAGAAGGGTTCTATGAACTCGGCGGACTCAATGAAATTCAAACCGCCGCGTTGCTCTATCACCTGTTGTATTGGATGGGATTCCAAGACGAGGAACAGCTCAAGTCCATCAGGCAAAGCCTGGAGCACAAAGGATTCAAACTCAATCCGCACTACAACAAGCACGGATGCCTCTACGACTACTAACTAAAATCATGGAGGACCCAAGAGGAATGTCAGTCCCAAGGTGCATTGTGTTGACGTGTTAGGAATTACGAAATGAGTAGCCAAATTTCAGATAGCCAATTGGTTTCGGTGGAGAATCATGAATTTGATATTTAAGACACAAGCATTGCATCGAATTCTTTGTTCCACACGATTAACCAGGGCGGTTGGGACCGATCTGGACAAGGTGCACGGGCATTCTGGTGCCATCGGGGCGAGTGATCGTCACGGTGCCATGGCCAGGGTGCTTGCCCGACACTTTAGTGAAGAGGACTTCGAAAGAGTTCCGATCAAATCTCGTACCGCCCTCCAGCGAGCGGATTCCTCGGCGACCTCGAACCTTCAAGGTGCCCCCCGGAAAATTCCACACCTGCCCGCGTCGAAATTTGCCCCGACGAAAGAGCGAGTCATTTACTGCCCGCGCTTTCGCCCCAAACACACTTGCACCGGCACTTGGTGCTGAACGCAATGCCAGTGCACCGCCCACGGTGAGTCCCATGGCCGCGAGGAAGCTACGTCGATTAATTCGCCCTTGAGTCTGCATCATTTGGTTACCTTCTTTCGATTCAATGCGTAGGCCTCAAGAAATTGGCGATCCAGATTTTCATGTGTTTGAGCGTATTCATTCAGAGAATCGGACACTACCGTGCGGCCACGGTTCCGCCATCGGGCCATGAGCCTGCCCACCGGATACCAGAAGAGTTTTGCCAGGAGGCCCGAGGGCAGTTTCGGTTTCAGTTCGCTTGGATTCTTCCATGCCTGGACGGTAAGCCTTGCCCAGCAACTCTTCGCCCAGCAACTCTTCGCCCAGCAACTCTTCGCCCAGCAACTCCTCGCCCAGCAACTCTTCGCCCAGCAACTCCTCGTAAGGCTGCAACAACGGCAAGGGGTAATGCTGAGATCAGCCGAGATCATCCGACATAGACTGGTCGCCTGCAGTGATTCAACCCGCCCAAATCAGAGTGCCTAAGTGTCCGGAAATGCGTGCAGGAAGGTTATAGGCCGAGATGTCAACCAAGCACACAGTGACACCGGCAGAGGGCTTTCTATTTGTCGGTGGTCTGGCTGTTGCCGGGACAATAATCGGGCAACTCGGTGCGACCTCGGCAACGACTTACGCAGCAGGTGGTAACGGAGGTGTTACGACCGGTGTTTTCCTTGCGCTCATGCTGTTCACGGCAGGTGTCGCTGCCCTTTGGACCAACCAGATGGCGGCAAAGTGGGGCGGTCAAAAAGTCTTTGCCTCGGCCCAAATTGGTGTCGTGGTGTCTTGGATATTCGTTGGAGTTCTAGAAGCGGTCACGGATTCAAGTCTTGTAGTGCTCTTTATCGCGGCGCCCATTTTTGGAATTATGTCTGGTATCACCTTGGTCCTCACCCCGTCTATCACTCGCTCCTATATTGACACCTCGTCGCTGACCGCTTCACTTGCGCGACGAAGTGCCGTGTCTGGAATCGCGGCAATGCTCGGTGCTGTCATCGGCGGCTACCTGATCCACGCAACCGATCCTGGCATCGGCATTGTTGCCAACGGCCTGCTCACGCTTCCACTGGTCATTTTCGTTATATGTGTTCGACCAGTTGCATCACTAAAACCCGTCCGGACGCATCCAAATCCCATGCACGATATTTTTTCTCGACTTCGCAATAGTCCGCAATTACAACGCGTAACTGTGATGTCCGTGGCCATGACGCTCTTGGTGACTCCTTTGATCACGATGATAGTTCCGATTCTCAATGACCTTGATCACGCACCACTGCCGTCTGGTGCAGGGTTGGTGCTCGCTGGCGTGGCCGCTGGCAGAATTCTCGTGCCCTACCTGACCAAAAGACTTTTAAAGCGCCGACAAGAACTGGCCGCCGCCTCTTTGGCTGCGATTTGGGCTTCCGGGATCATGATCATGTTTGCCGCAAGTGCTCTGATTCCACTCTCTGATTTCGACCTTGTTGTGTGGACAATTATCGGTTTTGGATTTGGCGCCAGCAGATTCACCTTCCGACCACTTCTTTTCACCGCGGCAGCAAAGTCTGGAGCGGAAGGTGATGAGATCGTGAACATAGCCACAATCACGACCATTGGAACTTTCGTCTCTCCCGTAGGTGTCTTGTTCTGGGGTTTCATGATCGAATACATCGGGGCTCCACTGACGGTTGCCGGCTGTGCCGTCGCGTCGATTGCTGTGGTTCTGGTACTCGCCGGCCTCCGTTGTTTTGGTGGTGGGCGAGAAGGAGATTCCGGGTGAAGTGCGGCGTTAACTGTCGACCTTTTCACTGCTTCCTGCTGGGCTCCGATAATTGAAACCCAGCAGGAAGCGTGCTGTTACCAGAAGACGCCGTAGATGATGGAGCCGGTGACCAGAACGGTGATAACAAGGACCAGGACGCGGTACATCGCCCAAGGTGCCTTGACAAACTTTTGGCCGATAGCAGTCTCAAGATCTGCACCGGCAATATCTTTGCTACTGGCCTGGACATCGACAATAGCCGAGTCATTCCAAATCCACAGCATGAGATTTATTGCGACAGCAATAATGCCGAAGCCAACTTTCGCATCGTGAGACCCGTCGTGACCGAGGACATCGCTACCGAGAACTATCAGTGCAAGTAGTGCAGTGTTGAAGAAGACAAAGAAGCCAAAGCCGGCGACTACATCCCTTTGGCGCATGGCTCCCCAGTGAATCGAATTAGTATTGGTCATAATGCTTAACCCTCTCGTTGTTTTTCGGTGGTTGTTTTATTTACATGTTGTGAGCAAAAATTCGCCCGCGAACCTCAGAGAGATAAGCGACAGGCATCTCTACCGACGCCTGAGCACGGACCGCCTCCTGTTTGTCACGAGCACTATTAGCAGTTTGCTCATCCGGATAAATCGTAACGACTTGAATGGAATTTGGACCGGTTTGGACGAAATGGACGTCTTGAGCACCCGGTGCGACCCCCTGATGTGAGTTGACAGTCCCTTTCGGGGGCTTGCAGGCTGCATGATCTGAGGAGGACATGCAGATGGGACGGAAGTCGACGTTCACCGCGGCGCAGAAGCGTGACGCGGTGATGGGCGTGATCAGTAAGCGCAGGACGGTGTCGGAGACGTGCCGGGAGTTGGGGATCTCGGAGACGACGTTCGCGCGGTGGCGGGAGCAGGCGCTGGAGGGCATGGAGGCCGCGCTGGCGGACAAGGACTCCCGCCATTCCCGGGAGGATGTGCTGGCCAAGCAGCTCGCGGAGGCCGAGCGGACGATCGGGCAGCTGGCGTTGGAGAACGACCTGCTGGGAAAAGCATCGCGGCGGTTGACGTGAGCACCCGCGTCACCGCCGCAACCGAGTTCGTCGTCGAGGACGGCATCGCCGTGACCACGGCGGCGCGGGTGCTGGGCGTGTCTCGCCAATCGGTCTACGACCGGCTGCGGCCGATGTCGCCAGCAGGCAGGGATGCTGACGAACTGGTCGTGGATCGGGCGGCCCGCCGGCGTGAACAGCGCCTGCACCTGGTCGCCCCGGTGTTGCCGCATGACTGGCAGACCATGAACCTGGGGCCGGAGAGTTGCGATGTCGCCACGGCGATTCATGTTCTGGCTCGCCGGCATCCGGCGGCTGGGGATCGCAAGGTCACCGCCCGTGCCCGGCGGGCCGGTTACGTGCTGAACCGCAAGAGGACCGCCCGGCTGCTGAAGGCCTGGGGCTTCTTGCGGGATGGGAGGAAGCGCCATCCGAAGGCGCAGGGCCGGCCGTTCGATATCACCGCGTCCAACCAGCTCTGGCAGACCGACATGACCAGCATCTGGTGCGGTGAGGACGGCTGGGGCTACTTCACCGCCGTCATCGACACCTTCGACCGGGTCCTGCTGGGCTGGTCGTTCACGCTGCGCTGCCGCTCGGCGGACGTGTCACCGAGCCTGGAGATGGCCTGGGCGACCGCGTTCCCCTACGGCCAAGGCGAGAACGAGCCGACAGTCACCGTCCGGCACGACAACGGCACCCAATTCACCGCCATCCACTACCGCGGCGTCGCCAAGACCCTCGGCCTCACGCTGTCGCGGACGGCGTACCGGCACCCGGACGGCAACGCGTTCATCGAGCGCATGTTTCGCACCCTGAAGGAGGAAGCCATCTGGCCGAACGAGTTCGACAGCTTCGATCAGGCCCTCGCCGCAATCGTGGCCTGGATCGAGGACTACAACACCGAACGCCCGCATGCTTCACTAGGCGAAAGAACCCCCGCCGAAGCACGAGCCGAAGCGGCACAACACAAAGCAGCAGCCTGACTGTCAAGCACAACAGGGGTCACTACGTGTGCTCACGAGTTTGCTGGAGTACTATGCGGGAATGAACAGAAAAATATTTGTCGCCTCAGCCGTTGCCTTACTTCTTGTTTTTGTTTCAGCACCAACAGTCGTTACGGCAGTTGAGAAGCCGACAGATAGTCGTCCTTCGACGGTTTTAGGTAAGACAGGCGCTGGTCCGATCTCAGTGGTCGTTGATCCCTTTGGTGGCGTGTACACGGCCAACTCGCGAGCAAACAATGTCACGAAAATTACTGCATCTGGCGTCTCGTCTGTCTTTGGAACAACGGGCAAGACACCGATGGGGATCGCGCTGGATTCCCAAGGGAATGTCTACACCTCGAATATTGGTGACAACACGGTCACCAGAATTTCAGTAGCCGGGGTTTCCTCTGTATTTGGCACAACCGGACAAAAGCCGATGGGAATCCAAGTGGATTCAGCGGGCAACGTTTACACCTCGAACTACATCGACAGCACGGTAACCAAGATCAGCGCTGAAGGTGTCTCAGAGACGCTTGCTGCAACGGGTATTCACCCACTCGGAATCATCCTTGATCCCGCGGGCAATGTGTACACGGCAAATGAAGGTTCCGACACGGTCACGAAGATCACACCCAGCGGCGTGGCATCAACTTTTGGAACAACTGGCGGATGGCCACAGGCGATTGCTATCGACCCTTCCGGGGCTATCTTCACAGCGAACTGGAACTCGGCGAACGTCTCACGAATCACAGCTGATGGAACCTCGACGATCGTGGGGAATACCGGTCGTCGTCCCATCGGCATCACCATTGATCCCAACGGAAATATTTACATCACAAATGATGGATCAGACACGGTCTCGCAGCTAAAGCCTGGTGGTGAATCACGAATCATTGCGATACCTGGCAGACGTCCTGTGGGAATTACCTCCGATGCAGCGGGCAATCTTTATGTTGCGAACTCGGTGTCTAACACGGTTTCCCAAATAGCTTTGCGGCAACCGCGCACCCCGAACGTCATTTCACTCACCACGGTCACCGTGGCGGCACCGAATAATCCGTCCGCATGGATCATCCCGTTCTACAACGACGTTTTTGAATCCCAAGCCACCTGCGAAGCAGCGCTTCCGGGTGTGATGGCGGCGACTCAGGCAGCACCAGATCCATCCGTGCAAAAGGTTGCATCCACCTCCTGCATGGCGGTTGGAAGTGTGCCCTACGCATTCGATATTGCGGAGACAGAATTGACAGTGGCGCAGTGGGTTGTGTTCCTGAACACGGTCGATCCGCTCGGTGGTAATCGCCACCTGCTGTGGGATGCACCAGAGAGTTCCAACGTCTGGGCCAAATTCGGCTCGATCAATAGGAACTTGAAGGCGCCAGTAGGACAGAGGTATTACGTTGCCTCACCTGCGTGGGCAAACAAGCCGTACAACTCCGCGGATTTCACTCGAGCAGCCCGCTTCTCTAACTCACTGCAGAACGGCAAGGTGCTGTCCAAGAAAACCAACTTCGTCACCACGGTAACCGGCGATCAACTCGAGCAAACCACGTACACCGTTCGTTTGTCACCCAAGACGGAAACCGGCATGTACTCCATGAAAAATCGTAGAGCCACTCGCAACACGAACTCAGGCTTCATGGTGTCCAGCCAAAATGAATGGATCAAAGCCGCCTACTTTGACCCCAAGGGCGGCGGGAAGTTCTCCTACTGGGACTACCCCACCAATCCGGGCATCTTTGTGAACTGCCCAGTTGACACCTCGGGTTGCGAAGAAGGGCAACAGCCCAGCCCAACGCAGCTCGACGCAAATGGGAATGTGACAAACGCCGGCACTCAACCACTTGCCACATATGAAGCAACCCCGGGTGTGGCTCCGGACTGGTGCCCAACCCAATTCACGGCAGCGCAATGCGCGGCTACCCCTTTCAAACCGTTCCCTTCATATGTCGGCAACGTGAGTACCGTGGGACAAGCACTCACGCGCTCGCCGTGGGGAACCCTTGATCAAGGTGGCAACGTGGTCGAGATCACAGACACCATCGCTCCACCGCCCGAGCTTGGTGACCCTGATGTGGTGTGGCGTCGTTGGCACGGTGGCGTAGTAACAGCTACCGCTTACCAGATGTGGCTATCTGCCGTGGGAGTTACGCCGCAAACGATTCCCGGGTACTCCATCAACCCATTCCGCGGAATACGCCTCGTCATTCAAGGGATGTAAGCAACCATCTAATTCTGATTGTCGATGTCGGAGCCAGCTTCTGCTGCGGCGGTCAACCACAGAAGGAATGTCGTAACTCGGCTGCTGGTGCCTCAGACATACCCAATCCCCTCATAAAACGTCGATATTGGGGAGAAGGTAACCCTTAACTAATCACCGCACAACCGTGTTTCCACGGTAGTTTCCACATCAGGAACCCACCCCAAGAAATATTACTCACAACCTGAACCGGCTTACATATATATGTACCCCGGGTCGGTTGTTAACAACCCCCGGTCAAGATGACAGTAAATGCGGGTTGGAAACTGCGAACATTTTGCGAACATTCTTCATGCAACCTGATGCATCCGGGTCTGCCGCACGGGTAGGTGACATCTGATCTGTGGTGCCGTGGGGTGCCCGGGCGAGCATCGAATTTGGCGCCAAATTCGGCACTGCGTTGGACGGAGTTCTATAACTTAACCGATGTCGTCGGCGCACCGGCGTTAGTTGGTTTCTCTGGTGGCAGCGCCGCTCGCCAGCGCCCGAAATCGGACTCCGCTTGCGTCGCCGAAGCGATGGGCATGCTGCAAGCAGCCTTTCGCTAGCAGCAACTGGCCATTAAGGGCTACCTGGTATCAGCAACTCGTATTAGGCCCTTAAGCACTCCGACATATCCGACACCGCTTGGCGCCACGTAGAGCGAGGCGTAAGAGTTGTTGAATGCGACACCGGTGCCGGCGAGTTTGCTGTACACAACCTTACCGGTGCGGTAATCAAGTGCCGTCCAGTACCAGCGATCAACCTTGCCGGGGCCTTTCGGCTTGGTGTAGGTATAAATCAAACCGGTCGCGGCCGAGAACTTAGGAACTACGCTCGGTGCACTGACCGTGGAATTGGTCCACACGTTCTTGCACGTTCCATCAGCCTGCACATCAACTCTCGCAAAGCCAGGGACTGTGGTCTTGCCCCCGGTGACAGATTTGACGGACAGATTCCCGTAATTGTTTTCAACGATGAGTGCATTGCCCACTGAGATAAGCGAATTCTCCGTGGAACTCGCCCCCTTGTTGAATACCGGGGCCGAGCAGACTTGGCGCGTTGGAGCATTGATCGCAGTGTTGTAAACAACAACATTAATTGGATTGTCATTGTCAGTAATTGCCACGCGTCCACCTGGCATCACCGTCGGGCTAGTGCCCGAACCTGCGCTCTTCTGCCCCTCCTTCTGAACACCATCGTTCGCATACACGACGCGCCAGCCTTGTGTTGGCAAACCCGCAATCGCGTCAAAGCGATACATCGCAACATCGGTAACGATGTATACGCCGCCATCTTCACTCATGGAGAAGGACTGCGTGATGCCTTCGTTAGCGAGCCTTACCGTCTGGCTTATCTTTGTCGCTGGATTCAAAGCCCCGACCAGGCCGCCTGTTGTGACAAACCAGACGTTGCCATTGAAGTCTGGCAATGCGGATAAAATAGAGTCTTCGCCAGCGGCGAATGTAGGTTGGCCCGCCACGATCGATGCATTTAGGTCAATGTCGGACACTGGATTAAACGCATAACCTTTCTTGCCTTTCAGTAATTCATAAGTAATTAGATGGTGGTCGGCGGTCGCAACAACAGGCTGGTCCAAGTTATTGAGATAGAAGTAACCGCCGGATAACTCGGTGTAGTCACGAGTCATCAGGGCACCCGCCTTAGTGGGGCGATTGGTTAGGTTATAGCGGGTAAGCACCTTCAATGAATCCGGATCCATGAGGGTCAAAAAAGCAGGAGTTTTGGGCAACAGGCAGATCGCAATTAGTTGACCAGCCGAGTTGAAAGTCATGCTCGCGCACTCACCACCGGCCCACTTCGAAGTCACCTTGGTCTTCTTACCCAATGGGCCAGCCCACTGATATGAATCCGACATATACGTGTCATTGTGAATATTGGAGGTACCGGTGGGTGCCATGTAAGGGTTTGTCGGGACCACCGGCAGGGCAACCGGGTTCGCCTTTGCCGGGCTGCCAATGAACTGGGTGGCGCTGCTATAACCCGGCCCGTCTGGTATCGTCTTGGCCGAGGCGACGGCCCCAGAATTTGCGAAAAGGGCCCCAGCAAATAGGGCGACAGCGGTGCGGGCAAGAAGGCTTGTCTTCATGGCATCATCTGATCCTTAGCCTTGCCGTCTGTCAAGTGGGCCGCGTGTGGGCCGAGCCGAAGCGCTACGGTTTTTACGCGCCTAGTGACCCGTTATCTCGCCGCTCTCGCCGCCACGACCGTGGTATTCGGCGCCACCGCCATCCCCGCCTACGCCGCCACCGGTGTTATCACCGCGAGCTGGGGTAAAGGCTCACCAAACTTCACCGACCCTTGGACGATGCCGGCCATTATGTATACGTCAGTAAATGATGTGTACGCATCCTCCACCACAGGGGTAAACGTGACTTTGAGTGCTAGCGGTGGTTGCACCGTTTCACAAAAGCAGTTGACCGTGACTTCTGGTGCCACCCCTTGCGTCGTAGTGATGAATTCGCCAGCGGGCAACGGGCTCGACGCGGCAACAGCTACTTTCACGATCCCGACCATCCCAGTTGGCCAATCCGCCAAGTTCGGCAGCGTGTGGAATAAAACACCGCAAACGGTAACCGAGGGCAAGACCTATGTGATGGGTGCCCCGAAGCTGAAAACCAACAAAGGCAAGCTGGTCACCTTTAAGATCGCTACCGGATCTAATCTTTGCACCGTCATGAAAGATTCAAGTAAGGGCTGGCTGCTGAAAGTTGGCAAGAAGACCGGCAAGTGCAGTGTCACTGCCACTTCAGCCGCAGTCCCTCCGAACTACGCCGCGCTCAATACCGCCTCAGCCTGGACGGTAGTAAAGCCCTCTTAGCGATTTCACCTGATTGGGTTTGGAAATCTGTCGAGCATCGCATCGCTAGGCGAAGGGTTAAAAAGCCCGGATCGGACGAACCCGCAGCGCGGAGCCCTTGCCGCGGAGGGTCTGACTGCCACTACCCAAAGACTGCTCCACCGCGTTGCCCCCGTCATACTGACTCGAACTCCAGTAATAGTCGCTAGCAAATCCGTAGGCACCACCAGTGAAAGTGGAGTTCTGCGCCCCCGTACATGTGCCTTTGGGTGGCGTTGTGGGGTTACGTGAGTAGTTACACATCGCATTCAACTCATCCTTGGATGGCAAGAACCAATCACTTAGCCCGTTGGCGGAGTAATCGGCGGCTGATTGACCAGCACCACTAGTGCAGGCCACATCGATCGCGGTCGTATTTGTACTACCGTCGCCAACTGCCGTGCCGACTGCGCCAGAGACATTCAGTGACGTGTTATTGCACCAGTTCACCGTTGGGTCAGACGCGCCACTCCACGTTTTTGGTGCCATTTCATACGTCTTCCCACCGGAGATCAGGAACACGAGTCCACCGCCGGGGCCAATGTCGCCGAGAGCGTACATCACAGACCCGCCACCACCACCACTTGCTGCTACTGGGGTGCGTGCCCATGTGATGCTTCTGGTGCAGACCCAACCACCCATACCTTTGTTGGCCCACTGCTCCCATGAAGGTGACCACGAGGAATCAGTGCCCCATGATGCTTGCCACGCCTTCAAGAACGTCGTCGCTGAGGTCAGCATCAGGGTCGCGTAGGGCCGGCACGGTGATGATCAGTTCAGCGGCATCACCTTCACGTACAGTCACCGTGAACCACTCCGGTAGATCCAGCCCCGCGGCTGCTAGTACTGCTTTGGGGTCGGCAAGGAAACGTTCCCGCGCATCCGCATCAGTCACCACTCGGGAAGCGTGTTGCGGGTACTGACCTTGCTCCCATTGTCGAGGTTTGTGCAGGAACGGGAGCACGAATCGGGGAGGTGCTTGCCATGCGGTGGGATGACGTCAACCTTGACGCGGGCGCTTGGAGAATCTCGCGGACAGTGACGCGCAACCTCAAAGGGACGGCGGTTATCGGAGACAGAACGAAGACGGGGGAGAGCCGCGTCGTGCCACTGAGCGCCGAAGTTGTAAAGGCGCTGCGGGCCCAGTCGAAAAAGGTTGCGACAGCCCAGTTGCGGTCGACATATTGGCAAGACTCAGAGCTCGTCTTCCCTTCCAGCACTGGCACGGTGCAGGACCCCCACAATGTCCGGAGGGCACTGAAGCCCCACCTGACAGCGATTGGTTTCCCGGGCTCCTTTCACTCGCTGCGCCACTGGTTCGCTTCCTACGCGGTGACGGTCGCATCAGACGTTCAGGTATCAAAAGTGCTGGGCCACGCGCGAACGTCAACCACGACAGATACCTACGCACATTTAAGACAGTCAGACGCGGCACGAATAACAGATGCGGTGGGAGAAATTCTGGATGGAAGAGCGACTTCCTGACGCGGTTGCGGTCAGCGTTGCGGTCAAACTTGACTTGCGTCTTTGACTTCCCTCACAAAAAGTGCGCCCGGAGGGACTCGAACCCCCAACCGACAGGGTAGAAACCTGTTGCTCTATCCATTGAGCTACGAGCGCCTGCCGGCCTATTCTCCTAGTGACAGATGCACACCAAGGAGCCGGGTGCTTTCATGGGCTTGCCCACCGGCGGAGCCGTTAAGCTCACCAGCTCCAGAGGAAGCGTGTTGTCATGAACAAGGAACCTCAGCAGGAACCAGGTGGGTTCTGACCGAGGGACAGAGTGATTTGGGCCACCTGCGATCAACGACAGTAACCATCTTCGACAGTAACCATCTTCGAGTGGGTAAAGGTGAAACCCCTGACGATACGAACCATTGATCGAATCTTTCGCCTCACTTCTCGTGTAAGCACCTTGAGTGAAATCCACAAAGGTGCATTTCCTGGTCTTTGACTCACATGAAATTTGGTACCACTGGGTTGATGGGCTGGCATGACCCACTGTCGGCTTCACCTATTAATGATGCTCAGGAGGAGCCATGAATGATATTGAGTTAACCATCGTGGGAAACGTCGTTCGAGACGTAGAAATGCGATTCACCTCATCGGGGGAGCCGGTCGCTTCTTTTCGAGTTGCCTGCGGCACTCGCAGGTTTGATCGGTCACACGAAAGGTGGGTTGATGGCGATACGCACTATTTCACGGTCAGTTGCTGGCGGGCCCTTGCCCGAAATGTGGTGCAGTCCGTAGAAAAAGGAATGCCGGTTGTGGTCCGAGGTCGTTTGCGCAGCCGCGAACTTGAACGGGAATGCGGAGACCATAAGCATGTGACCCGCTTTCAAGACATTGAAGCCGTAGCAGTTGGTCACGATCTATCTCGGGGTGTTGCCAAGTTCACGAGGGTCAAACATGAATCGGTTGTCGAAAGTGAGCGCCGAGCAGAGGCCGACATCCTCGCGGCCGCGGGAGTGAGTGCCGAGTTGGCTGAACTTGAAGAGTTGATCGTCGACGTCGAGACCGGTGAGGTGAAAGAAGTCCAGGCGGCTTGAGCGTCTTGACTCCAGGTTCGGCATGCTTGCATAATGCAAGCATGCCGAATATCCTCATCCGGAGCGTGAGTGAACTGGTGCATGCCCGGCTCGCGGCCCGCGCCAAGGCTGCTGGGATGTCTCTGCAGCAGTTCTGCATGACTGAACTCGAGAAGTCTGCTGCGGCCCAGAGTCCTGAAGAGGCGGTCGCAGACATTCGTGCGAGCCTGCGTGACCTGGTCGACGATGGCCAATCCGGATTCGGCCCGAATGGCGCAGCCGGGGTTGTGCGCGAGCTGCGCGGCGAACTGCCAGATGCGTGAGGCGATCGTCCTTGATGCATCCGCCTTTATCGACGCCCTCACCGACGAGGGCCCGCGCGGAAACGTATTGCGGTCCGTACTGGAATCGACCTCCCGGTGGATCGTGCCCGAGTTCTTCGACCTCGAGTGCATTGCAGCGTGCCGGCGGCTTCCACCTGGAACTGGTCGTGATGCGCGCCTTGCGAAGGTCGTCGCCGCATTGGGCGTGAGCCTGCTCGACCGGGTCGAGACGTGGAAGTTCGTGCCCAGGATCGTCCAGCTCCTCCCCAACTTGACTACCTTTGATGCGGCCTATGTGGTGACGGCAGAGGCATATGGCGTTCCATTGTTGACGAGTGATCAGCGCCTAAGTCGGGCCCCCGGCCCACGCTGCGAGTTCCTCTTCGGGTGAGCAGCGGCACGGTTAGGGGCTGGTCCAGCGGCCGTTAGGCTCCAGCCTTATGGCCGAGTTCATTTACACCCTCCAAAACGCCCGCAAAGCCCATGGCGACAAAGTCGTCCTCGATAACGTCACCCTCTCCTTCCTGCCCGGAGCGAAGATCGGCGTGGTCGGCCCCAACGGGTCGGGTAAATCAACGCTGCTGAAGATCATGGCCGGAGTCGAAGACGTCTCCAATGGTGAGGCCCGGCTCATGGAGAGCTTTACGGTGGGCATCCTCATGCAGGAACCACAACTCGATGAAACCAAGACTGTGCTCGAGAACGTTCAGGACGGAGTGGCCGAAACCAAGGGAATGGTCGATCGGTTCAACGCGATCTCGGCAGAACTCGCCGAGCCAGATGCGGACTACGACGCGCTGCTCGCCGAGATGGGTCAACTGCAAGAAGCGATCGATCACCGCAATGCCTGGGACCTTGATTCACAACTTGACCAGGCGATGGATGCGCTGCGCTGCCCCCCGAGTGATGCTGATGTGACCGTTCTATCCGGTGGTGAGCGTCGGCGCGTGGCGCTATGCAAGCTGCTGTTGAGTCAGCCGGATCTGTTGCTCCTTGATGAGCCCACCAACCACCTCGATGCTGAATCGGTGCAATGGCTCGAACAGCATTTGGAGAAGTACCCGGGCACCGTCATCGCGATCACCCACGATCGGTATTTCCTCGACAACGTGGCGCAGTGGATTCTCGAACTCGACCGCGGTCGTGCCTACCCGTATGAAGGCAACTACTCCACCTACCTTGAGACCAAAGCAGCCCGTCTAAAAGTTGAAGGTCAAAAGGACGTCAAGCTGCATAAGCGACTCACTGAAGAACTTGAGTGGGTGCGCTCGAATGCGAAGGCGCGCCAAACCAAGAGCCGCTCGCGCCTTGATCGTTACGAAGAGATGGCGGCAGAGGCAGAGAAGACCCGCAAGTTCGATATGGAAGAAATCCAGATCCCGCCAGGCCCGCGTCTGGGCAGTGTGGTGGTCGAAGTGGATCACCTCACCAAAGCTTTCGGTGACCGCATCTTGATTGATGATCTTTCTTTCACTCTCCCGCGCAACGGGATCGTCGGCGTGATCGGCCCGAACGGTGTTGGTAAAACCACGCTGTTCAACATGATCGTCGCAGCTGCTGATCACGATGAATCAGATAAAGACACCCTGCCCACTTCGGGCAACATCAAAGTGGGTGAGACGGTCTCGCTCTCCTTCGTTGACCAGTCGCGTTCGGGTCTTGATGCCTCCAAGAACGTCTGGGAGGTTGTCTCTGATGGTCTCGACTGGATAAAAGTTGGCAATGTCGAAATGCCTTCGCGTGCCTATGTGTCTGTATTCGGATTCAAAGGCCCTGATCAGCAGAAGCAAGCAAAGGTGCTGTCCGGTGGTGAACGCAACCGGCTCAACTTGGCACTCACTCTGAAAATGGGCGGCAACCTGTTGCTCCTCGATGAGCCCACCAACGACCTCGACGTGGAAACCCTCGGCTCCTTGGAAAAGGCGCTCCTCGAATTCCCTGGCTGCGCGGTGATCACCTCGCATGATCGCTGGTTCCTGGATCGAATTGCCACGCACATCCTCGCCTATGAAGGTGACTCGCAGTGGTTCTGGTTCGAGGGCAACTTCGAGTCATATGAGAAGAACAAGATCGAGCGCATGGGCGTTGAAGCAGCGCGTCCGCACCGCGCCACCTACCGCAAACTCACGAGGGACTGATCATGGGCAGAGTCACCATTCCCCTCGAGCGCAGATTCTCCGACCTTGACGTGCTCGGCCACGTCAACAATGTGACCTACTTGGATTACCTACAAGAAGCTCGCGTGCGCATGCTGATCCATGTTGGTCACATGAGTGTTCCCGAGTATTCACAGGTGCTGGCCCGGCAAGAGATCAACTTTCGAAAGTCTTTACTGCTTGGCATCGAGCCGATCTCAGTAGAGATGTGGGTTACGAAAATAGGTAACACTTCCTACACACTCGAGTATCGGATCCTTGACCATGACGGGTCACTGTCTGCAGATGCGTTGAGTGTCATGGTGTGTTTGGATCGAATCAAGCAGGTGCCCATCCCCATCCCGCAGTCTTTGCGCGAAGCCCTTCAGGAAGTGTCTGAGTGATAACTCTCGGTGAGAGTGAGCGGCGCACGCTGATCGCTCTGGGCAGGCGCCAACTCGATTGGAATGGCCACCTCGGTGCCCGGATCGTGACGACCGAAACGGCACTCGGGATCTACACAACCCCACCCATGGATGTGATGTGTTTCTTGGCTTTCCCGACGATCGAAACCCAAGCTGGGGTGGACAGCACGATCGCACTCGCATCTCTCGTTGCCGAGCTTGAAGCATCGGATACTGGTCGATTTGATCCCTCGACGCTGACGGATATGAAGGCACCGGTCACGCGCGGTCCGAACCTTGGTCACTTGCCGCCATCTGATGGCTGGCAGATGCCGATCACGGCAATTGCTTCAGACATCATGCCGATCGTCGAAGAAGCGGTCGCCGAATTCACTCAGCGAGCGCAGGGCCTTTCCGCCCGTGGTCAGGAAGTGATCGCGGAGGAGATTTGGGATCGACCGGCATGGGCGGCTTTGCCGATGCGGGTTCTGCACGCGGCCCGTCGGCTCCGGTTGCTCACGGCAGAGCCGGTGCGCATCGCTGCTGCGACCAACGGACCGTGGAAGCGATTGAGCACTCCGCGCGGACAAGTTTTTGTGCACACCACAGGCGAGGCAGCCCGGCTCGGACTCCACGTGGTGCGCTAACTACTGCGTTAACCACACCGCAGTTTCTGGGCCAACCGCAAGAAACTCTCCGCTGCCCTCAGTCTTGAGGAATGCAATGTCATCACTTGATGCGATGAGTGCTGTGCGTCCCCATTCGATGGGCAAGTGGACCACGTCGTTATTGAGATTGAGTACGGAGATGATCGACGAACCATCGGCCGATGTGCGAGTGAATGCAAGGACATCACCAACGTGATCGAGCCACTTGAGATCTCCTCCACCTAGAGCAGTACTCGCTTTCCTGATGCGTAAGGCCTCGCGGTAGAACTCCAAGGTGGAGCCGTCTTGGCCCTGTTGAGCCTCAACACTGAGCTCGGCCCACTGTGCAGGCTGTGGAAGCCACGAGTGTGAGGTTGGCCCAAAGCCGTACGAAGGCGATGTTCCTGACCACGGGAGGGGGACCCGACAACCATCGCGACCGATATCTGTGTGGTTGCTGCGGAACCAGAGCGGATCCTGACGCGCCTCATCAGGAAGATCAAAAACCTCAGGCAGGCCAAGTTCTTCACCCTGGTAGATATACATCGAACCAGGTAGCGACATTGTGAACAAGGTAAGTGCTCGCGCCCTGCGCAAGCCACGATGCAAGTCGCGATCACCGGCTTCATCAACCGGGGCAAGGCGTGATGCATGACGATGCACGTCGTGATTGCTCAAGACCCAGGTGGGTGGGGCGCCTACTATCTCGTGATTTGCGATGGTGTCATCGATCGACTTCTGGAGTGTTTTCGATTCCCAATTCGCGGTCAGATAGTCAAAGTTGAATGAGGTGTGCAGTTCATCCGGACGTTGGTATCGAGCCAACCGTTCAGGAGATGGAACCCACGTCTCTCCGCAGAAGATGCGCGGCGGCGTGTATTCATCGGCCACCAAGCGCCACTCGCGAAAAATCTCGTGCACACCATCTTGATCCCAGAACGGAGCATGCGGCGCGTCCCCCAGCAGCGCTGGTTCAGTGTCGTCATAATCGAAATCGGGAAGGCCTTCTTCTTTGACCATGCCGTGCGCAACATCAATCCGGAATCCGTCGATGCCCCGGTCAAACCAGAAGCGCAGGATGTCGCGAAACTCCGCGCGGACTTCGGGATTCTGCCAATTCAGATCCGGCTGGGTGGAATCGAAAAGGTGCAGGTACCAGAAGTCGGTGGGGGAACCATCAGGAGACTTCAAGCGTGACCAACCCCCGCCGTGGAAAACGCTCTTCCAGTTGTTTGGCGGTTCGGCGTGATCGGCGCCTTTGCCAGGGCGGATCATGTAGCGATCCCACGCGGCTGAGCCACGTTCGCTCCGCAGAACCTCCTGGAACCACTCGTGCTCGCTGCTGGTGTGGTTCGGAACGATGTCCATGATGACGCGGATATCGCGCTTGTGCGCTTGGGCGATCAACTCATCGACGTCAGCGATTGTTCCTAGGCGAGGATCCACTTCTCGGTAGTCCGTTACGTCGTAACCACCATCGTGCAAGGGGGAGTCATAGAACGGCGAGATCCAGATGGCATCGACGCCAAGATCATGAAGGTAGTCAAGCCGTGATGTGATGCCCGGGATATCGCCAATCCCGTCGCCATCGCTGTCGGCAAAGGAACGCGGGTAGACCTGATAGATCACCGCATCGCGCCACCAGTTGTTGTTCTTCATTGGATGGGATCCAACGCTATTGACTCCCGATCTGCATCCTCATCGGGAACATTTTGCATAGAAATAGCGGCGCTCACTAAGTACTGCCACAGGATCTTTTTAGGTTCGGGTGCCAGGTTCTGTTCTTCGAGTGCCTCGGCCATGAGCTGCACCCACCGATTGCGGGCGGCGGTGTCGATGGCAAAACCGGCATGGCGCATTCGCAATCGTGGATGCCCACGTTCTTCGCTGTAGGTGCCAGGGCCGCCCCAGTACTGCTCGAGGAAGGCGCGCAGGCGCCACTCGGCACCTTCGAGATCATCACCGGGGTACATGGGGCGCAAGATGTCATCTGTTGCCACCCGCTGGTAGAACGCTGCGACCAGGTTCGTGAAGAACTCATGCCCGCCGAACAGTTCGTACGGCGTAACGGTGGTCTCTTCTTTGCTCACGACCCCAGTGTGGCCGATGCAGGTCTTCCGCTCTGCGCCTGCTCCACTATTCGGCGGGCCATGGGCGGAAATACAAAGGCGTGAAACGGGGCAACAGACCACCAGTAGGCGTGGCCGGAGAGGCCCTTGGGCCAGTAGACGGCGCGCTGCACCAAGGTTGAGCCACCACTTTCGCCGGGTTCCACGGTGAATTCGAGCCAGGCCCGCCCTGGCATTCGCATCTCGGCCCGCAGGCGCAAAAGTTTCGGCGGCAGGTGTTCCTCAACTCGCCAGAAGTCCACAACGTCGCCCACCACGAGCACATCGGGGTTGCGTCGGCCACGTCGCAAACCCACCCCGCCAAAGAGACGATCGATGAGACCTCGTACCTCCCAAAGCAAACTTGCTGAATACCAGCCGTTATGGCCACCGATGCGGTCAACGGCCTTCCACATTTCCTCGGGGGATGCCGAAGATTTGACGGTGCGAATGTCTTCATACAGCGAACCACCGGCCCAGTCTGGATCGCTAGGCATCGGTTGATCGGGCGCGCCCTGCATGGTGGCACCGCTCCAACGGGTGGTGACCTGAGCATCGCGAATGCGTGTGAGTGCCAGTTCGACTGCTTTGTCGAACGACAGCAGACCCTCCGGCGGATCGGGAATGAATTTCTTGATGTCGGATTCGTGGCAGATCGCCGGGTGACGTAGCGACTGCACTAATGGCCGAGCGATAGCGCGCGGTACGGGCGTGACCAAGCTGACCCAGTGGCTCGATAGCTGTGGGGAAAGCAGGTTGATCGGCAAGATGATTCGCGGAGGCAGCCCAGCAACGGCGGCGTAACGCTGCATCATCTGCTGATACGTCAGCACGTCGGGACCACCGATATCGAAGGTGCGACTCACCTCTGGTGGCAGGTATGCACACGCCACGAGATAGCGAAGCACATCGCGCACGGCGATCGGTTGGGTTTTGGTGCGCACCCATCGCGGCGTGATCATGGCGGGCAACCGTTCTGTCAGGTAGCGCAGCATTTCAAAGCTTGCTGAACCTGAACCGATCACGACCGCAGCCCGAAGTTCGATGGTGGGAATTCCGGTGGCACGCAAGATGCTGCCGACTTCAACTCGTGAGCGCATGTGCGGTGACATTTTGTCCAAAGGAATTTCTGGAGCGAGTCCACCGAGGTAGATGATTCTCTTCACACTTGACTTCGCTGCTTGCTCAGCAAAGTTCGTGGCGATTCGTGACTCTTCATGCTCGAGTGATGGACCTTCCTGCAGCGAGTGCAGCAGGTAATAGGCGATGTCCATGCCCTCGAGCGCCTTCTGCACATCCTGCGGACTGCCCGCATCGCCAATGGAAATCTCGATCTGATCTGCCCACGGGAAACCCTGGACTTTTTCTGGATGTCGAGCCAAAACCCGCACCACGAATCCGGCTGCGAGGAGTTCACGAACGAGGCGACCACCGACGTATCCGGTGGCACCGGTCACTAGGGCACGAGGGGCATTTTCCTGGGAGCTCACCTATTCATTGTGGGCCCTGGTGGCCGACCTTGCTCGCCGGGCATTCCGCGCATGACCACGGGCACCACGATTCCAGAGCGGTCAAAGGCCAATTTGACCCGTTCGCGGATCGCTCGGGCGAGAGGTACCTGCTGTTCAGGCACCGACTTAGCCGTGATCCGCACCACCATTGCCTCACCAGATACCGACTCAACCCCGGCAAACTGGGGCGGGCCGAGCAACATGTCATCGAAGGCAGGATCGGAATCCATATCGGCACTGACCCGCTCAACTATGTCGCGGACCGTGCCCAGATTGACGTCGTAGGGCACCGGAATGTCGACGATCGCAAGGGTCCACCCCTGGGATCGGTTGGCAACACGCAGGATCTCTCCGTTACGCACATACCAGACCACTCCGGATAAATCGCGCACCTGCGTATAGCGAAGTGCTACCTCCTCGACGGTACCGACAACCGGGCCCACATCGACCACGTCGCCGATGCCGTACTGGTCTTCAACAATGATGAAAATTCCGGAGAGGTAGTCCTTGACGAGTGTTTGTGCACCAAAGCCCAATGCGACACCAATCACGCCAGCGCTCGCCAGCAGCGGTGCGATATCGATCCCCAGCAACGGCAATACCGTGAGTAAAGCAATGCCCCACACGATGGCCGCCACAATGCTGGTGAGCAATGTGCCAATCGCGTTCGCCCGTTGCTCGGTGCGCTGGGTCATGAGGATTTGGGTGAGTTCAGCGGTGCGGACTGCTTTGCGATCATTTTGCAGCCGTTCGCGTCGGGCTTTCTCAGCAGTCCGGCGGACTAGGCGGCGGATGGCCCAGGTGAAAACAATCTGAAAGATGAGGGCGCCGAGAATGATGGCGAAAATACGTAGTGGCACCCCAACAAACCATGTGGGGAGATCTTCCAAGGGGCCGGGTTCTTTGGCAGCGAAAATCACAGTGCATCCAATCCGGTCCATCGGGCAAAGAACGCCAACGTCTCTGCAGTTTCGGTAACGGACTTAGAGACCGATCGGGTGCCGTGGCCCACATCGCCTTCCGTGCGTAACAGGATCGGTCGGTCGCCGCCTGTTGCTGCTTGTACGGCGGCGCACATTTTGCGGCCATGCATGGGGTCGGTTCGGGTGTCGTTGTCAAAGACCACAAACATGGTTGCGGGGTAATCCGTGCCATCGCTCACTCGGTGGTAAGGCGAGTACGCGTGCAACCAGCCGAACTGTTCGGGATCTTCGGGATCGCCGTACTCCACCGTCCACGTTGGGCCAAGTTCTGAGGTGGTGTAGCGAATCATGTCGAGGAGTGGCGCCACGCACACTACGGCGTTGAACAAATCAGGCCGCTGGGTCATCGCGGCCCCCATTAGGAGACCACCGTTCGATCCGCCCAAGATGCCGAGTTGCTTGCGCGTGGTCCAGCCCTGTTCGATCAGGTATTCCGCGGCCGCGTGGAAATCGTCGTAGACGTATTGCTTGTTGCCGAGCATTCCCGCGCGATGCCAGTCTTCGCCCTCTTCGCCACCGCCGCGAATGTTCGCCACCGCCCACACGCCACCGGCTTCAACCCACGCAAGGGTTGACGCAGAAAACCCGGGCTGAAGTGGAATCCCGAAACCGCCGTAGCCGTACAAAATCGTGGGGCGGGGGCGATCAGGATCCTGTGTGGGAGCAATGATGAACATCCTCACCACCGTGCCATCGGCAGAGGTGTACTCGACCTGTTGTGAGCTCACTTTCGGAACCTCGACAAATCCTGGTGGGGAAATCTCGATGGCGATCGAGCCATCGCGCGCATCGAAGCGATACACCTGAGGCACAGTTGTGTGATCGGTATAGACAAACCAGCAGATCGGGCCACCATCGATATGTTCGATCGGGCCACCCACGGTGCCCGCACCCGGAAGTTCTACCTCTCGAATCACTGCACCATCTGCAGCATTGTGCAAAGTCATGCGCGCGATGCCGTGGCTCGACCACGAGGCGAGCATGAGGTCATGATCGAGTTCATCGCCATCGAGAACCACCACGGATTCCATCACCGCATCACTGGCCTCGGGTAACAGATCGGTCCAGTCAGCAGCAGACCACGCACCAGGAGCGGTCACGGCAAGACGCCCACGCGGCGCATCGAGGTCGGTAAACACGTAGACCCTGCCATCGCGCCCGAAGGAGAGCGAGGTTTGTGCGTCGGTATCTCCCTGCACGAGCGTGAATGCCGGCTGGTCTGCCGGACATTGAGTGAGGTCGGCGATCCACAGATCGTTGCGCGGCTCGGTGCCCTCGGATGCCGAGACCTGAAGCCAGTGACCGTTGCGGCTTACTTCAACGCCGTAGTAATTGGTCATGTTCATGCCCGCACCGAATACGACGACGTCTTCATCGGTTGAGGTGCCGACCGTGTGCAGATACACCCGGCGATGGAAGGCTGCCTCTGACTCAGGCAGCAATGCCGGATCGATGCGGCGCACGTAGTAGAACGCTTCGCCGCCTGGAATCCATGCGGTGGGTGAGAAGCGGCAGCGATCGATCGGTCCGTCGATGCGCTCACCGGTTGCCACGTCCATCACATACACAACTGACTCCTCCGTGCCACCTTCGGAGAGTTGGTAACTGAGGCGGTCACCTTCTTTTGAAGGTTGCCACGCATCGAGGGTGGTCAGACCAGAGGGATCCAATTCCATGGGATCGATAAGCACCCGTTCTTCTCCGGCACCCTCTCGGACATACAGCACCGCGAATTGCTGGCCGGGATTACGTCGAGTGAAGAAAATTCGATTACCGCGAAAATATGGCGGCGAGACTGTGCCGGACTGCAGCAACTGATCAACCCGCTCAGCAAAGGATTCACGCCGAGTCCACTCACCGCGCTCGGCATCCATCAGGGCGTTCTGGGCGCTGACCCACTCTTTCGTGCGGGGGTCTGCTGCATCCTCAAGCCAGCGATACGGGTCGGCCACGATTGTTCCGTGCAAGTTTTCTGCAACATCCTCCCGGAGTGCGTCGGGGTACTGCGGACGTTGCACGGGTGTGGTTGCCATGGTCTCCAGCCTAAGTCTTTGGCCGTTACTGTTCTTTCGTGTCCACTCAACTCGTCAACGACGACGCTGAAATCTCCCCGGAACTAGCAGAATTGGCCGCGGCCTATGGAGTGGCTACTGACTATGTGGATCAAGCCGGTGCCCACGTGCAAGTTTCGCGCGCCACGATCGAGGCGGTACTGGCAGCCCTTGGAGTAGACACGACTGGCCCAGAGTGGATTCCAGTGGCACTTCGTGATCGGCAGCTGCGCGATTGGCGCAGGTTGATGCCGCCGGTTTTCGTGACTCGAGTCGGACAAGCCCGCAGTACCTGGGTACATGTTCCCCATGGAACAGAGGCATCCGCATGGATTCGCACCCACACCGGTGAGCGCATTGACCTTAAGCAACTCGATGTGTGGGTTGAGCCGCGGCTTGTCGGTGGTGAGTTAATCGGTGAAGCCACCTTTGAAGTTCCAGCCGGCCTACCTATCGGTTGGCACACGCTGCATGCGGTGGGTGATGGCACTGAGGAATCCTGCCCGCTCGCAGTCGCACCCGATCGGCTCACTCCCGAGGAGATCATTGGTGATCGGCAGTGGGGGTTGATGGCGCAGATCTATTCGCTGCGATCTCGCAACTCGTGGGGTATAGGTGACCTCGGTGATGTCCGCGAACTCGCCGCCTGGAGTGGGCGCGATCTCGGTGCGGGATTCACTTTGATTAATCCGTTGCACGCTTCTGGACCGATTGCACCCATGACTCCATCGCCCTACCTTCCCGTTACCAGGCGCTATGCGAACCCGATCTATATCGCAGTGCTGGATATTCCTGAGATGGATCGACTAGCCGATAAGCGTCGTCGTTCTGTCGAGAAGTTGGCTGCGAGTTTTGCAGGCGTCAACGAAAGTTCCGAACTACTCGATCGAGACTCGACGTGGACTGCGAAGCGAACAGCACTGAAGTGGATCTTTGACGCCGGCCGGAAGAACAGTCGCGAGCGCGAATACGAACAGTTCTGCGTTGAGCAGGGCAGCGGACTGCTCGACTATGCCACCTGGTGTGTTTTGATCGAACGCTATGGGATGTCAACGAAAGAGTGGCCTACCAAATACCTCGATGCTCACTCGGACGAGGTAGCAAAGTTTCGACGCAAGAACAGTGCCGACGTTGAATTCCACATGTGGATGCAGTGGATTCTCGATGAGCAACTTGCAGCAGCGCAGCTTGCATCACGTGATGCCGGCATGGCGATCGGCATCATCCACGATCTTGCAGTCGGGGTGCACCCACAAGGTGCCGACGCGTGGTCGCAGCATTCGGTCCTTGCGAACGGGATCGGGGTAGGTGCGCCCCCAGATATGTACAACCAAATGGGGCAAGACTGGAGCCAACCGCCATGGCGCCCCGATGCATTGGCCGATGCTGCGTTCGCGCCGTTTAGCAACATGCTGCGCACCATCTTGCGCCACGCAGGGGGCTTGCGCATCGATCACATTCTTGGACTCTTTCGCATGTGGTGGGTGCCCAATGGGATGCCTGCCTACGCAGGAACATTTGTGCGCTACGACCACGACGCACTTCTCGGGATCTTGTGCCTTGAAGCGCACCTTGCTGGCGCAGTGGTCATTGGTGAAGACCTAGGCACTGTGGAACCGTGGGTGCAAACGGCTTTGGCCGAACGTGGAATATTGGGAACGTCGATCTTGTGGTTTGAGCGCGCTGATGGAAACGTGCTTGCCCCTGAGCATTGGCGCAAAGAAGCCCTGGCCTCGGTCACCGTGCATGACCTTCCGCCCACCGCCGGTTACCTCCGCGATGAACACGTTCGAATCCGTGCCGAACTTGACCTGCTCACCAGGCCACTGGCAATTGAACAGGCCGAATCGTTGAGCGAGCGCCAGCAGTGGCTCGACTTATTGCGGCAGCTTGGAATGCTCGCGTGGGATGTTGACACTGACTCCGACGAAGGTCTTGATCAGGTACTGATCGCGTTGCATAAAGCGTTGGCATCGGCGCCCTCCAGGTTGCTCGGGGTGGCGATCCCGGACCTGATTGGTGATCGCCGGGCCCAAAATCAGCCCGGCACGGATCAGGAGTACCCGAACTGGCGCGTGCCGTTGAGTGATGCGGATGGCAACGGGGTGCTTCTCGAAGAGGTGCAGCAATGCGGTCCGCTGCAAGCTGCGGTGATCGCTTCGGTTCAGCCGGCGAGTGGCTGATCTCGGGCCCTTTAATAGAGTGAGCCCGTGGAGACCTCAACATTAATTCTGCTCTTTGTTGGTATTCCCGTTGGGCTCGCGGCGGTGATTGCGCTGTTCACCTACGTTCCCCTCTGGCGATCGAGTGCATCGGGCATCGATGAACCGGCCCCCGTGACTCTTGTGCGCAGCAGCGGCGCGGCGCCAGATCCCTCGCGCCTGCCGCGCGACCCGGCATTTCCGCCGGCTGCAGTTGGCGGTGCCGAAATCTCGATCGAAGCACCGTTCACCCTTGGCGAGTTCGCTGCTCCCTCGTTGCAGGATGCAGTAGATCTGGCCCACCAGATTTGTGGCCTGGAATTTGTTGTGCTGGTCGATGACGTCACCGCTGGCGGAGATACCGCAGCCCTTGTGCTGAGCACCTGCGCGACTCCCGCATCTGCAGTGGTCCTCGCAATTGATCCTTCTGGCACCCACGCTCAGGTAGCAACAGGTCCTGATGCCCGCATAGCTCTCAGCGATCGTTCCTGCGAGTTCGCTCTGCTCGCGGTGAAATCGTCGATGGCAGCTGGAGATCTGACCGGCGGACTGCGCTCTGCGGTTCTCGTGCTTGCGGAGCATGCGCGCACTCCGCGGGTGCTGCACTTGTCCGAACCCGCCTGAGGCCACTTACTCGTTAGTTCTGTTACTCCCTAACCTGATTCGCGGTCGCGTTCTTGTGCGCGCATCGCTCGCAACACTCCATCTCGGCCTTCAGTGACTAACCGCCGTAACGCGGAGTTCAGATCCTGGGCGAGGAACGCGTCGGTGGCTGCGATGGTGCGATCGCTCACGATATATGCCGGGTAGAGCCCGCTGGTCACACTCTGCGCGATCTCCATGGTGCGGTGCTCCCACACTCCGGGAAGGGCAGCAAAGTAACGATCGACGAAGGCTGCCAGAAGATCACGTTGACCGGGCTGAACAAAGCCGCTGATATTCGCCTCCACGATGGCGTTAGGCAGATCGGTGCGCTCAAAGATGTCAGCCCACGCGAGCTCTTTCGCCTCGGGGGATGGGCGACTTGCTCGCGCCGCTGCTGCATAACGGTGACCGGTCGCGGTGTCATCGCGACGAACCTCAGCCTCAATTGCATCGATCTCACTGCGACCAGCGCTGACCAGTTGCTCGAGTAAGAACCAGCGCATGTCGGTGTCGATTGCAAGGCCAGGCCACTCTGTCTTTCCGTTTAGCAAACTGGCCACGAGGTCCAATTGAGCAGTATTTGTAGCAGCGGCTGCGAACGTGCGGGTGAATGCCAGCTGGTGGTCGCTGCCGGCCTCGGCCTCAAGCGCAAACTTCATCGTCGCATCAGACAGAGTGATCAGGTACCCATCGCGATGCTCTGGGGCTGCGTACTGATCGATTGCTGCGCGCAGTTGGCGCAGCACTCCCTGCACAACGCCCACATCGGATTCCTTCTGCACGCCGGATAGCACCAAGGTCAAGAAATCTCCGGTGCTGACCTCGGCATCACGAGTCATGTCCCAGGCCGCGCCCCAGATCACTGCGCGGGCAAGTGGATCGTCTAGCTCCCCGATGTTTTCAGTGACCGATGCCCAACTGCGCGGATCGAGGCGAACTTTGGCAAAAGTGAGGTCACCATCATTGACCAGCAGTAGATCGGGTTGCTGCACGCCCACGAGTTGGGGCACGTCGGTAAGTGCTCCGACCACATCGATCTCGAATCCATCACGGCGTGTGAATCCCTGAGGAGTGAGATCGAATAGTCCGATGCCGACCCGGTGCGAGCGCAACACCTGCTCGATTCCGGCGGGTGCTGATGGTGGCGACTGTTCAATCTGCACGGATGAGTAAATACCTTGATCATCAACGGTAATGAGCGGGCGCAACTGGTTCACCCCGCTGGTTTGCAGCCACTCACGGGTCCAGTCGCCCAGGTCCCGGCCACTTGTTGCTTCGAGTTCCACCAACAGATCGGTCAGTTGCGTGTTCTTCCACGCATGCTTCACAAAGTAGTTATGCAAACCGGCCAAGAAATGTTCCTCGCCGACCCACGCCACAAGTTGCCGCAATGCCGAGGCACCCTTCGCGTACGTGATGCCGTCGAAATTGACGCGCACTGAATCCAAATCGACCATGTCGGCGGCGATGGGATGGGTGGACGGTAACTGATCCTGGCGGTAGGCCCACGCTTTGCGCAGGTTTGCAAACGTGGTCCACGCATCGGTGTATTTGGTCGCGTGCACATTTGCATGGTGGGCCGCCCATTCGGCAAACGATTCGTTCAACCACAGGTCATCCCACCAGGTCATGGTGACCAGATCGCCAAACCACATGTGCGCCAACTCGTGCAGGATTGTGTTGGCCCGTTGTTCGTAGGCGGCGTTGGTCACGCGTGAACGGAAGATGTAATCCTCAAGGATTGTCACGCAACCGGCGTTCTCCATCGCGCCCGCATTGAACTCCGGCACAAAAAGTTGGTCGTACTTGGCAAAGGGGTACGGCACCCCGAATTGGCGCTCAAAGAATTCAAAGCCTTGTTTGGTGACGGTGAAAATCTCGTCAGCATCAAGGAATTCGGCGAGTGAATTGCGGCAATAAATCGCGAGTGGGTAGGTGCCGTGTGGACCCACATATTCATCGCATACTTCGCTGTATGGACCCGCGACGAGTGCGGTGATGTACGTGGACATACGTGGGGTCGGCTCAAAATCCCAGCGCGCAACCCCATCTCGGACAGGGGTTGGTGCTGGCGAGGGGGAGTTGCTGACCACTTTCCAATGATCCGGCGCTATCACGCTCAGCTGGAATGTTGCCTTGAGGTCAGGCTGCTCAAAACATGCGTACATGCGTCGGGCATCTGCTGATTCAAACTGGGTATACAGGTAGGTCTCGTTATCAACTGGATCGATGAATCGGTGCAGACCCTCACCGGTGTTCATAAAGGCACCATTCGCCTCAATCACCACAGTGTTGTGGGCTGACGTTGTCTCCAGGGTGATCCGTGCGCCGTTGTAGGCGAACGTGTGGTCGATGTCGATGCCGTTCAACTCGATGCGGGTGACCTCGGGAGCGATCAGGTCGACCCAGGTGGCCTCGCCGGGCTCGCTGCACGTGAAGGTGATGGTGGTCTTGGTACGGAACATGGGTCCGGTCGGCGTCACATCGAGCTCAACGTGGTAGCTCTCCACCGCGATGATGGAGGAGCGGGCAGCGGCTTCGGCGCGAGTGAGGTTTTCTCCAGTCGTCATGCCCCGATCCTTGCATTAGGTTCAGGGGCATGATCATCAAGGCAGATTTCTGGTTCGATCCCATGTGCCCGTGGGCCTGGTTGGCTTCGCGGTGGATTCTGGAGGTCGAGCGCATTCGCGATGTCGAGGTCCAGTGGCACGTGATGTCCCTGGCCGTTTTGAACGAGAACAGCGAGATCCCGCCGCAATATGCGGCAGCGATGGCGGCGGCTTGGGGCCCAGTTCGGGTATGTATCGCCGCAGAGCAAGCCAAGGGATCGGAGATTCTCGGGCCGCTGTACACCGCGCTCGGCACCCGGTTGCACCCCGAGCACCGCACGGATTACTCGAAGATCATTTCCGAATCAGTGGCCGAGGTCGGGCTGCCAGCATCCTTCGCCAATGCGGCTACCGATAGCTCTTTCGATGAGGCACTGCGGGCAAGTCACTTGGCGGGGATCACGCTGGTAGGTGAAGACGTAGGCACCCCAGTCATCGCAGTCCCAGGGCCGTCAGGTGCTCCCGTGGCTTTCTTTGGACCGGTCGTCACTCCCGTTCCGCTGGGCGAAGATGCCGGTCGTCTGTGGGATGGCACTTTGCTGGTTGCCGGCACCCCGGGATTTTTTGAACTCAAGCGCAGCCGCGACGCCGAACCGCAATTCGACTGAGTCGGGATATGACGTAATGAACCGAGCAATCAACTCAACGATGGTCTTCGACGGTGACTGCGGTTTTTGTGGTCGTTCTGCCCGCTTTGCAGTGAACCGGGTTGGTGTGACCTGTTCGGTCATCGCCTATCAGCGGGCAGATCTGGCCGCGTTGGGGTTGACCGCCGCTGAGTGCGCAGAGGCCTTGCGTTTTGTTGCCCCCGATGGCACCCGGTTTCAAGGAGCAGCGGCTGTTGCTCAGGCACTACGCACGGCACCCGCCCCGTGGCGCGCACTCGGGGTGGCGATCGATGCACCGGGGGTACGGGTGGTTGCCGAGCACGTCTACCGATTCGTTGCCCGTCACCGCGGCACAGTCAGCGGTTGCGATACTGAATACTCCTCCCCATGAGCGGTAGCCACGAACGAGGATTTGCAAGCGATAACTATGCGGGGATTCACCCAGAGATCCTTGCGGCAATGGCCAAGGTCAATCATGGCCACCAGCCGGCGTATGGCGCAGATGAGGTGACCGCTGAGTTAGAAACGCGCATGCGCGAGCACTTCGGCGAGAACGCTCAAGTTTTTCCTGTTTTCAACGGCACTGGTGCCAACGTTGTGTCACTCCAATCGCTCACGCGCCGCTGGGAGGCTGTGATCTGCGCGCAGACCGCGCATATCAATGTGGATGAGGGAGGTGCTCCGGAGAAGGTGGCCGGACTCAAACTTTGGACGGTGCCTACCTCCGACGGAAAGCTGACGCCAGAACTCATTGCGACCCAAGTCTTCGATACCGGTTTTGTTCACCGCGCACAGCAGGCTGTTGTGACCGTCACCCAATCAACGGAGATGGGCACGGTGTACTCGCCAGCAGAGATCAAAGCGATCGCGGATTACTGCCACGGTCAGGGGCTCACACTGCACCTTGATGGTGCTCGGATCTCCAACGCAGCCGCAAGTTTGGGAGTGCCCTTCCGTGCATTCACCACCGATGCGGGCGTCGACATTGTTTCATTTGGCGGCACCAAGATCGGCGCGATGTTGAGTGAGGCCGTGGTTGTACTCAACCCGGAATATGCATCAGCGGTTCCTTTTATCCGCAAGACCTATATGCAACTTGCCAGCAAAATGCGTTTCATCAGCGCGCAGTTGCTCGCGTTACTCGACAACGATTTGTGGTTACGAAACGCCACCCACGCCAATGCGATGGCCACCAGGCTCGCTGCGGGAGTGAGCTCGATTCCCGGAGTGAGCATTACTCAGCCCGTGCAAGCGAACGCGGTCTTTGCGGTTTTGCCCATTGCGGTCACCGAGCGGTTGCAAGAGGATTTCCATTTCTACGTGTGGAATCACCAAACCGGTGAGGTGCGGTGGATGTGTGCGTGGGATACCACCGAGGCCGACATCGACACATTTGTTGCTGCGATCAGCAACGAGATGGCAGCTGGTTGAGCGGTGCCTGAAGGCAACGTTATTCACAATCAGGCGCGCAGGTTGGGTCGGATGTTCCTCAAAACCTCGGTGCACGCGGATAGTCCGCAAGGGCGTTTCACATCCGGTGCTGACTTGATCACCGGCGCTGTGCTGATTAAGTCCGAGGCGCACGGGAAACATTTGTTTCTTGGATTCGACAACGAACTCTGGGTGCACATTCACCTCGGGCTTTTCGGTAAATGGCGGATCGCTAAAGGTGAATTGCCCGAGCCCTTCGGCCAAATTCGGTTGCGCCTATGGAATGAGGTGGGTTATGCCGAACTACGCGGACCCACCAAGTGTGAAGTTCTCGATGCTGATGAGATGCGTTACGCGTTGACCAAAATCGGCCCTGATCCGATTCGCGGATCTGATCCTGAGCCGGCTTGGGAGCGAGTTAGCCGCAGCAAAACCAGCATTGGGGTGCTGCTCATGGATCAGCGGGTATTTGCCGGGGTCGGAAACATTTATCGGGCTGAAGTTTTGTTTCGGCACAACATCTCACCGTTTAGGCGCGGAAATCAACTCAGCCGCAACGAGTTCGACGCGATTTGGACAGACCTCATAATGCTGATGACCCAGGGCAGCAAGAAGGGGCGTATCGACACCGTGCGACCAGAACACTTGCCTGAGGTGATGGGACGGTTGGCTCGAGTTGATCGTCACGGTGGCGAGGTCTATGTGTATCGCCGGGAGGGCAAGGATTGCTATCTCTGCGATTCAGCGGTGCTGATGGCTGACATGACGGGTCGCAAACTGTATTGGTGCCCTACATGTCAGAGCGAGTGATGCGCGGTTGTCTAATTCCTGGATGATCCTCAGGCAGTGACTTCTTGATGATCGCCCACGAGGCAAACACTGTTGCGAGCACGAGCAGATAGAAGAACGCCCCTGATGCAGCCAGGCCCCAGAGGGCGTTTGCCTCAATGAGTGGGAACAGCACCACGGCGCGTACCAGGTTCAACAGCACCCAGAGCCACGAAGCGCGGCTGTAGGCGCGCAGCAGATCAGGATCCTTGCGCCATTTCATACCTGTGCCCATGATCGGGCCGATGATCACGCCGAGAAGAGGCCAACGGAAAACATTCGCCACCGCGAAAGCGAGAGCTGATAACACATTGAGCAGCACGCGTGGCCAGAAGAATGCGGCTGCACTTCCGGTCCGGGCAGCTATGTATGCACCCAATGCGACGACGAGCAGTGAACCTAGGACACGGGTGGGCCGCTTGCGTTCGGCGAGACGCCAGGCTGCAAAACCCAGGGCAAGTACGACGGCGACAGCAATTGCCCAGGTCAGCGCTTCTTCGCTTTCACCGCCAAGGGCGATGTACGTAGTAACAAATGCAAGTGGCGGCAGGATGCTTTCCAAAGCACCGCGTACACCACCGATGAGTGCACTGAGCGGATGCGCTTCTGAATGTGCAGCACCCGAAGACATGAACGAACCTTAACGAGGACCTTTGCTGACACTGGTCGACGATGCGTCGGTAACGAACTCAACCCAAATACCCCAGGGGGTACCATTCGGGCATGAGCAATGACCTGAACGCACCGGCGGAGCAATGGCGAACCGATCTTGAGTCGTGGGCAATCCCCGAAGAGATTCTGAGCCATGCGACTGAGCCACCGTGGGCGCATCCGGTGGCCATGTTCACCGTTGCAGAAGAGGTCGCTGATTCAACCTCGCATCGAATCGCGCGCGAGGCACTAGAACCCGGTGGCAGTGTGCTCGACGTGGGTAGTGGTGGAGGGCGAGCTGCCTTTGCGCTCGTTCCACCGGCGGGCACCGTGGTCGCCGTTGATCACCAACAGGAAATGCTCGACGCATTTGCGGCTGCTGCGACAGCTCGCGGAGTCACCCATCATGAAATTTTGGGGGACTGGCCCGATGTTGCAGATGAGACGCCGATCTGTGATGTAGTCGTGTGTCATCACGTCGCCTACAACGTGGCCGACATCGTGCCGTTCTTGACAGAGTTGAACGATCACGCCCGAAACCGCGTAGTGCTTGAAATTCCGATGACCCATCCGCTGAGCAATATGAACGCACTTTGGAAGCGCTTCTGGGACCTTGATCGTCCAACGTCACCTACGGCGAATGATCTGCACGGAATTGCCTTGGCTGCGGGCTTTGCTGCGCATCTTGAAGTGTGGACGGATGAAACGTGGGGAAACCGCGTATCGATGCCAGAGGCTGATCGGATCAAGTACGCCCGAATCCGGCTCTGCCTCACCGAAGATCGTGATGCTGAGGTTGCCGCGGCGCTCTTGGACCAACAAGATGCGGCACCGCGTCAGGTGGCAACGTTGTGGTGGGATGTCACGCCTGAGTGAGATAATTCGCGCTTAAAGGACCTAGATTGTGACCGTGACCTTCAACGTTGACCGCCTGCGGGCGCGCATGCCAGCTCTTGAATCCGGTACTGCATTCTTCGATGGTCCAGGGGGTACTCAAACGCCCGACATCGTTGCCGACGTGATGGCCGCTGCCATGAAGGGTGAACTCGCTAATCGTGCTCGGGAAACACAGGCGGGACGCAATGCCGACGACATAGTCCTGGCGGCCCGCCAGTCGATGGCCGATCTACTAGGAGCTGACCCGCGCGGCATCGTCTTTGACCGCAGCATGACGTCGATTGCCTTCATGGTGGCCAGAACGCTGTCCAAGGATTGGGCGCCGGGCGATGAGATCATCGTCAGCCGGCTCGACCACGATGGTGATGTTCGGCCATGGGTCACCTATGCCGAGCGGGCGGGTGCCACCGTTCGCTGGATTGACTTTGATCCCAAGACTGGCGAAATAAGTCTTGATCAGGTGCGTTCCTTGGTTAATGAGAACACGCGTGTGCTTGCCATCACAGGTGCGTCGAATGTGATCGGAACTCGGCCTCCACTGGCTGCGATTGGTGAGATCGTGCACGCCAGTAATGCATTGTTCTTTGTTGACGGAGTGCACCTCACCGCGCATGCGTTCATCGATATTGAAGCGATCGGTGCAGACTTCTACGCGTGCAGTCCGTACAAGTTCCTCGGTCCACACATCGGAGTGCTCGCTGCATCGCCAGCTCTCCTTGAGTCGATGCATCCCGACAAATTGAAACCCAGCACTGAGGATGTGCCGGAGAGATTTGAGTTGGGCACGTTGCCCTATGAGTTACTCGCCGGAGTGGTTGCTGCTGTTGACGTGCTCGCAGATCTGGTTCCTGGCGATGAAGCCACGATGTCTCGTCGTGCTCGAATAGAACGATCGATGAATGCCTTGGAGATCTACGAAGAGGGCCTGCATGCCCAGCTTCGCGAGGGCTTAGCTCTCATTCCGGGTGTGCGCTTGTACTCCCAGGCGCACCACCGCACCCCGACTGAGTTCTTCACTGTCGATGGGCACGACTCTGCTGCGGTGTCCTTTGAACTCGCCCGACGAGGAATCAATGCACCAGCAGGCTCCTTTTACGGCATCGAGCCGTGCGAGTGGCTGGGTCTTGGCAAGGCTGGTGCAATCCGCGCTGGCTTGGCTCCGTATTCGTCCACCGGCGATGTTGAGCGACTCCTTGAGGCGCTGTCTGACATCGTTGGTGTGTAGCGGAGAATGCACTCATGACCGTTACGCGCTACCGCACAACCCCCTGGGTTCTCATCGTCGGTGGGTTGATCGGGTGGATCGCCTCTTTCCAGCTGACCATGGACAAGATTGCGGTTCTCTCTGACCCGAACTACTCACCCGCCTGCGATATCAACCCGGTGCTCTCGTGCGGTTCGGTCATTGTGACCGAACAAGCCTCAGTCTTTGGTTTCCCTAATCCGATTATTGGACTCGGTGGTTTCGCAGTAGTCATCACCATCGGAGTGCTTCTGGCCTCCAAGGCGCAGATCCCACGATGGATCTGGTTGGGCCTGAATGTTGGTGCACTTGCTGGGTTTGGTTTCGTCATCTGGCTCGTATCGCAAAGCCTTTACTCCATTGGTGCTTTGTGCCCGTGGTGCATGGTTGTGTGGGCCGTGACCATCGTTATCTTCTGGATTGTCACTGCAGAAAATGCAGCATCTGCGCGCTTCAGCAAAGGTGACATCCCTGGCGTGATCGCCGACACGATCGCAGCTTTGCGCTGGGTGTTGGTCGGCGCGAGCTACCTGATTGTCCTTGGCCTGATATTCATTCGGTGGATGGATTTCTGGTTGGGTAATACGCCGATCTAACGATCCACTGCTTCGCGTTGTTCCATACCTTTGAGTTCTTCTTCTGCCCAGTCTGAGTGCTCGCGTTGTGCCCACCGCACGCTGGCTGAACCCGTTCGCATTGAGCGACGAGCTTCTGCGTCGTTCATAGCCATCCATGTGTGCCCTGCAACAACGGCAACGATGGCAAAAGTTAGCCAGTCATGCACAAACGTTGCACCGGTCCGGATGTCGTCGGTGAAGAACGAGTTTTGCCACATGATCAAACCGGTAACGAACATGATGATGATCGAGCCGAGGGTGAAGGCCGCGTTGAGCTTTTGGCCTGCATTGAATTTTCCTACCGGGATCGTGCCGGACCGGCGTTTACGAGAACGCAGCCACCTCCAATCATCTGGGGTGAATCGGTTGAGCGTGGATGCATCGCTTCGAAATGCCTTGAGGAAAATCGCTGCAATGATCGGGATCGGCAATAGCAGGCCAGAGATGATGTGCACGTTTCGCAAAATTGGTCGGTTACCGACGATGGCGCTGATGTCGGGAATGTAGAGAGCTGCGGCTGTACCGATCAGCACCATCGTCAAGATCGCGGTAGTGCGGTGGGTCCAACGTTCACCCCGGGTGAAGCGCGATAGGCGCAGTTCAGGAGATAGTTCAGGCGATATCTCAAGCGATGGGTTCGTCGTTTCGTCCATTCGATGCCCCCACCCATGCGTCAATGTCGTAACCGCGCTCTTCCCAATAACCGGGTACAACTGCGTCGACCACTTCGATTCCCGACATCCACTTCAATGATTTGTATCCATACATCGGTGCAACGTAGAGCCGGATGGGACCGCCGTGTTCTCGGGTCACTGGCTTACCCCACATCTGGCTTGCCACTAACACGTCGGGCCGCAGAGCCTGCTCCATCGTGAGTGATTCGGTGTAGACCCCATCGAAGGAGTAGAAGCGCAGCGCACTCGATTCAAGATCGGCACCTGCTGCTGCCAGCACATCGCTGAGCAGCACTCCGGTCCATGGGACGTCGTCGACCCTCCACCCAGTGACGCATTGAAAATCTTTGGTCATTTGGGTCTGTGGAAGTTCAGCGATGTCTGACAAAGACAGCGAGAGCGGATTTGTCACGTTGCCGTTGACGCCGAGTCGATACACATCGGGGTCAACTCCGGGATAGTTGTTGGTGACGGTGTAGATGCGAAAACCACCCGTTGCAGGGATGACCGCGCTCAGGCCCGGGGCCGTGGATGCCACCACACTGCTGACTGTTTCCGTGGCTTGCCGGCCAATCACGATGCCCACGGCGCCTACACCGAGCATGCCCAGTACTACGCGCCGACCAACCGGGGTGCCCTTGGCGCGAGGCGGCATCGTTGGCGTACTCATGCGCCCATGTGAACACGAGAGGCGCGGATGCGCAAGAGGGCCACGCCGGGCGTGAGAGAGTGGGGGTATGGCCGCCAGCGATTCACCCTCGAGCAAGGCAACTTCGAGCAAGGAAAAATCAAGCAAAGCAAATCCCGACGAAATTGACCCCAACGATCCTCGGGAGAAGTTCCGGTTGGCGCTAGAGGCGAAAAAGGCCAAATCCGGCCCCAGCGGTCAGTCGGCCTCATCCGGTGCCAGCTCAACCAAAGACCATTCCTCCCGCTCAGGTGGAAAGCGAGAATTTCGACGCAAGAGCGGTGGTTAAGCCAGCGCGGTAAAGTTTTTGGCCAGTGGCATGGGATGCGCTGCAACATGGCTGGCGATCAGATCGGTAAAACGATCTGGATCATACGTATGCGGCTCGTGGCCGGCGCCGTGAAAGATTTCTAGCTGACTGCCAGGAAGAAGCGCGTGCGCATTTTCACCGTGCGAGTGCGGGATCATCGGATCCTTGTCACCCCACATGATCAACACCTGCTCGCCTTGCACGAATGCGAGTTTGTCGAGAGCTGAAACCCGTTGGCCTTTGGTGCTAATCACGCTGCGCACAGTGGAAAGAAAAGCTGCGCGGTTCTCGTCGTCGGAAAGTCTGCGCACGGTGTCGATAGCACCTCCGTTGAGTGCATGCGGCTTGTAGCCAAACCTCGAAAGGCGTTCACCCGCCCAATCCAATCCGGCCAAAGTTCGCTTGTTGAGCGCGAGTTTGAGCGCCAGATCGGCACCGGGCAATGCCGCAGCCCGCAGGCCGGGAAAAACTTCTTCGCCCAATCCACCGCTGGAGATCAGCGCCAAGCTCAGTGGCCGGTCTGGGAATTGGTAGGTGAATTGCATGGAGATGCCGCCGCCGAGTGAATGCCCGACCAGGTGAACTTTCTCGTGACCGAGATGGTCGAGAAGATCTCGCAACGTGCTCGCGAGCGAGCCGAGGCTGTAATCGCCGGGGGCTTTTGAGGAGTTGCCATGACCGGGTAGATCAACGGCAACTACGGGAATGCCCTGTTGGCTCAGCCGATCGGGAACGTCGCCCCAGGTGTCTTGGCTGGATCCGATTCCGTGCACAAGCAGCACCGGCGCGCCTTCTCCGGGCAGGATGCGGGTCCACACATCGCGGCCGTGCAGGTGGATCAATTGTTCTGTGCTCATGCTCACCGCCATCTACTTGTCAGTAACTTACGATACCGTAACTTACGCAGAATCCGAAACAGATGTGATGGTCGACCTGGGCTTCATCGAGCCTCTATCGGCGGTGAATGTGGTCGCGTCGTAGCCGGGAGCCGCCCTTTCAGGCTCTGCAAGCCCGCTGATTGTTCTCGCGAATTGGAGTTATGGAGCGGGTGACCGGGATCGAACCGGCATGGCCAGCTTGGAAGGCTGGGGCTCTACCATTGAGCTACACCCGCGTGCTGCTTGCGGCAGCCGGCCCATTGTAACGATCACGCCACAAGAAGCCTCGCGGCCCGCCTGCACCCCTGCAAGGTAAACGGCATACAGGCTTCCCTCTAGACTTCCGGGGGCCAACGCGGGGCGTAGCGTAGTGGCTAGCGCGCCTGCTTTGGGAGCAGGAGACCGGGAGTTCGAATCTCCCCGCCCCGACCATTCGGCACCGGACCCGGTACCGAAGTCTCATCGATGGAAATGGACCTGTTGTGAAGACCGAAGTCGAGACCCTGAGCCCGACCCGCGTACGCCTGACCGTTGAAGTTCCCTTCGCTGAGCTCGAAGACAGCATGGATGCGGCCTACCAGCGGATCGCGAAGTCAGTAAATATTCCTGGCTTTCGCAAGGGCAAGGTTCCCGCGCGCATCATCGAACAGCGCTTCGGTCGCGGTGCAGTTCTCGAAGAGGCCGTCAATGAAGCCATTCCCAAGGCGTACGACGAGGCAGTTCGCGAATCCAAGATTGTGCCCGTTGGTCGCCCCGAGGTTGATGTGACTGAGGTGGCTGACGGAGACAAAGTCTCTTTCACCGCCGAGGTTGATGTTCGCCCCGAGTTTGAACTCCCCGCCTTCGATTCGCTCACCGTTGAGGTCGACCCGGCTGTCGCCACCGAGGCCGATGTCGCGGAGCAGATCGACAGTCTGCGTGGCCGATTTGCCTCACTCAAGGACGTCGAGCGCGCATGCGCCGATGGCGACGTATTGCTGGTCGATATCGCAGGCGTTACACCAGAGGGCGATGCGGTGGATGACCTCACGGCATCGGCGATGTCCTATGAACTCGGCACAGATGGCATGCTCCCCGGATTTGACGACGCCGTTCGCGGTGCATCAAAGGGCGATGTCCGCACGTTCTCCTTCACGCCGCAAAACGGTGACTGGGCCGGCATCGACATGACCGTCAACGCGACCGTTGCTGGTGTGCGCGAGCGTGAGCTTCCCGAACTCGACGAGTCCTTCGTCACGATGGCATCAGAGTTCGACACAGTTGATGAGCTCAAGGCTGATATCCAAACCCGCCTCGAGCGCATCAAGCGCATGGAGCAGGGCACCGAGGCACGCATGAAGGTGCGCGAGGCGCTCGTCTCTGCGGTGGAAATGCCGCTGCCAGAAGGTGTGATCGCAGCGGAGATCGCGGCGCACTTCGAAGATGGCCACGAGGGTGATGATGCCCACCGCGCTGAGGTCGAGGAGCAGGTCCGCGAGGGTCTGAAGAGCCAGTTCATTCTCGATAAAATTGCTGAGGACGGAGAGGTCGCAGTCGGTGAGAGCGAGCTATCTGCCTGGCTCGTCCAGCAGGCTCCTCGTTACGGCATGACTCCCGACGCATTCGCCCAAGCTCTGGTGCAAGCAGGCCAGGTGCAGATGGCGATCGCCGACATTCGCCGGGCCAAGGCACTCGCAGTGGTGCTGGAGTCAGCGACCGTTGTCGATACCGCCGGTGCAACCGTGGATCTGAAGGCACTCGAGGCCGACTTGAACGCTGGACTGCAAGCCGGAGAGTGATTCGTTCGGCTGTTGGCGAACCGGGGCCTTCCTCGGCGGCGATGTGTGCGTTCTGCGACTAGAGTCAGGGCATGTCCTTGGAGATGAATTCACCCTTCGATTTGCGTTCCACTAGTGGTGGCATGGCCGGTTTCGGCGACATGCTCGATGAGCGGCTTCTTCGCGAGCGCATCATTTGGCTCGAGGGACCGGTGATGGACGAGAACTCCAATCGCATCGCCAAGCAACTTCAGGTTCTCGCAGCTGAAGATCCCGACAAAGACATCACCCTGTACATCAACTCACCCGGTGGCTCGATCAGCGCCGGCATGGTCGTCTACGACACTATGCAGCTGATCCCCAACGAGGTCGCCACGGTGGCCATGGGTCTTGCTGCGTCGATGGGCCAGTTCCTCCTCGTCGCAGGATCCCCGGGTAAAAGATTCGCCACCCCGAACACGCGCATCATGATGCATCAGCCTTCTGGTGGCCTCGGTGGAACGGCGAGCGATATCAAGATCCAGGCCGAGCAGATGCTTTTCATCAAGAAGCGCATGGCTCTCTTGATCGCCGAGCACTCCGGCCAGTCCATCGAGCAGATCGAGAAGGATTCCGATCGTGATCGTTGGTTCGATGCCGAGGGGGCCAAGGAATACGGCCTCATCGATCACGTGTACAGCAGCTCGGCTACCGCACCGGTGGTGGCCGCTTCAGAAGCCCGCACCCGCAAGCCCAAGGGAGAGGACAAGTGAGCAACATGTTCAATCCCACTAGCCGCTACATCATTCCGGAGTTCCGTGAGCGCACCGCGAATGGCGAGCGCACGCACAACCCTTACACCAAACTTTTCGAAGAGCGCATCATCTTCTTGGGTGTGCAGATCGACGACGCCTCGGCCGACGACGTCATGGCGCAGTTGCTCACTCTGGAATCCCAGGATCCAGACCGCGACATCCAGATCTACATCAACTCACCCGGCGGCTCGTACACGGCCATGACTGCCATTTACGACACCATGCAGTTTGTGAAGCCACAGGTGCAGACAGTGTGCTTGGGTCAGGCTGCCTCTGCTGCTGCAGTGCTGCTCGCCGCGGGCACTCCCGGCAAGCGTTTTGCACTGCCGCACGCCCGCATCTTGATCCACCAGCCCTACACCGAGGGTGGTGGCCAGGGTTCAGATATTGAGATCCAGGCGAACGAGATCATCCGGATGCGCAAGGAGATGGAAGGGATCCTTTCCCTGCATACCGGACGCACCATCGAGCAGATCGAATCCGACATTGAGCGTGACAATATTCTGACCGCAGACATGGCCAAGGAGTACGGCGTCATCGATCAGGTCATTTCGTCTCGCAAGGGTGGATTCCCCGCTCCCGGAGCCTGATCTGCGGTAACTGGTCGCCTTCGCGGCGCGCCAAACCTGCGCATCATTAGCGTTCTCAAGGTACGGTCATACCTTGGATCGCTCGATCCAGTTGAGAGGGGCTATTTCGTGGCGCGCATCGGCGAGAGCGGTGATCTGCTCAAGTGCTCTTTTTGTGGAAAGAGCCAGAAGCAAGTCAAGAAGCTCATTGCTGGCCCCGGTGTCTACATCTGTGATGAGTGCATCGACCTGTGCAACGAAATCATCGAAGAAGAGCTGAGCGAATCCTCCGACCTTCAATTTGGTGAGCTGCCCAAGCCGCGCGAGATTTTTGAGTTCCTCGACCAGTACGTCATCGGTCAAGATATTGCCAAGAAAGCGCTCTCTGTTGCCGTCTACAACCATTACAAGCGCGTGCAGGCCGGTGCTCCCGTTCGCACCAAAGACGATGCCGTCGAGCTGGCCAAATCCAATATCTTGCTGCTCGGACCCACGGGTTCGGGCAAGACGCTCCTAGCCCAGACACTGGCCCGAATGTTGAACGTTCCCTTCGCCATCGCCGATGCCACCGCCCTGACCGAGGCCGGTTATGTGGGTGAAGACGTCGAAAATATTCTGCTCAAGTTGATCCAAGCTGCCGATTACGACGTTAAGCGCGCCGAGACAGGCATCATCTACATCGATGAGATCGACAAGGTCGCTCGTAAGAGTGAGAACCCATCGATCACCCGCGATGTTTCCGGTGAAGGCGTGCAGCAAGCCCTGCTGAAAATTCTTGAAGGCACCACTGCTTCAGTACCTCCCCAGGGCGGCCGCAAGCACCCGCATCAGGAGTTCATCCAGATCGACACCACGAATGTTCTCTTCATCGTGGGCGGTGCTTTCGCTGGCTTGGACAAGATCGTCGAGCAGCGCATGGGCAAGAAGCAACTTGGCTTCACCTTCGATCTGGTCGAGGGCGAGCGCCCTGACACCAGTAATGATGAGCCATTGGATCCCTTCTTACATGTGATGCCTGAAGATATGTTGAAGTTCGGCATGATCCCCGAGTTCATCGGTCGCCTCCCGGTCTTCACGTCAGTTACCAAGCTTGATCGCGAAGCACTCGTGGCCGTTTTGATCGAGCCAAAGAATGCTCTGATCAAGCAGTACCAGCGCCTCTTTGAGCTCGACGACGTTGAACTCGAATTCGATGATCAGGCGCTTGATGAAATTGCTGAGCAAGCGCTGCTGCGCGGCACCGGTGCCCGCGGCCTGCGGGCAATCCTCGAAGAGGTGCTGCTCAACGTGATGTACGACATCCCCAGCCGCACCGATGTGGGTAAGGTCGTCATCACCGGTGAGGTCGTCAAGGACAGTGTGCATCCCACGCTGGTTCCGCGCTCCGCTTCGGCTCGCCGCGAGCGTCGCGACAAAACTGCCTGACCCTGCTCCGCGTCACCCCTATCCCCTCACCCCTCACCCTTCGCGATTTCGCCCGCTTCCCGGGTCAATTCACCAAAACAGGCCCCAAAATCGGGGCCTTTTGGCGATTTCACCCCGGTCCATCGGCGTGCGTGCCACGGAGTTCGGAATCTGGAGCGAAAGCACCCGGCCCACATCACCAAACTCGGATCTCTACGGCCCTCATTTGGCGATTTCACCCGGGACGCGGGTGAAATCGCCAGGGTGCGTGGAGTGAGTTTGCTACTCCGGTGGTGCGAGCGTCACGACGGCGGTGATCTCGGAACCTTCGGTCACCACAAGCTCGAGTGCTTCAATGCGACCGGCACCTTGAAGATCACCAGCACATCCCTCGATACGCGATATCACGGCAGCCGGACCACTGATTACCGCTGAGGTGACCTCGGTGCGCATGGAGACTTTTGCCTCGGACTTCTCTTTACGGATCAAGCTCAAGGCAATCCCGATATCAACCAGGGCGCGGGGATCGCCATCACCTGCAAGTGCTCGGATGGCATCGGCTTCAGGCCAGGAACTGCGATGGATAGATCCCGTGTGGTTCCAGGACCACACCTCTTCTGTGGTGAAGGGCAAGAAGGGAGCGAACAGGCGCAGCAAGGCATCGAGCGCGGTAGTGAGAGCCAACTTGGCTGAATCAGCAGATGCATCGTCAGAGTAAGCGCGCACCTTGACGAGTTCCACATAGTCATCGGTGAAGTTCCAGAAGAACGTCTCAGCGAGTTCAAGAGCTTTCGCGTAGTTGTAGCCCTCGAAGGCAACTGTTGCCTGGGTGACTGTGTCGGCAAGGCCGGCCAGCATGGCTCGATCGAGTGGCTCGGTAACCGTTGCATCTGGAGAAGGCACGCCCATGCTCAGTGCGAACTTGCTCGCATTGAGCAACTTGATGGCGAGTCGCCTGCCAATTTTCATCTGACCAACGTCGAATGCGGTGTCGGTTCCGGGGCGACCAGAGGCGGCCCAGTAGCGCACAGCGTCGGAACTGTATTCATCAAGAAGGGCCATGGGTGTGACCACATTGCCTTTAGACTTGCTCATCTTCTTGCGGTCAGGGTCCAGGATCCAGCCGGAGATGGCGGCATGGGTCCAGGGGAGGCAATCTTCTTCGAGGTGCGCACGCACCACGGAGGAGAACAGCCAGGTGCGGATGATCTCGTGGGCTTGCGGGCGCACGTCCATGGGGAAAACGCGCGAGAACAGATCAGGATCGCGTTCCCAGCCACCGGCGATCTGCGGGGTGAGCGAACTGGTGGCCCAGGTATCCATGACGTCGGGATCACCCATGAAACCGCCAGGAACACCGCGCTGGTCCTCGGTGAAACCAACGGGTGCATCGCTGCTCGGATCGATCGGGAGAACAGACTCATCGGGAACGATGGGGGAGTCGTAGATCGGATTGCCTTCGGCATCGAGTGGGTACCAGAGGGGCAGTGGCACTCCGAAGAAACGTTGGCGGGAAATCAACCAGTCGCCGTTGAGCCCTTCCACCCAGTTCTCGTAGCGCACCTTCATGTGTTCGGGATGCCAGATGATGGAGCGGCCACGTTCGAGAAGTTGTTCGCGCAAAAACGGCTCGCGACCACCGTTGGTGATGTACCACTGGCGGGTCGTGACGATTTCGAGCGGCTTGTCACCCTTTTCAAAGAACTTCACAGGGTGCGTGATTTCTTTCGGTTCACCGACGAGGTCACCAGACTCGCGAAGCATCTCCACCATGCGCTCTTTAGCGGTGTGACTGGTTGCACCCGCCAAGCGCGCGTAGTTTTCAACGCCAGCTGGCTCGGTGATCCACGTGGGCGTCTCGGAAAGGATGCGGCCGTCCCATCCGATGATCGGGCGGGTCGGCAGTTGCAACTCACGCCACCAGATCACGTCGGTGAGATCACCGAAGGTGCAGATCATTGCGATGCCCGAGCCTTTTTCGGGGTCAGCAAGTCGGTGCGCAACCACGGGAACCTCCACACCGAATGCTGGGGTGGTGACCGTGGTACCGAAAAGTTGTTGGTATCGCTCATCATCTGGGTGGGCAACGAGCGCAACGCAGGCGGCGAGAAGCTCAGGCCGCGTGGTCTCGATGAACACCTGTTCGGTAGGTGACTGGGTACGCGCAAAACCAATGCGGTGGTAGGCACCGGGGCGTTCGCGGTCTTCGAGTTCAGCTTGGGCAACGGCGGTGCGGAACGTGACATCCCAAAGAGTGGGTGCCTCGGACTGGTACGCCTCGCCGCGTGCAAGGTTTCGCAGGAACGCAAGTTGACTCACGCGTTGGGCATTGCGGTCGATCGTTTGGTAGGTCTGACTCCAGTCGATAGAAAGACCCATGCGGCGCCAGAGGTCTTCGAATACGACCTCATCTTCGACGGTGAGTTGCTCGCACAGTTCAACAAAATTGCGACGACTGATCGGGAGCTGGTTCTTCGCATCGGGCTCAGCAGGGGGAGTGAAGGCTGGGTCATAGGGCAGGCTCGGATCGCAGCGCACGCCGTAGTAGTTCTGCACTCGGCGTTCGGTGGGCAGACCGTTGTCGTCCCAACCCATCGGGTAGAAAACCTCGAGGCCGCGCATGCGCTTGTAGCGGGCCATGCAGTCGGTGTGTGTGTAGGAAAACACGTGACCAACGTGAAGCGAGCCACTCACCGTGGGTGGTGGGGTGTCGATCGAGAAGACCTGTTCGCGAGTTTTAGTCCGGTCGAATTGGTAAGTGCCCTCGGCTTCCCAGACGGCAGACCATTTCGCCTCAATTCCATCGAGGGTGGGTTTTTCGGGGACTGCTGCGCTGGCCATGGTGGGCAATCTTAGGTGGCGGGGATTAGTCCTTGTTTATGGCGAGTTGGTCATGGCGAGTCCGGGGATGCCGTCGATACTGGTCTCGTTGTATTCGGCCCGAAATTGAGCAAGTCCTTCTGGCCCGCGTTTAGCGGCGTCGAGATCCAAGATTTTGCGTTCTTGCACCAAGGTGAGCTTTGGCACCGCATATCCGCATGAGTCGGAAACCCGCTCTACGTCGACGACGATGACTGATCTGGTGCCCTCATGATGGTCAAATCTGGTGACCAGACTCGCAAAATCAGGATCGTGAGGAAGTACGACGTGGCCCTGGCCGTGCAGCCGCACGATGCGCGGCTTGCCATCAATCGCCATGAACATCACCACGATCCGGCCGTTCTCTTGCAGGTGCGCGATGGTTTCGATGCCACTGCCGGTGAGGTCCAAGTAGGCGATGCGGTGCTCGTCGATCACGGTGAAAGTGCCGACCAGTCCTTTTGGCGAACAGTTCACGTGCTGATCTGCAGAGAGAGGTGCGGTCGCCACAAAAAACATCGGCTGCGCCATGAGCCACGTGCCGAGCTCAGCGTCGATTCCATCAATTACCTGTGCCATGGAGGCACCCTAGACTTGAGGGCATGATCAATTCCCCCTCATCGCTCGACGAACTGTGGGGTGAACTCAATTCGCGTTGGCCAGAATCGCGCATCGCACCATCCCTTGCCCGGATCGCCTCGGTCATGGAACTTATGGGGGATCCGCAGCGCTCATACCCCGTGATCACGATCGCCGGCACCAACGGAAAGTCATCGACCGCCCGCATGATCGACTCGCTATTGCGCTCCTTTGGTCTGCGCACAGGGCTCTACACCTCACCCCACTTGGTGGATCCACGCGAGCGCATTTATTTAGAGGGTGAACCGATCGAAGCTGGTCGCCTTCTCGATGCATGGCGCGATATCGCTCCCTATGTGGCGATTGTTGACCAGAACTCGACTGCCGATGGTGGCACCACGTTGTCCTACTTCGAAGTGATGACCGCCCTGGCCCACGCAGCTTTTGCTGATGCACCAGTTGATGTGGCGGTTATCGAAGTGGGCATGGGTGGTTCATGGGATGCAACGAACGTTGCCGATGCAGCTGTAGCGGTCATCACCCCGATCGGGCTTGATCACACCGAATACCTCGGCGAAACCTTGACCGAAATTGCCGGAGAAAAGGCCGGAGTGATCAAGGCGGGTGCAACTGTGGTGGTGGGCCAGCAGGATCTGGCGGCCGCCGAGGTGATCCTGCTGCGTTGTGCTGAACAGGATGCGGCCGTTGCTCGCGAAGGATTGGAGTTTGCCGTCACTGAGCGCGCGGTAGCGGTGGGTGGTCAGTTGCTTTCGCTCCGAGGACTTCGTGGCTCGTACCCAGACATTTTTCTACCGCTGTTTGGAATCCATCAGGCACATAACGCATCCCTTGCGCTGGCCGCGGTGGAATCGTTCTTCGGTGGTGACAGTGCCCTTGATGCAGATGCTGTGCGAGAGGGGTTTGCCACCACAGTGTCGCCCGGCCGTTTGCAGATCGTTCGAACTGGTCCCACGGTGCTCGTCGACGCCGCACACAATCCACACGGTGCTGCATCTCTTGCCGCAGCAATCGAAGACTCCTTCCAGTTCACTTCTGTGCTCGCGGTCATCGGCATGCTCTCCGACAAAGACGCTGCGGGTTTCTTGGAAGTGATGCAAACCGTGGTGCATGAGGTTGTTATCACCGAACCGCAGTCACCACGTGCGATGCCAGCGGCAGAGCTCGCTGCCTTGGCTGCAGAAATCTTGGGCGATGATCGGGTGACTCTCGCACCTGACTTCGCTGGCGCCCTTGATGTGGCGATGGCGCGCGCTGATGAAGTGGGTAATGATGGTGGAGCCGGAATCATCATCACCGGCTCCGTGGTTCTCGTCGGCGAGGCGTTACGCGCGCTGGGAAAGGCCTGACATGAGAGTTCTTGGCTCGTCCGTGTTGGCGATGGAAGTCATCATCGTGTTGCTCGCGTGGGCACTCGCTCAAGGCCTCTACCCCGATTCGAACCAGGGATTGATCCTTGGCCTGGTGCTAGCCCTTGAGGCGCTGCTGATCCTGGCAATCGCCATGTTGCGCAAGCCGTGGGGCGTCACTTTCGGCTGGATTCTTCAGGTAGCAGTTCTGGCGATGGGGTTCCTCGTCCCCACGATGTTCATCATCGGCGGCATCTTCGTCGTTCTATGGTTTTTTGCGGTGCGCAATGGGCAGCGGGTAGATGCGATCAGGGCCGAACGGGCAGCCGAGGCAGACAAGTAGGCTCATTTCGTTCACCCGTGGCGCTACGCCGCCTAACTGAGGAGTTTCCTGTGTCAGAGCGCACCCTTGTCCTGATCAAGCCCGATGGTGTTGCCCGTGGACTCGTTGGTGAAGTTCTTGGTCGCATCGAGCGCAAGGGCTACAAGATCGTTGCCCTGGAGCAGCGCACCCTGACTCGCGATATTGCCGAGAACCACTACGGCGAGCACAAGGGCAAGCCCTTCTTCGATGACTTGGTGACCTTTATTACTTCAGCACCTCTGGTTGCGGCCGTGATCGAGGGAAATGAAGCGATCGTCTCGTGGCGTTCGATGATGGGTGCTACCAATCCGGTGAACGCAGCCCCGGGAACAATCCGCGGCGACCTCGCCACCGAAACGCAGAACAACGTCACACATGGTTCTGACTCACCAGAGTCCGCTGCTCGCGAGATCGCACTGTTCTTCCCCGGGCTATCCGCTTAGCGATTAGGGATTTCACGCGTCATGGTTGCTCGTCGGTTGGGTGTTCTTTCTGGGGTCGCGACTGCGGGAGTGGTCACTGCGCTATCTCGAGGTGAAACTCTTGTTCCTTGGCCCGATCGGGTGCGCACCTTGTTCCCATTTGCTGTGGGCGCAGTGGGGGGCGCTGCGGTGGGCACGGCTGTTGGCACGGTTGCAGCAACAACTCTCGCGGTCACGACCAAAGGTAAATCCGTTGACAATGCTGGTTCGAGCTCGTGGATCCCAGCTTTATCAATTGCCGGAGCCGCCGCAGGCGCGGTGGTAGCCGGGCAGATCGGGATCTCTCGGCTGATTGCCTCACTGATGGAGCAAAGTCGCGGACTCGATGAGGGTTTCGCGGTTGCGCCCAGCAATCCCTTGGTGAGTGGTGGTCCGGAATCCCTGGTCGCGCTGACTGAACTTGGCCGTGAAGGTGCCCGTTTTGTTGGTTCCGTGACGACTGCCGACGATTCGGAATACGTCACCGGTACTGCACGTGCTGCCGAGCCGATTCGAGTCTTCATCGGAGTGGATGCGGCCTCGAGCGTTGAACAGCGGGTCGGCTTAGCCATGGCCGAGTTGCGGCGCACCGGCGCATTCGATCGCAAGTATCTGCTCATCGAGGCACCCGCTGGATCAGGATTCGCTAATCCCACGCCCGTTGACATCCTCGAGATTCTTTCTGGTGGGGATTGTGCGGTGGTAGCGATTGGCTACGGACTCCTGCCGAGTTTTCTCTCGTTGGGCAAAGTGGAACTTGCTGCGCGCACGCAGCGACTTCTCTTGGATGCAATCCACGAAGAACTTTCAGAGGCAGCACATCGACCAACATTGCTGTTGTATGGCGAGAGTCTGGGTGCGCGAGTGCAGGAGGCAGCGGTCAATGCAGGACCTGCGGACCTGGACTATTACGGAATCTCGCACGCACTCTGGGTGGGCACCCCGGGAGGTGTTGCATCCGACCAATTCCACGAGCTGTGTGCGGGCGAGTCGATCACCGTTGACCGGCCTGAGCAGATCCCGGTCGCATTTGCCGGCGCGCGTCCACGAGTGTGGTTTCTTGAGCACGATGGCGACCCAGTGGTGCGCTTTCGCCCTGATCTAGCCCACCGGCGCCCCACCTGGCTCAGTGATGGACCACGTGGCCGGCATGTTCCCACCTCGATGGGATGGAAGCCGGGGATCACCTGGGCGCAAGTTCTCATTGACACCCTGTTTGCCACGAATGTGAAACCGGGGGATTTTCAGAGTATGGGGCACGACTATCGGGCTGATCTGGGGCAGGTTGTGGCGGCGGCCTTCGAACTTCCTCTTGAGGGTGATGCCGTCCTCCGACTCGATGACCGTTTGCGCCAAATCGAGATCGATAGAGCACAGCGGATCGCGGCGGAGTAGCCAAAACCGTAGAACGGCTACCATAGGCAGGTAAGTCCCGCTCTTGAGTGGTTCCCCTAGGTGAAAGGCCAGCTCCCCATGGCTCATTCCTCGTTCGTAGGCCGCGACATGGCCGTCGACCTCGGAACCGCGAACACCCTTGTGTATGTCCGTGGCCGAGGCATCGTCTTGAACGAGCCTTCCGTCGTCGCCATTAACAGCAACACGGGTGGAATTTTGGCAGTGGGATCTGAAGCGAAGCGGATGATCGGTCGCACTCCCGGAAACATCGTGGCGATTCGACCATTGAAGGACGGCGTGATCGCCGACTTCGACACCACAGAGCGCATGCTGCGCTACTTCATCCAGAAGGTGCATCGTCGTCGTCATCTGGCAAAGCCACGTCTGATCGTGTGCGTGCCCTCGGGCATCACCGGGGTTGAGCAGCGCGCAGTCAAAGACGCAGGTTATGCCGCCGGCGCCCGCAAAGTTTTCATCATCGAGGAACCGATGGCTGCTGCGATCGGTGCCGGTCTTCCTGTGCACGAGCCGATGGGAAACCTTGTCGTTGACATCGGTGGCGGAACTTCCGAAGTCGCTGTTATTTCTCTGGGCGGCATCGTGACGAGTTTGTCCGTGCGCGTTGGTGGCGATGAACTAGATAGCGCGATAATCCAATACGTCAAGAAAGAGTACTCGCTGATGCTGGGCGAGCGCACCGCTGAAGAGATCAAGATTGCCATTGGTTCGGCATTCCCGATGCCAGATGAGCCTCATGCGGAAATCCGCGGTCGAGATCTGATCACGGGTTTGCCACGCACCGTCGTTGTGTCAGCTGAGGAAATCAGGCGTGCAATTGATGAGCCGGTCAACGCGATCGTCGATGCTGTGAAGGCCACTTTGGATCGCACGCCCCCGGAGCTTTCTGGCGACATCATGGATCGCGGGATCGTGCTCACCGGAGGTGGAGCTCTCCTGCGCGGACTCGATGAGCGACTTCGCCACGAAACCGGAATGCCCATCATCATCGCTGACAACCCATTGGACTGCGTGGCGCTTGGCTCGGGCAAGTGTGTAGAGGAGTTTGACGCCCTGCAGCAGGTTCTGGTCTCCGAACCGCGTCGCTAACCAACCGCCACCATGCTGCCTCGTCGTACCCGGATCGTTCTTGCGGTCTTGGTCGTGGCATCCCTCACTTTTGTGATTCTTGACCTGCGCGGTGGAGATGGCCCCTTCTCCAGCGCTCGAGCAGCTGCCTCAGCGGTATTTGGTGGTGTGCAGCGGGCAGCCACCACGGTGTTCTCTCCCGTGATCGGTGCAAGCGACTGGTGGAGCAGACAACGGGACCAGGCTGCGCAGATCGGTGAACTCCGTGCTGAAAACGACAACTTGAAACTGCTCGTCGAAATGGGCGCAAATGATCGCGCGCGAGCAGAAGCTTTGGATGAGTTGTTGCGAGTAGCGGGGGTTGGTCGCTATCGAATCATTCCTGCAGAAGTTATTGCGGTGGGCCCGGCCCAAGGTTTCGCGTGGACGGTAACCATCGACACGGGCACCAACGATGGCATCGAACAGGA
>FLOH01000401.1_pt1 | contig 99146 bp, 87 predicted proteins | sample 756751 | NCBI WGS metagenome assembly FLOH01 (sample SAMEA4026879, study PRJEB14308) | marine metagenome | biome: coastal water; material: water | depth 74 m
CATACGTGACTGCATTGACCAGCCAACGACACGACGGGCATAAAGATCGATGACAACGGCCAGATAGAGCCAGCCTTCGTGGGTTCTGATATAGGTGATATCTGTGACCCACACATGATCTGGTAGAGCGCCTGAAACCCTTTGCGAACCTGCTCAACAAAGACAGGGTCCTGGTCTCTCCAGTATCGCGGGTCCCGCATCATCTGTTTCAAGTCCTTCTCGCCCCGCCCCCCTGATGATCCGGCCTGGTTTCCGATCAGGGAAGGCTCGCCGGATTGCATCATCCGATGTATGGCAATGACACCATCGACACTGGAAGAAAGGCTCTCGAATGTCCCGGCGGGCAGATTTGCCTGACCCCATGTTTTCAGTTGCCGTGATATTTCGTGCCATCGGGCTGCGCCACCGAAGCGGTTTTCCAGTTTGGAGATATCAGCATTCTGGTGGAGCTCGGCCGTTGTTTCAGTGATCAGCGGGGACAGTTTTTCATGGGCTAAGTCGTAGACCAGTTGCGTTTGCTCTTGCGTGAATCCGGCGGCATGCAGGCGGGCATTGACATCCGGGTCCGGTTGAATTTTCTCGCTGGGCATGGTGATTTTATAATCATCTGGCGTTGGCGGGATGGCGACGGTCTTGTCACCCAGATGCCGTTCCAGTTCTCCATATGATTTCAATAATTCATCGGTGCGAATGACGCCTTGTTCCAGGTCCCAGAATTTACCCGGAACATGGTCCGGTTTTACCAGACGTTCCTGCTCAGCCTGTGTGGGCATGGGTTCAAGCGACCGGGTTGCCGCTGTGTCTGGTTGTGGTGTCAGTGTTGGTTGTTCCATCGACCCTTTCTCCTTAGCTTGGGTGTTGTTACGAAATGTCATGATCAGCTGCGGCCGCGTGCGATAAGCCGTTCCATATAAGCAACCAGACCACGCTGCCCCTCCACATATCGAAGGGTTCTATTGGGTGTTTCCGGCCCAAGTGTCCGCTCCTTTGTGAGGTTGCGAAGGTGCGCCAGCACACGCTCTCCATCGCCATGTCCAAAGGTGCGGGTGAAGGATATGGCAAGCGCCCGGTCTGATTCGCCGGGCCGTTCGTCGCTCCCCTTTGGTGATTGCGGAGACAACCATGCCCACTCGTCATCGGGATTGGTCATGGGGAACCTCTTCTTCGGGGGCACTTTCCGGAAGTGCCCGGATCAGGTCTGCCGGGACATCGAAGGCCCGGGCCAGCCAGCGGACCATGGCGCCGGTATCAATTTCCCCGATGGCGTCCGGCCCTAGTCCCCGCACCGCATCGAGCCAAAGCAATGCATCGTGTGCTGTGTCACGGGAATAGGCCCGCGCCAGTGGGGAACGCCAGCTCATGGCGATGGCTCGTCCGTCTGTATCAATTGACGGAATATCACCGCGCCGGGACAAGATGCCGAGGGCGCGTCGGACAAGTGGCATCATCAGTTCCGATTGCAGCCGCCCATAGGTGGCGCCCAACAACCGGGTCATGTCGGCGGATCGCTGCAGGACTTCTGTTGCCGTCATGGCAGGCGCATTGATCTGGCTCAGGCTGTCGGCCAGCAAGGCCTTCCGGATACGCATGCGCAGGTCCCCCAACACGATTTCCGAAACATCAAACCGTCCCGGCGCCGCCAGGGGGGTCAGGCCTTGTGAGCCAACGGCCTTTGGAATGATGGTGCCAGGCGTGAGCTGCACCGTTGCAGGGTTAAGCACGCCATCATCTTCCGCCTGCCAAATGCCGGTTACGGCGATGGTGGCGTTTTTCAGCACCAGTTCCACGACCTTGTTGGCCGTCTTGATATCCGGCAATGCTTTCATAACCGGTGATCGGCCATAAATTTCACCGGGCGCTTTCAACCAACGGAAGTTAATGAAAGGCGATTGCGGGAACATGCCCGTTGCCAGAACACGGGCACCGCTCGTGTTGCCTGGGTCAGCTTCCAGGATGGCCGTGTAGCTGAATCCGGTTTCCTCAGGCGTGACGACTTCGACGACCCCGTATTTTTCTGTATCTTCGTGCCCGGAGACAGAACCGCCGGATGTTGCGGTGTCGTCCGGCAGGGCCGCAAAGGGAAAGCGGGACCGCAGACTCCTTAAATCATGCGTAGATCGACGGTAAGTGGTATCCAACCGCCCATTCGGGCTTTCTTCAAAGGCAACCTGGTTCAGGGGAATGGCCGTGAAATGGAACGCGCTGGGCTCGCCCGCCGGGGCTTCCTCAAACATCAAACAGGCGCTGCCGACGGTGACAAGATCGAGAAAGCACTGGTGCATTTCGATGGCAAAATTAGCGTGCTCGAAGTGTCGCCTGATGATGGCTGTTACACGGTCGAGAGCGGGGCTGGCGCCGGCGGCGGCTTCAGACGATGCTTCGCCACCGGGGACCAGGGCAAACCATTCCCCCCAAGGCGGCGTCAATTCCCCTAGCAGACTGGCGGCAAGCTGGTCCACAGCATCAGGGGCCGTGCCGTCAAACAGGGCGACGGTTCGTGCCTGACCTGCATTGTGGCCCGCACTGTGGCCCGACTCATAACCGGACCCCGTGTATTCGCGCTGTGGCAAGGCATAGGCATAACAATCCTGCCACAGGGGTTCCCACCGGCTACGGCGGGTTGCCGCCTTGCGATATCGTGACAGCAGGTCATCTGCGTTGGCGTTGTTCATGGTCATTCTCCCAAAAGTGACCGTCGGGCAGACGTCACATCATTGAGGCCAAGCAATCCCCTGGGAGACGTGGTGATCGTGCCGCGGCGTCCCCGTCGTTTTCTCTCGATCATTTCCCGGCGGCGTTTTTCATCTTCCAGACCGGGGTCGGGGATGGGCTCCGGTTCGGGCAGTGGGGGTGGGGATGGCGCGCTGAAAAGTCCGCCCATGGGCAGGTCCTCCTGTTCTGAAACGGGAATTCGGGGAAGCAACAAAAAAGCCCACCGCATAAGAATGCAATGGGCTTTGGACACACGTGTGCCTTTCGATAAAGAACATTATGCACAAAAAAACAAAATTGTCAAGACTTTTTTCCTATTTGTAAAAATTGCCATAACTGGTGTGGTGTCCAGATCCCCGAGCGGTGAATGCCCAAGGCCCGTTTCACCGTTTCAACGCAGGTGAAAGGGGCCCATGGGGCTGCGCTGTTTGGCGGCGGTGAGCATTTGAGCGTAACCGTTCGGTATCCATGGTCCCGGTACCAGTTCGCCAGATCACCGGATGAGACGGGTGGGATAATCGCCACATGGATCCAGTGCGCTAACGAATCCAGCATGACCCATCCGGTGTCGAGTTCGAGCAGCACGAAACAATGTCTGAACCCCGGTTTCAACAAGCGCAGCCAGAACAGGTTGGACTGATCACCAAAAACCACGATGGCGTCTTGGTTTGGCAATGATTCGAGTGATTTTTTTTGGCGGCGTAAAATCATAATAAATCAACGAAAATAGTATGTTACAAGGAGTCTAGCGGTGCCTCTTCGACAATGCCTTTTACTATAAGGCGATCTTCCAAATGGCGTATGGCCTCATCCCACAGACGGGCGGCGGCGGCTTCTTCCGCACACCTGTTGTCAGGTGTGCGTTCGGCGAGACCGTATTGGGAAAGGGTGCGTAGGTGTGCTGCGGATAAGCGCCCTTGCTTATGCAGGCAGACCACCACCCGGTAGATGTCGTCAGGATCGCAGGGTCGGACCAGCGTGCCCATGGCGCTGGCTGGTCGGGCTCCCTGGTGGCGGATGATCTGGCACCGGACAAACCAGAACCATGCTTCTTCGCCGGAATGAAATGGTGCGATGCCTTTAATGGCCATGGGGATTGGGACGTAGCGGGTGCGTTTGCTCATTGAATGTTCCTTATGTATAGAATATAATCCTATAATAGGGAAAATAGGAATGATCAATGAGAAAAATGAATATCTTCCTAATGACGGATTATTGTCAATATATGAACATGTTCCCATGCTTAAACATTCAGAAGTCTGGACGGCAATAGATCGTCTTGCCCGTGAAAACGGTTTTTCCGCCTCAGGACTGGCTCGTAAAGCTGGCCTTGATCCCACAACATTTAACAAGAGCAAACGGACAACCCGTGACGAGAAGCTCCGTTGGCCGAGTACGGAAAGTATTGCAAAAATACTTCAGGCGACCGGTGCTTCACTGGGCGAATTTGTTGCCCTGATCGGGGATGCCGATTCCGGCGGGGTATACCGCAACATCCCGTTACTCGGATTGGCCCAGGCTGGCACGGAGGGATATTTTGATGATGCAGGATATCCCGTTGGCGGTTCATGGGACGAGGTCCCGTTCCCCGGTATGGGGGACCCTCACGCCTATGCGCTGGAAGTAAGCGGCAACAGCATGGAACCGGTTTACCGGGATGGGGACACCATTATTGTGTCGCCAGGTGCCAGCGTCCGCCGGGGTGACCGGGTTGTTGCCAAGACCACGGATGGTGAGGTTCTTGCCAAACAACTGCGCCGAAAGACGGCCCGCAAGGTCGAGCTCCAATCATTGAATGACTCGCATGAAGACCGTGTGCTCGATATTCAGGAACTGGAATGGATCGCTCGGATCGTCTGGGCAAGCCAGTAGGGCGGATTTGACCGTTATCATCATATTCGTATTCGGTATTTTCTAACCATACAGGGGGAGACGTAACGGCATGGCAAAAGTGCACGCTGGCGGACGGACCATCTCGTACGTGGATGGCACATGGCACGAGGGAAACGTCCCCGTTATGGGAACGTTCGATGATGGGGCGTGGCTGGGCCAATCGGTATTCGATGGCGCACGCTATTTTAACGGCGCGCTGCCGGATCTGGATCGCCACTGTGAGCGCGCGATCCGGTCGGCTGAAATCCTCGGCATGAAGCCACGGTTAACGGCCAAGGATATCGAAGCCCGCGTCAGGGAAGGTGTTAAAAAATTCTCCCCCGACGAAGCACTTTATATCTGCCCCTATTTCTTCATGTCAGAAAGTTTCTTTGGCGACAGCGATGATTCGACCCATTTCACCATGGCGATCTGTGAGGCCCCGATGCCGGAACCGGAAGGGTTCAGCGCATGCCTGACGCGGTTTCGCCGCCCGTCGAAGGATATGGCCCCCACGGAAGCCAAAGCGGCTTGCCTCTATCCAAATGTGCGCCGAAGCGTCGCCGCAGCAAAGGAGCGCGGTTATGACCAGGCGGTGATGCTCGATCCCAACGGCAATGTGGCGGAGGTTTCCTTCACCAATCTGTTCATGGTCAAGGACGGCGTCGTATCGACACCGGCGATCAATGGCACTTTCCTTAACGGCATCACGCGACAGCGCGTGATCAGATTGCTCAGCGAAGACGGCTTCAATGTTCAGGAGCGCACCATTGATTTCTCGGAACTGCTGGATGCAGACGAAGCCTTCAGCACGGCTAATTATTCCAAAGTGGTGCCCTGCGCACGGATCGAGGACCGCGACTTCAATGCCGGCCCGGTCTACACCCGCGCTCGCGAGCTGTATTTTGAGTGGGCAGCAACCCAGACGGCCTGACAGGAAGGCGGCGCCCAGGTGCCCAGGTCATCACCCGCTCAGGTCTTCACCCTGAAGCGCGCGATCAATCAGATCGATGGATTCCTGCATGCCATAGAGCGCGATGAAGGAGCCCATGCGCGGGCCCTGACTCTGACCCAGCAGAATTTCATAGAGCGCCTTGAACCATGCCTTCAGTTCGGGAAAAGCATCGCGTTTGCCAATGTCGTAAACCAAGCTCTGGATATCTTCCGCCGTGGCATCAGGGGCAAGATTTTTCAGACCATCTTTGAGGTCCTCCAACGCTGCCAATTCGTCCGATGTCGGTTGGCGGTATTGTTTCTCAGGCAAGATGAAGTCCTGATAATAACGGATGGCGTATTCCACAAGGTTATCGAGGATCGGTGCATTATCGGCGGTGACGCCCGGGCGGTACCGGGTGATGAAGTGCCACAGCACAGCCTTGTCTTCCGAATGGCAGACGCTGGCCAGATTGAGCAAGATGTTAAAGCTCAGGTGGGCTTCCTCATGGGGCGGCGTCGCGCGGTGAATATGCCACACAGGATTTTCAAGCTGCTTGTCGGCTTCCTGCTCCGGAAACTTTTCAAGATGGCTCAGGTATTCGTCCACAGTCTTGGGGATGACATCGAAGTAAAGCCGCTTCGCTGTCTTGGGCTTTTGATACATGAACAGAGAAAGGCTTTCCGGCGGTGCGTAGCGCAGCCACTCTTCCACAGCCAGGCCATTGCCTTTTGACTTGGAAATCTTCTCGCCGTTGTCATCGAGGAACAGCTCATACGTTAACGTCACCGGCGGCGGGCTGCCGAGAACGCGGCAGATCTTGCTCGATAGCTTGACCGAGTCAATCAGGTCCTTGCCCGACATTTCATAATCGACGTCCAACGCCGCCCAACGCATGGCCCAGTCGACTTTCCATTGCAGTTTGCAATGGCCACCTGTGACCGGCACTTCAACCTTTGCGCCGCCATCACCCTCATAGACAATGGTGCCCGCATTGACGTTCTGTTCCAGAATCGGAACCTGCAACACCTTGCGGGTTTTCTGGCAAATCGGCAGGAAGGGGCTGTAGGTCTGCTGACGTTCCTCGCGCAAACTGGGTAGCATCACCTTCATGATTTCATCATAACGGGAGAGCACATTCAAAAGCGCGGCATCAAACACACCGGCAGCATACATTTCGGTTGAGCTTTTGAATTCATATTCGAACCCGAAGGAATCGAGAAAGGCCATCAGCCGGGTATTGTTGTGGTGGCCAAAGCTTTCGTGGGTACCGAAAGGGTCGGGTACTTCGGTCAGTGGCTTGTCCAGGTGTTCCGTCAGCATTTCCTTGTTGGGGACGTTATCGGGCACCTTGCGCAGCCCATCCATGTCATCGGAGAAGGCAAACAGCTTGGTCGGTATGTCGGACATCTGCTCGAAGGCATGACGCACCATGGAGGTCCGCGCCACTTCGCCGAAGGTGCCGATATGGGGCAGGCCGGAAGGGCCATAGCCGGTCTCGAACAACACATAACCCTTCTCCGGCACTTTTTCGCCGATCCGTTTCAACAGCTCGCGAGCTTCTGCAAAGGGCCAGGCGGAAGCGTGTTGGGCGTATGCTCTAAGATCGGTCATGGTTGTCACCGGTTTGGTCAATGGAGAGGCGGAACCTAAGGAGATGTCAGCAAAAGGTCAACGGCGTAAAGATTAGGGCGGGTTACTTCCAGCCAGCTTACTTCCAGCCAGCTTACTTCCAGCCAGCTTACTTCCAGATCGGCTTGCCGTCACCGGGAATGCCATAGCGTTCCCATTTGTCGGTGACTTCCTTGATGATGTCGTCAGTCATGCGGATCTTGGTGCCCCATTCCCGTTTGGTTTCCGGCTCCAGCTTGGTGGTGGCATCGATGCCCATCTTTGAGCCCAGCCCGGATTCAGGTGAGGCGAAGTCCAGATAATCAATCGGCGTGCTCTCGATCATGGTGACATCGCGCACCGGGTCCACATTGGTGGAGATCGCCCACATCACATCTTTCCAGTCCCTGGCGTTGATATCATGATCCACAACAATGACGAACTTGGTGTACATGAACTGGCGTAAGTAAGACCACACCCCCAGCATGATGCGTTTGGCGTGGCCGGGGTAGGCCTTCTTCATGGAGACCACGGCGACCCGGTACGAACACGCCTCTGGCGGTAGCCAGAAATCCACCACTTCAGGGAATTGCTGGGTGAACATGGGAACGAACACGTCGTTAAGCGCTTCGCCCAGGATACTCGGCTCGTCGGGCGGCCGGCCTGTGTAGGTGGACAGGTAAATCGGATCGCGCCGGCGCGTGATAGCACTGACCGTGAAGACGGGGAACGGCTCGACGGAATTATAATAACCGGTGTGGTCCCCATAGGGGCCTTCGTCGCCATAGTCTTCCAGAGAAACATGGCCCTCAATAATGATCTCCGCCTGCGCGGGAACTTTCAGGGGCACCGTCTTGCACTCAATCAGTTCGACCTTCTCGCCGCGCAACAGGCCGGCGAACTGGTACTCGGACAAATTATCGGGCACCGGCGTCACAGCTGCCAAAATGGTGCCGGGATCAGCGCCGATAACCACGGCAGCAGGAATCGGGTCAGGGCGTTCCGCTTTCCACCGGGCATGATGCTGTGCGCCGCCGCGATGCTTCAGCCACCGCATATACGTTGTGTTCGGGCCGGTTACCTGCATGCGGTAGATACCCAGATTATAGTCGTCGCGCTTGTCGCCGTCTTTTTCGTCGGCGCTAGGGCCACGGGTCACCACCAAAGGCCAGGTGATCAAGGGCGCGGGCTCGTTTGGCCAACAGCTCTGGATAGGAAGCTGACCCAGATCAATGTCATCACCGGTCAGGACGATTTCCTGACATGGCGCGGCGCTGACGGTGCGCGGTTTCATGGCCATCAGCTTCTTGACCAATGGCAGCATATTCATGGCTTCACGCCAACCTCCCGGCGGCTCCGGCTGGCGCAGGAAGGCAAGCATCTCACCGATTTCACGTAACTCATGGGCTTCCCGGTTCATGCCCCAGGCGACGCGCTCGACGGTGCCGAACAGGTTGACCAGCACCGGCATGCCATAGCTGCTGCCGTCTTCGCGCACCACGTTCTCGAACACGATCGCCGGGCCGCCTGCGGCCATGACACGAGTCTGGATTTCGGTCATTTCCAGAACCGGCGAAACCGGTTCACTGACACGCACCAGACGTCCTTCCCGTTCAAGGTGGGCGATGAAATCTCGGAGGGAGGCGTAGGCCATGGTTCAGGTGTTCCTTGGGTGAATAATGGAATTGACACTTTTCACCACCAAACCGTCAAGGATTTTAGGGGCTTATGTGCGATTCGGTTGTAAGGATTATCAATCCACGGTACGGTTAGAACGGTTTGGGGAGCCGGGGATTAGTGCGCGCTGCGCTGTGATGGATTGCATCGCAAGCATCTGTGACTATCCCTATATAGAGTGTGCGGCCATGGTGCGGCCATGGTGCGACTGTGTGGCAGAGCGAGAAAGACCGGCAATGAGCTCAAATAATTCGGGTGAAACCAGTCAAGGCGATGCGGGCGAGGTAAATTTTCACCGCCTGATTGAAATTGGTATTGCGCTATCAGCAGAACGCGACCACGACCGGTTGATGGAGCGAATTCTTCTGGAAGCGAAGGATATCTGTAACGCCGACGGCGGGACACTTTATCTGCGGACCGAAGATGATCGTCTTAAATTTGTCATCATGCGGACGGACTCCCTCGGCATTGCACTGGGCGGCACCACGGGCAAGGAAATCACCTTTCCGCCGCTGCCCCTACACAATCCCGACACCGGCGAGCCCAATCACAAGAACGTGGCGACCCATGTGGCGCTGTCCGGCGAGTCCATCAATATACGGGATGCCTACGATTCAACCGACTTCGATTTTTCCGGCACCAAGAAGTTCGATGACGGAACCGGCTATCGCTCCCGATCATTCCTGACCGTGCCGCTAAAAAATCATCAAGATGAAATCATCGGCGTGTTGCAACTGCTGAATGCGCAGAGCCGTGATAACGACGAGGTCATTCCTTTCGATACATCCATCCAACCTCTGGTCGAGGCGTTGACGTCCCAGGCCGCAGTGGCGCTTGACAATGCGCTGTTGCTGGAAGCCCAGAAAGCCCTGTTCCGGTCCTTTATCGACCTGATCGCGTCGGCCATTGACGCCAAATCACCCTATACCGGCGGCCACTGCCAGCGGGTGCCAGAACTCACCATGATGCTTGCTGATGCGGCAACGGAATCAAATGACGGTGTGTTCGCGGACTTCTCCCTGACGTCTGAAGAACGGGAGGAGTTGGAAATTTCTGCCGCGTTGCATGATTGCGGCAAGGTAACGACACCGGAATACGTGGTGGACAAGGCGACCAAGCTTGAAACGATTTATGACCGTCTCCATGAAATTCGCATGCGGTTTGAAGTGGTCAAACGCGATGCCGAAATCGAATATCTGAAACAGATTATCGGCGGCGGTGATCCTGATGCCCTGAAAGCAGCGCTGGATGAAAAACTCACCAGGCTGGATGATGATTTTGCCTTCGTCGCGGAAAGTAATGTGGGCGGCGAATTCATGGCACCTGAACGCGTTGAGCGGGTGAAGCAGATCGCCGCTATTACCTGGAAGCGTACGCTCGATGATCGCATCGGGTTGTCCTATGAGGAAATCAAGCGCAAAGAGCGGACGGTTGCCCCCACCCTGCCGGTGGAAGAACACCTGCTTACTGATCGTGAGGATCACATTATCTACCGCGAAGGTGCGGAGGGTGACATGTATAGTGGCGACAACGCGTTCGGTTTCGATCTCGACGTGCCCGAACACCGCTATAACATGGGCGAGGTCTATAACCTGTGCATTGGGCGCGGGACACTGACCGAGGAAGAACGTTTCAAGATCAACGACCACATCGTCCAGACCATTATCATGCTGGAGCAATTGCCGTTCCCGAAGCACCTGAAACGGGTGCCGGAATATGCTGGCGGCCACCACGAGAAGATGGATGGCACGGGGTACCCGAAGAAACTCAATCGCGATCAGATGACCATGCCTGCACGAATGATGGCAATCGCGGATATCTTCGAAGCCCTGTCTGCGGCGGACCGGCCTTATAAGGCGCCCAAGAAGTTGAGTGATTGCATCAAGATCATGTCGTTCATGAAGAAGGATGCTCACATCGATGGCGATCTGTTCCAACTGTTCCTGACATCCGGCGTCTATCAACAGTATGCAGACCGTTTCCTGCAACCCGATCAGGTGGACGATGTTGATATCGAGCCTTATCTGGAAAAAGTGGCGGCAGAGTAGACCCGTTACAACAATCCCGCATTCCGACAGGTGACCCGATGTTGAGCGATCCCCACTACCGTGCCCGCCAATACCCATACCACATCCCCGAACGATCCTTTGTGATGACGAACGGCGATCATGTGGTTGTAGGCCATGATGACCACCTGGATGATTTGGATGGGCGTCGTCCGGTTCTGGCTGTCGGCTCCAACATGTCGCCGCAGCAGCTGGCGCGGAAATTTCCTCCTCCTGAGGGCGGCACGATCCCGGTGACAAAAATCCGGTTGCTACATTTCGACACTGTTTATTCCACTCACTTCACCGGCTATGGCTCTATTCCGGCGACGCTGCACCCGTCGCCCGACACCGAAGTTATGTTGTTCGTCACCTGGCTTGATGCGGCGCAGGAACGCCACATGCACACAACCGAGATCGCCGGGGAGAACTATCATTTCTGCCGCCTTGATAATATTCAGGCGAGAGTGGAGAACGGCCCCGATCTGGATCATCTGTATTTCTATCAGTCCAGCCGGGGTGCCCTGCCCGTCGATGGCAACCCTGTGCCCTTGGCTGAGGTGGAAGCATCAAACCGCCGTTGGGTGGCGCGATCACAGGATGAAATCCAGGAATATGCCCGACAGGTGCTGGCCCCCCATCTGGACTTCGCCGCCTTCATTGAAGATAACATCGAAAATGACCAGAACCGGCAACAGCGAACCGATGCGCTCCATGTCACGGCATTGACGTTCCACTATGAGGCAACGACGAAGATCGCAGTCTAGAGCACCTGCCCGGCGATGATCGCGGCGGTGAGCAGCAAGCCGAAGTCCCGGTTGGATTTGAACGTGGCGAGGCAATCGGTCGGCGCGTGAATATCGACCCGCCACGCCTGCCAGGCGAGGTGCAAGGCGCACAAGAGAAGCCCGCCGTAGAACGCCAAAGATAACCCTGCGAGATAACCGGCCAGTGCGATCAATACGATGGCCCCCGCGTAGAAGCCAAAAAGCCAGTGTTGGGTCGCATCGCCCAGCTTCAGGGCCGTGGATTTGATGCCGATCAGGGCATCGTCTTCCTTGTCTTGGTGGGCGTAGATGGTGTCATAGCCCAGCGTCCATAGTATTCCGGCGGCATAGAGCGCCACGGCGGGCGCGTCCAGTTGCCCCCTGATGGCGGTCCAGCCCAACAGGGCGCCCCAGTTAAAGGTGAGGCCCAGAACCAGTTGCGGCCAGTAGGTGTATCGCTTGGCGAACGGGTAAATGGCGACCAGCCCTAGCGAGGCAACGGCCATCCAAAACGTGAAGACGTTCAGCTGTGACAGCACCATCAACCCGGCGGCCAATTGCAGGCACAGGAAAAGGGCCGCCTGTCGGACAGTGACATCACCACTGGGGATCGGGCGGGTTGCCGTCCGCGCCACCCGGCCATCGAAGTCACGATCGACAATGTCATTGAGGGTGCATCCGGCCCCCCGCATGACGAGGGCGCCCACCGCGAACAGGGCAGATAACGTGATCAATGACGTGCCCGTTATGGCATCCCCGTCGCTGGCCAGTGCGATGCTCCACCAACAAGGCAACAGCAGCAGCCACGTCCCGATGGGGCGATCGAGACGAGCCAGCCGCAGGTAGGGGCGCAGCGCGGCCGGGGCAAACAGGTCAACCCAGCTGGCTGGTGGAATATCTGTCGTCGGTGGCCTGGACTCAGCCATCAGGTTTTCCGTCTCCTGTTGCGCCGCCATGGCATTGGAATGGATAATGGAACAGGCGGTGTGTGGGCGCACTATGCCATTCTGGGCCGGTTAGGAAAACCATTGCCTTGCATATTGGTTGCATTAACGAGCGTGGTTTCCGAAACTCCCATCATGATGAAGATATCGGCAAAAATCAGATTGTATGTCCCCGATGATTTGCTTCCGGGCGGCACGATCACCCTGTCAAAAGATCAGTCCCATTATGTGATCAGGGTCATGCGCCAAGGGGTTGGCGATCCTGCATTCGTGTTCAATGGACACGAGGGCGAATGGCTGGCGTTGATTGATGAGGCCTCTAAATCCGCGTGCCGACTCACCCTACAAGAGCAAACCCGCCCCCAGCCATCGGAGTCAAAGCTTTGGCTGGTCTTCGCACCGATAAAAAAGACACGGCTGGATTTTCTCGTCGAGAAGGCGGTGGAGCTGGGTGCATCTCGCCTGATCCCTGTGCTGACGGAACGAACGGACGTGGGCCGGGTCAATGTGGAACGACTCTCCGCCACGGCAATGGAAGCCGCCGAGCAATGCGAGCGATTGAGCATTCCGGGTGTCGATGCGCCTGTTGATCTGAAAAAGATGCTGGCTGAGTGGCCCGCTGATTGTCAATTGTTTGTGATGGATGAAACGGGTCTGGGTGTGCCGGTATCGCAGGCCTTTGCCAAATCTTCGACAGATTCCGGACGGCCAGTGGCTATATTTGTCGGACCGGAGGGCGGGTTTTCGCCGACGGAGCTTGACGCCCTGCGTGATCTGCCGTTTGTTACGCCGGTTAGTCTGGGGCCACGCGTTTTGCGAGCCGAAACAGCAGCATTGGCGGCATTGTCCTGCTGGCAGGCATTTTCGGGCGATGGTTGCGAAGGCCGTCTCAGGTGACCATTTATTTCTTTTGATTTCTCGCGGGACAGGACAATAACACCATGGCCGATAATTCCGAGACCCTTGCGGGCCAGCCCTTGACGGATAAAAAAGTCCTGATCGACTATCTGGCGTCAGGGTGCAAGCCGCCGGAAAACTGGCGCATTGGTACCGAGCACGAGAAATTTGCCTATCACCGCGATGATTTTTCCTATCTGTCCTATGAAGGCGATAGCGGGGTTCGCGCGATGCTGGACGGATTAACGGAATTCGGCTGGGTGCCGGTGCTTGAAAAAGGCAACGTCATTGCCTTAACCAAGCCCGATGGCAGTGCCATCTCTCTGGAGCCTGCCGGTCAACTGGAGTTATCGGGGGCGCCGGTTGAAACCATCCATCAGACCTGTAGCGAGGTCCACGAGCACCTGAAACAAGCCAAACAGGTAGCGAACAAACTGGGCGTTGTGTTTGTCGGGTTGGGCTACAGACCGGAAGAACAGAGCGCAGAAATTCCCTGGATGCCCAAAGGGCGCTACAAGATCATGCGAGAATACATGCCGAAGCGGGGAACTCTGGGCCTCGATATGATGCAGAACACCTGTACCGTGCAGGTCAATCTGGATTTCGAGACCGAGAAATCCATGGTCCAGATGTTCAGGATTGGATTGGCGCTGCAACCCGTTGCCACATCATTGTGGGCGAGCTCACCATTTCGCAATGGAAAACCAAGCGGCTTCTTGAGCTTCCGTAGCCACATCTGGACAGATACGGACCCGGATCGTTGTGGAACCCTGCCATTTGTGTTTGAAGACGGTTTCGGGTTTGAGCGCTACGTCGATTATATTCTCGATGTGCCTATGTATTTCGTCTATCGCGACGGCAACTATATTGATGTGTCCGGGCAATCGTTCCGGGATTTCATGGCCGGTAAATTGCCGGGATTACCGGGGGAATACCCCACCATGAAAGACTGGGAAGACCACCTGACAACAGCGTTCCCGGAAGTGCGCTTGAAGAAATTTATTGAAATGCGGGGCGCCGATGGTGGCCCCTGGGACCGGTTGTGCGCCTTGCCAGCCTTCTGGGTCGGGTTGCTGTATGATGAAGAAGCCCGCAATAGCGCCAGCGACCTCATCGCCGACTGGACTCAGGAAGAGCACGAATATCTGCGATCCGAAGTGCCGCGTCAGGCGCTCAAGACCCCTTTTCGTGGCGGTACGTTGCAGGATATTGCGCTTGAGGCTCTCAGTATATCGCATGGCGGGTTGCGCCGTCGCAAACGGCTGGACAGCGCCGGTCTGGATGAAAGCCATTTCTTGCGGCCGTTATGCCGGATCGCCGAGTCGGGTCTTACCCCGGCAGAAGAAATGCTCGCCGCCTATGAGCGTCGCTGGGATCATAGCATCGAGCCGATTTTCCAGGAATACGCTTACTGATCAGGCGTCACGATTGCGGGCTTTCCGGCGGTCGGACGATAGCCTGATAGGCATGCCATGTTGCGTGGCCTATCAGGGGTAGTGTCACGGCTAACCCGATCAGGGCCGTTGCCATGCCCAGTATCGTCATGCCGATAATGATGGCTGCCCAAAGTGCCATGGTTTTCGGGTTCCGCGTCACGGCAAAGACGGACACCAAAATAGCCGGCAGGAAATCTGCCTGTTCGCCGACCATCATGGGCAGAGATACGACACTCAGGAAATATGCCGCCACGGCGAAAGCGGCGCCGATGGTCGTGCCGATGCAAAAGAACACTAGCCCCTGTTCGGAGAAAAACGTCTGGTTCAGCAGGCCCTGGATGGTGAGCATCTCATAGGGATAATTCAGCACGTAGATCAGGGCGGCAGTGCGGGTCCACATGATCAGGAAAAACGTCATGGCGATCCCTGCGCCGAAAATCCGGCTGGGGTTCTGCCGCCAGGCCATCAACGCGTGGCCCAGTGTTGCAGGTTCGCCCTTTTGCAGGCGACGGCTGATTTCATAAACACCCACCGCGAAAACCGGCGCGACCAGAACAAAACCGGTGGCGAAGGGCCAGATCAGATGAAACAGGTCAAGCTGGTAGAGGCCAATGGTGACGGCGTAGCCCAGTGCCACGAAGATCAGGCCGTAAAAGATGCTGACCCAGCGAGCGCGTCGCAGGTCTGCCCAGCCCAACGCCAGCCACTGCCACGGCTCGTCCGTGGAGACGATATTGATACGATGCGCGAAGGGCAGGGCCGAACCCGGTCCCGTCGCAGCCTGTCGCGAAACAGGCTCTTTATCGGTGGCGTCAGACACTATCCCCTCCTGTCGTGCGGTTAATGGAAAGGGTACCCGCAGACTTGCCGATTCAGCAAGAGGACATGCCAAGATTAATGTCAGGGAATAGGGTGCGCCGGCAATCGTTTATTAAGATTTGACGCCTAAGGTGTCCATATGACGCCCATAGCGGCATTGTGACGACAATGATGCCGTTATGACGCTTTGGGTGACATTTTGACAACATAGGTGTCATATGAATTTTATTGCAAAGAGCTTGATCGCCCAGACCCCGCAACAGCAGGTGTCGGACATACTGCACCTGTTGCGCCCGTTGCTGAAACAAAGCGAGGGGTTTATCAGGGGCACAAGCGTTGATGGCGTCACACCGGCCATGTCCCGACTGTTAGGTTGTTTACAGACGGACGGGGCGCAAACAGTGCCTGCGCTTGCGCGTTCATTGGGAACCGGCCGCCAGTTCATTCAACGCATGGTGAACGACCTTCTGTCGTGCGACCTGATTGAACGCGGCTTGAACCCGGCCCACCAGAAATCGTGGATCATCTCGTTGACAGAAAAAGGCCATGCTCACGTGGAACACACCGTCCGCCAAGAACACGGTGCACTGAAAGAACTGGCCAATGGCCTAGCTGGCGATGAATTGCAGACATGCCTGACTGTCCTTGATCATTTTATGCATGAATTAAGCGAGCGGGAGCGATCTCAGCCTGTCAGCCGGGCCCCTCGCAAACCTGCACATCAACAGATCACACAGATTGCCGTAAATCCGGAAGAGTTTCCGGAAGAGCCGCCGCATGCACAGGTTCCGGATCTTGAAAACAGTGACAGGGAAAGTGCCATGCCTGAATACTCAGAACCGGCACTTATAGAGTCGGCACACACAGAGCCAGCACACACAGAGCCAGCACACACAGAGCCTGTCGCCGCGCTTAACTGGAATGGCGGCGGCGGACTGCGTATCGGTTGATCGGGGCAGGCTTGCCAGTCGTCAGACTGATGTGCCTCCAACGGTAAGCTCATCAATCAGCATGGTAGGTTGGCCGACACCGACGGGGACACCCTGACCATCTTTGCCGCAGGTGCCGATACCCGGATCGAGCGCCATATCGTTGCCGATTTTAGAAACCCGCGTCAGGACGTCTGGACCATTGCCAATAAGGGTTGCGCCCTTTAGGGGGCGGCCGATCTTGCCGCCATCAATCTCATAGGCTTCCGTGCAGGAAAACACGAACTTGCCCGACGTAATATCAACCTGGCCACCGCTGAAGCTGACGGCATAGACGCCCTTGTCCACACCGGACACAATGTCACCGGGATCATGCTCACCATTCAGCATGATCGTGTTGGTCATGCGCGGGATCGGCGAATGTGCGTAGCTTTGCCGCCGACCGTTTCCGGTGGACTCTGTGCCCATCAGGCGACCGTTCAGGCGATCATGCAGGTAGCCGGTCAAGATACCGTCTTCAATCAGCACCGTGCGTTGGCTGGGCGTTCCTTCATCATCAACGGTGATTGAACCACGGCGATCGGGCATGGTGCCGTCATCGACAACGGTGACGCCCGGAGACGCGATACGTTGTCCCATCAGACCGGCAAAGGCCGAAGTTTTTTTGCGGTTGAAATCACCTTCCAGCCCATGACCGATGGCTTCATGGAGCAGGATGCCGGGCCAGCCCGAACCGAGAACAACCGGAACTGTACCCGCAGGCGCCGGAATGGCTTCCAGGTTGACGCTTGCCTGTCGAATGGCTTCGTGAACGGCGCCCTGCCAACAGGCCGGATCAATATAGGCATCATAGGAAGCCCTGCCGCCCGTGCCGTAGCCGCCTGATTCCATGCGGCCATCTTGTTCCAGAACGACGGACACGTTCAGGCGCACCAGGGGGCGTATATCGCCGACCCGGTAACCACCGGCGCGGATGATCTGGACCGCTTGCCACTCGCCGGAAATACTGGCGCTGACCTGGTGCACGCGATCATCCTTGCCCCGTGCATAGGCGTCGATGTCCTGCAACAACTTGACCTTCGCTTCGAACGCCATTTCTGTGAGGGGGTTATCAGTCACATAGAGACCCTGATTGGTGCCCTTGGGTGCGCTAGCGGCTATGCCGGAATGCCCGGCGGTGACGGCGCGAACTGCCTGGGCGGCGCGCTGCATGGCATCTTTGGTCAACTCAGAGGCATGGGCATAGCCTGTGGCCTCGCCGGCGACCGTGCGCAGACCGAAGCCGTGAAGGGTGTCATAGCTGGCGCTCTTGAGCTGGCCATCATCATAGCTGAGGCCCTCGCTCTGTCGGTATTCAAGGAACATCTCACCATCGTCGGCATTCATCGCGGCATCGTCGACGATGCGTTCTACGCTGGCGCGTTCCAGCCCGGCCTTGGTGTAGAAAATATCATCGGTGGTTGCGAGGCCTGTCATGGGACGTTTCCTTGTGGGTATTTAAGTGTGTAAAAGGGGCGTCGATTTCAAGCCCCTGATCGTCTGTACACTCTATATAGGGCACGAAAACACAACTGGCGAGTGCCGGTAATACAATTGGCGAGTGCCGGTAATATAATTGGCGAGTGCCGGGGGCTAATTGTTGCCTGAAACAATCCAGTATGACGGCAGCCTTGACCCGGCGATAAACTTTTGCGTATATGTCGCCATACGTGGTGATTTGGTCGACCGGCTTGCGGCCACGTTAAAAAAGCTCGCTAAAAGGTCTTCGGTTTGAAGAGCCTTGGCCTATGCGTGCTGGGGCTTTTGTTTTTTACCCCCGAACCGATGCCGCTACCGGTCATACTGATGTTCAGTGAGGAACCGAAAATGGCAATAAACAAACCTGTTCAAGATACCTGGCGTTCCCAGACCAAACTGGTGCGCGGTGGAACCAACCGATCGGGTGCGGCGGAAACCAGCGAAGGTCTGTTTCTGACATCCGGCTATGTCTATGAGTCGGCGGAAGAGGCGGAGCTGGCCTTCAAGGGCGAAAAAGACCGCTTTATCTATTCCCGCTACGCCAACCCGACCATTGCCATGTTCGAAGAACGCATGGCGCTGATGGAAGGCACCAAGCACTGTGTCGCCACCTCAAGCGGCATGTCGGCTGTCTTCGCATCCCTGCTGTGCCAGTTGCAGGCCGGCGACCGGGTGGTCGCATCGCGGGCGCTGTTCGGGTCCTGCCTCTATATCATCAATGATTTATTGCCCCGGTATGGCGTCGAGACAGAGCTGGTGGATGGAACCGCCCTCGAACAGTGGGAAGCGGCATTGTCACGCCCCACCAAGGCGGTGTTCTTGGAAACGCCCTCCAATCCGACTCTCGAGGTGATTGATATTGCGGCGGTGTCGGATCTGGCTCACGCGGCCGGTGCCAGGGTGATCGTGGACAACGTCTTCGCCACGCCGATCTTGCAAAAACCCATGACGCTGGGGGCGGATATCGTGATGTATTCCGCAACCAAGCATATTGATGGCCAGGGCCGGGTATTGGGCGGCACGATCTTGTTCAATGACTCCGATTATCTGGAAGATCACCTGAAGCCGTTCATGCGACATACCGGTCCGTGTCTCAGCCCGTTCAATGCGTGGACTCTGTTAAAGGGATTGGAGACACTGGACATCCGTGTTCAGCGTCATTGTGAAAATGCCCGTCATCTCGCTGATTTTCTGGAATCTGACTCGCGTGTTTCGCGTGTCCTTTATCCGGAGCTGGGTAGCCACCCGCAGCACGATCTGGCCATGCGCCAGATGGCAAAAGGCGGCACCATGGTCTCCTTTGAAGTCAATGGTGGCAAGGAAGGGGCGTTCCGGTTCCTGAACGCCCTGCAACTGGTGGACGTTTCCAACAATCTGGGCGACACCAAGAGCCTGACCACCCATCCGGCGACGACTACGCATCAACGACTCAGCGATGAAGAGCGCGCCCATCTGGGGATCACGCCGGGACTGGTCCGGTTATCCGTTGGTCTGGAAGACGTGAACGATATTCAGGACGATCTGGCGCAGGCGCTGGGCTCTAATTTTTAACGTTGTTTCCACGGCAAGCCGCGAAACTTCCATCCGCCCGCCGCGCCCCGATGCCCGGCATCGTTCTTGTCGCCTTCGAAGCCTTCCAGCACGTTGAAGCAGGCCGTATATCCGGCTGCCATCACGGCGTCTGCGGCGGATTGTGATCGCACGCCGGACCGGCACAGAAACAACAGAGGCGTGGCGGGGTCGGGGGCAATGCCCTTCACCTGCTCAACGAAATTCGGATTAACCGCCATGCCCGGAAATTCCTGCCATGCGATCAGGCTGATTTCCCGGCTCACGCCGGACAGGTCAGGCACGCCGACGTAGGACCATTCTGCGCTGGAGCGGACATCAATCAGCACGGCATCGGGTTGGCTGGCGAGCATGTCCCAGGTTTCCTGTGGCGTTTTATCGCCGGTATAGAGATGGTCGTTCATGGTGAGTGCTTTGCCTTGAGGTTGTTGCCACGTGGTTGTTGGCCGATATCATACGGATCAGTTTCGCCGCCGCAACCTTGTGTTGGCGTCGCGGGCGGCGAGGGATAGTCTGAAGGATAATCTGGCGGTGTGCCTGGATTTCCACCCGATGATGTTTTCCCCTTGTGTCGCGGGTAACAGAAAGACTATATCAGGCGTTATATTTATCGGTTATTTTTTGTATAATTAAATATATAACATTTTTAATTTGTTAAATACTTCTAATGCTTTGAAATATAAATAAAAACAGGACAATTTATGAACGACGACATCCACACCTCGAAACAGGCAATGAAGACGGCGCTTCGGCTGGGCCATGACCTGTCGTTTGAGGATCTCTATTGCCGGGATGGTGTGGTGAGAATCGACCGGTTGTTTCTCGACCATGTGGCGGCGGTTGATCAGGACCTCGGGTCCCGACTGACAACGGCACGAAAGAATCCTGACGCATTGGAAGCGCGTGACGAGTCGGACCTGTTGCTTGGCCTCGCGCCGCACGTCGATGATTTCATCGGCACCCTGTTTGGGATCACCGGCGATATTCAATCCCGTGCCGTCGAGCACCATGCCCTGGCCCCGGTGTTCGCCTGCCGGCGGTTGTTCGTCCAGCGTGTTGCCCTCAAAAAAATCAAACCATTGGATGCCGCCGCGCTGAATGGAGATACCCTGACAACGACCATGACGGCGCTGCTGGATGGCGCGGTCAGCGACGTCGCCTTCGCCAATGCCGTTCTCACATGGATGGAGGACGAGGAAGTCCACGCTGATGCCCTTGAGACTGCCGCCCAGTACGCCGCGTGGCAGGTGCACATGAATGTGCACGCTCACCCCGGGAGCGTCCTGTTTCGTGAACCGGCGCGAGTCGATCCCTATGATCTGGTGCCGAACCTGATTGATCTGGCGGTCCATGGTGTGGACATGAAGACCATGGACCCGGCGCATCTCCGCCACCGTCCGGGATTCAAGCTGACCGACGAGGGAGGCGACCTCGCCGGGTGCCTCAGCGAAGCCAACTACTGCATCTTCTGCCACAATCAGGGCAAGGATTCGTGCTCCCGGGGGTTGCGGGACAAGAAAACCAACGCCTTTCGCCAGACGGCCTTTGGCGTCGACATGGCCGGGTGCCCACTGGAAGAAAAAATTTCAGAAATGCATCTGGCGAAAACCGACGGGAACTTCGTCGGTGCGCTGGCCATGGCCGTGGTCGATAATCCCATGGTGGCAGGCACCGGTCACCGGATCTGTAATGACTGCATGAAATCGTGCATCTACCAGAAGCAGGAACCGGTCAACATTCCCATGGGCGAGACGCGCACGCTCCGCGATGTGCTTGAGTTGCCGTGGGGCTTCGAAATCTACAGTTTGCTGACCCGCTGGAACCCGCTCAACATCCGCCGCCCTGTTCCTCTTGCTGAGAGTGGCTACAAGGTCCTCGTGGTCGGTCTGGGCCCGGCCGGGTTTACCCTGTCGCACCACCTGATGAACGATGGTCATGCGGTTGTCGCCATTGATGGCGCGAAGATCGAGCCGCTTGATCCCCGGTATTCGGGCGTGACGCCCACGGGGGAGCGCACCCCGTTTGATCCGGTGTGCGATATCAATGAATTGATGGAGGATCTGGACAGCCGGGTCATGGCCGGTTTCGGTGGCGTCGCCGAATACGGCATCACAGTTCGGTGGGACAAGAATTACCTGAAGGTTATCCGGCTGTTGCTGGAACGGCGACAGGCCTTCGCCTTGTTTGGCGGCACCCGGTATGGCGGCGCGTTGGCAGAAGATTCCGCCTATGCCATGGGCTTCGACCACGTTGCGCTGTGCGCCGGGGCGGGCAAGCCGACGGTGCTCAGCATTCCAAACGGCCTCGCTCCCGGCGTCCGCCAGGCGTCCGATTTCCTGATGGCGCTGCAACTGACCGGTGCGGCGAAGTCTGATTCGATCACCAATTTGCAGGTCCGCCTGCCCGTGGTGGTGATTGGCGGCGGCCTGACCGCCATCGATACGGCGACAGAATCCCTGGCCTATTATCCGGTGCAGGTTGAGAAGTTCCTGAACCGCTATGAAATCCTGGTGCATGAAAATGGCCTGGACACCGTGCGGTCCCGTTGGAACGTCGCAGAAGCCGAAACCGCAGATGAGTTCCTCGCCCATGCGCAGACGCTGCGCGATGAACGGGCAGCGGCGACCACTGAAGGCCGTGAACCCGATGTTCAGACCCTGCTGAACAGCTGGGGCGGCGTTACCGTCGCCTATCGCCGCCGCTTGATTGATGCGCCCAGCTACACCCTCAATCATGAAGAAATCACCAAGGCTATGGAAGAAGGTATCCGGTTCGCCGAATTGCTGTCACCGGCCGCCATTGAGGTTGACGATGCAGGGTTCGCGCGCGCCATCCAGATGGATCGACAAGCCGTTGGTGAAGACGGCAAACTGTCAGCAACCGGCGCGGCCATAACCTTGCCGTCCCGTACGGTGCTGGTGGCTGCCGGAACCAAACCCAACACGGTTCTGGCGCGCGAGCGTGGTGGCGTTTATCAACTCGACGGCAAGTACTTCCATGCCGTCGATGAAGACGGTAACGCGGTTTCGCCCGAGCAGACGACCAAGCCCGATATTCCCTACGTTCTCACATCGCTTAACAGTAGCGGCGTGGACATCAGTTTCTTTGGCGATCTGCATCCCTCCTTCAGTGGCAACGTGGTCAGCGCCATGGCCAGCGCGAAACAGGGCTATCCGGTGATCAGCCGGACGCTGGCCAGACGCAAGCCGTCGCCGGGAACGGCTGAACAGCTTTTTGCCCACCTGCAACAAAGCCTCAGGGCGATCGTGCACAAGGTTATCCGCCTGACGCCTGAAATTGTTGAAGTGATTGTGCATGCCCCCCGGGCGGCACGAACCTTCCAGCCCGGTCAGTTCTACCGGTTGCAGAATTTTGAAGCCATGGCCGAGCGGGTGGACGATACCACGCTGGCCATGGAGGGTATGGCCATGACCGGGGCTTGGGTGGACCGTGAACTGGGTTTGGTTGCCGTCATCGCATTGGAGATGGGCGGGTCCTCCGATCTGTGCGCCCATATGAAACCGGGCGACCCTGTGGTGCTGATGGGGCCAACGGGAACACCGACGGAAATCCCCGATGGTGAGACGGTCGTTCTTGTGGGCGGCGGCCTTGGTAATGCCGTGCTGTTTTCCATCGGACAGGCCTTGCGGGCACGGGGCTCGCGCGTGCTGTATTTTGCCGGCTACAAAAAACCGGGGGACCGTTATCACGAAAGCAATATCGAGGCGGCGGCGGACATGGTCGTGTGGTGTTGCGATGTGGAGCCGGGGTTTGAGCCGAGTCGGCCACAAGACCGGACCTTTGTCGGCACCATCGTTGACGCCATGGTATCATATGCAAAGGGCGAACTCGGCCCCATGGGTATCACGCTGAATGAGGCGGATCGGATCGTCGCCATTGGCTCGGACGGCATGATGAATGCCGTCCGCCAGGCGCGTTATGATGTCCTCAAGGACTTCGTGAAAGATGGCCACGTGGCCATCGGCTCGATCAATTCCCCCATGCAGTGCATGATGAAAGAAATTTGCGCCCAGTGTCTGCAACGCCATATCAACCCGGAAACCGGCGAGGAAACCGTGGTGTTTTCCTGCTTTAATCAAGACCAGCCCCTCGATTGGGTGGATTTCGGTTCACTACGGGAACGCCTGTCACAAAACAGCGTTCAGGAAAAACTCACGGCGCAATGGATCGCCCGGTGTCTTGGACACTTGAAGCCGGATACTTGAAGCAAGGCGCTGAATAACCCATAACAGGGTTTCTTAATCACTCACTATCACGCGCGACCACTCCGGAGATTTTCATGACCAACGGTGACGACCGTCTCAATCTGCTTGAAGACCTGCTCAAACGGGCCAGCGCCGCCGGGGCTGATGCCGCCGATGCCCTGTTCGTTGAAGGCATATCGCTTTCCCTTGCCTGTCGCCTTGGCGAGACCGAACAGCTGGAGCGCTCGGAAGGCGCCGATCTGGGGTTGCGGGTTTTCAAGGGCAACCGTCAGGCCATCGTGTCATCATCGGATGTTTCTTCCCATGCGCTGGGGGAACTGGTTGAGCGCGCCGTTGCCATGGCGACAGCCGTCCCCGAAGACCCTTTCTGCGGCATTGCCGATCCCGACCAGATTATGGCGGCCCATGCTGTTGGGGCGGTTGATCTCGATATGGCAGAACCCGGAGAGCCTACGGCAGATATCTTGAAAGAGCGCGCGCTGGAAGCCGAAGATGCGGCTCGCGCGGTTGCCGGAATTACCAACTCCGAAGGCGCCGGGGCGAGCTGGGGCCGTAGCGCCATGGCGATGGCGGCGTCCAATGGCTTTCGTGGCACACGACAGAACACCCGATCGGGCATGAGCGTATCTGTGTTGGCGGGTGAAGGCACCGCCATGGAACGGGACTATGATTTTGCCAGTACGGTATTTTCAACGGACCTTCCCAGCCCGGCCGATCTTGGTCGTCGGGCGGGGGAACAAACCGTCGCACGCCTCAATCCGCGCAAGGTTAAATCAACGCAGGTGCCGGTTGTCTATGCACCCCGTGTTTCCGGCTCCATCCTCGGGCATCTGTCGAGCGCCATCAATGGCGCCGCCGTTGCTCGTGGCACCAGTTTCCTGAAAGATTGCATGGGGGATCAGATTTTCTCCGGTGCGATCACCATCGTTGATGATCCGTTGCGTAAACGGGGCTTGCGATCCAAGGTTTTTGACGGGGAAGGCCTGAAGGCGACGCACCAGAACATCATCGAAAAAGGGGTGCTAAAAACCTGGATACTGAATCTCAGAAGCGCCCGGCAACTGGGTATTGCGCCTTCCGGGCACGCATCGAGGGGAACATCGTCACCACCGGGCTCCGGCGTCACCAATTTTTATCTGGAGGCTGGCGATGTCAGCCCGGAAGACCTGATGGCGGATATCGGTGAAGGACTGCTGATTACCGAAATGATTGGCCATGGCATTAATTATGTCACGGGTGATTACAGTCGGGGCGCCACCGGGTTCTGGATCGAGAACGGCGTAGCGACTTATCCTGTCAGCGAGATCACCATCGCCGGGAACCTCCGTGATATGTTCGCCAATGTGACGGCGGCAAATGATTTGCAGTTCCGCTATGGCACCGATGCGCCGACCCTGCGCATTGATGGCATAACGATTGCCGGAAAATAACTCAGGAAATTGACCAGAAATTTAATAAGATGCCCGCCGCTGGCTCCTCAGGTCCGGCCATGTTATTGTCTGGCATCACGGGTTTTGGGAAGTTAACTCCTTGAACGAAAAGACGGATCACAATCAAACGGGCCATACGTCCAGCCGCATCCTGATGATGCGCCTGTTCCGCGAAAGCGTGCGCCAGTACGCCGGATGGCTCGGTATGGCGATCATCTGTATGGCAGTGGTGTCGGCCGCGACAGCATTGAGCGCGTGGCTCATGGAGCCTGTGGTCAACGAATTATTTATCGGGCAGAACCGCGACATGTTGTGGCTGGTTGGTGGCGCCATTGTCGTCACCTTCGCGGTGAAGGGCATCGCCAACTACGCCCAGTCCGTGTTGATGAGCTATGTGGGACTCAGGATCGTCTCAGATAGCCAAAATCGCCTGTTCTCCCATTTGGCGCACATGGACCTGGCGTTTTTTCACCGCCATGCCGTCGGTGGCCTGATTTCCCGTTTCACAGTTGATATCCATGCCATGCGGGGCGCGGTCTCGAATGCGTTGACCAGTCTCGGCAAGGACCTGATGTCGTTGGTGGGTCTTGTTGCGGTCATGTTCTTGCAGGACTTCGAGCTGGCTATCATCGCCTTTGTTGTCTTCCCCATTGCCATTTACCCCATTGTCCGACTGGGCCGTCGGTTACGGAAGGCCGTCGCCAATACCCAGAAGGAGATGGGGCTTCTGACCTCGCTGCTCAACCAGACCTTTCAGGGCATTCGTGTGGTGAAGGCCTATGGCATGGAGGCGTACGAAGCAACGCGTGTCGGAGAGATCATCGAACGGACCTTCAAGCTCACCATGAAAGCGGCGAAAACACGGTCGTTGTCCAGCCCGATCATGGAGACGCTGGGCGGCGTCGCCGTTGGCATGGTGGTGGTTTACGGCGGCTACCGTGTGATCGAAAACCAAACCGATCCGGGGTCCTTCTTTTCGTTTATTACGGCCCTGCTCATGGCTTATGAGCCCATGAAACGACTGGCGAACCTGAATGCCAATATTCAGGCCGGACTGGCCGGTGCCGAGCGGATGTTTGAGATGCTCGATACCAAGCCGGATATTACAGAGAAGCCGGACGCGGCCGCGTTAGAGGTGACGGCGGGGCATATTCAACTCACTGACGTATTATTCGGGTATGAATCAGAGACCGCCGCCATCGACCGATTATCCCTCGATGTGCCTGCCGGCAAGACCGTTGCGCTGGTCGGACCTTCCGGGGCCGGGAAGACAACCATCCTCAATCTAATTCCCCGGTTTTATGATGTCGATGCCGGTTCAGTACGGATTGACGGGGTTGATGTCCGTGATGTGACTCTTGCTTCCCTGTTCAGCGCCATCGCTATTGTTTCTCAGGAAGTGACGCTGTTTGACGACACCGTGCGCGCCAATATTGCCTATGGGCGTGCCGGGGCCTCTGATGACGAGATCGAAGCCGCAGCAAAAGCGGCAGCAGCGCATGACTTTATTCTGGAACTGCCCGGAGGCTATGACACCGTTGTTGGTGAGCAGGGCCTGAAACTGTCCGGCGGGCAGCGCCAGCGTCTGGCCATTGCCCGCGCCATATTGAAGGACGCACCTATTTTGTTGCTGGATGAAGCGACATCCGCCCTGGATACAGAATCCGAACGCCAGGTTCAGTCGGCCCTTGATAATCTCATGGCGCACCGCACCGCACTGGTTATCGCGCACCGGTTGTCAACGGTTGTTCACGCCGATCTGATCTATGTGGTGGTGGATGGTAAGATCGCCGAGCAGGGAACGCACGATGAGCTGATCGCGAAGGGTGGGCACTATGCGCGCCTGTATGAGCTACAGTTCCGTGAGAGCGCTAATGGCGACGGCGTGGTTGTAAAAAATGATGCGTCCTGACGCAATGGAGATCGGTTCGTGCGCCTGTTAAAACGTAACCTCTCAAAACGCATCCTGAACAGCAATGCAATCCAGTTCATTTTATGCATGGTGGTCGCCCTGTATATCCGACTCGTCCATTTCACGGGCCGGTGGCACGTTATCCGTGGCGAGATTCCCGCTGCTTATTGGGATTCTGACAAACCCTTTATCCTCGTCCTCTGGCATGGCCGTATATTGTTGATGCCCTATGCATGGCGTCGTAACGGGCGGAAGGTCCATGGTAAGGACCGAGACAAGGGCAAGGACGTTCATATGCTGATTTCGGCCCATCGCGATGGGCAGTTGATCGCTAAAACCATTGGGCGGCTGGGTATTCATTCGGTTGAGGGATCCAGTTCCAAAGGGGGCGCCGCTGCATTGAAACGGATGGTGGGCGTTCTCAAATCCGGTGACTACATCGGCATTACCCCCGATGGCCCTCGCGGTCCGCGCATGCGAGCCAGCGGCGGGGTGGTCGCCTTGGCCCGATTGTCCGGCGTTCCCATTATACCTGTAACCTGTAGCGTCACGCGGTTTCGGATGCTGAAATCATGGGACCGGTTTATTATCGCCTGGCCGTTTTGCCGGGGTGTTTTCGCGTGGGGCGAACCCATTGAGGTTCCCCGTGATGCGGATGATGGCGCGCAGGAAGAATACCGCCAGAAGATAGAAGTCGCACTGAATGACCTTTGTCTTGAGGTCGACGCGATGACGGGCCTGCCAACACCTGACCCTGCCCCGATTGAACCCGTTAAGGCAGAGGCGGTGGCCGGAGAGATAACCGGATTACGGAATTCAGGAGAGGCATCATGAGGGCGCCCGCCTTCTGGTCACAGGGCAAGGGCGGCCTGTTGAGTGCCCTGTTATCGCCTTTGGGCATGCTCTACGGCTGCGGCACAGGGGCGCGGCAGATGTTCGTCAAACTGTGGCAATGCCCGGTGCCGGTGATTTGTGTCGGCAATCTGATTGCCGGGGGGGCCGGCAAAACACCGGTCGTCATGGACTTGGCGTCGCGTCTGCTGGCCCGCGGCGTCAGGCCGCATTTGGTGTCACGTGGATATGGTGGTACCGAGAAAGGTCCCTTACAGGTTTTTGCAGATCGTCATGATGCCCGTCAGGTGGGCGATGAAGCCTTGCTTCTGTCCGCCCTTGCGCCGGTATGGGTGGCAACGAACAGGCAGGAAGCGTGCCGGGCCGCTACGGCAGATGGCGCCATGTGCATGATCTTCGACGACGGATTTCAGGACCCCTCGGTTATCAGGGATCTGTCGCTGGTCGTCGTTGATGGCGGATATGGATTTGGCAACGAACACATGATTCCTGCCGGGCCTCTGCGCGAGCCGATTGTAAAAGGGCTGGAGCGGGCCAGCGCCGTTATTGTGATTGGCGAGGACACGACCGGCGTCATTGATCGGATCGCCGGGCGCTGTCCGGTATTGCGGGCCTCGCTCAAACCCGGTGCAGAAGCTGCGGCATTGAAGGGCCAGCCGGTTTTCGCTTTCGCCGGTATAGGTCGTCCGGAAAAATTCTTCGGCACCCTGCGACAGGCTGGTTGTGATGTGCGCGGCACCCGGTCCTTTGATGATCATCACAATTTTACCCGCACAGAACTCGATGCCCTGAAAGCCGACGCGGACAGGGATGGTCTCACGCTGGTAACCACGGCAAAGGATTTGATTCGTATTCCGTCGCAAGCACGGAACGGCATTACCGTACTGACGGTGGATTTGGTTTGGGAAGACGAAAATGCGATCAATGCGCTGCTCGAATCGGTGGTGCGTCATGCCGTCTGAATGCCCCTTTAGGCGAATGAAAAACGCCGTCCATGCCATGCTGGCGCATCTGCTTGTTTTCCTGGTGCGTCTGCTCCCGCTTGATCAGGCGTCTGGCTTTGGTGGCTGGCTCGGGCGCACCATAGGACCCCTGTTCCGGGTTGCCCGGGTTGCCCGCCATAATCTGGCGCAGGCCTTTCCGGAAAAAACAGCAACTGAGATAGACGCTATCCTTTGCGGCATGTGGGACAATCTGGGGCGTTATGTTTTCGAATTTCCCCATCTCGAGCACATCGGATTTTCCGGACCGGATGCGAGGGTCGAGATCATCGGAGCAGAACATTGTGACGCCTTGCGTGATGACGATAGGGCGGGTCTCTTTATCTCTGCTCATATGGCCAATTGGGAACTGGCGTCGCGCAGCATCACCAGTCGGGGCGTCAGGCTTCATGGCATTTACCGCGCACCCAACAACCCGATGATGGAGTCCCTGTTTACAAAACAAAATCAGGGTGGCGAACTTTTGCCGAAAGGAGCCAAGGGGGCGAAGCGCGCGCTTCAGTTACTGAAGGCGGGAGAGCATCTGGGCATCTTGATTGATCAGAAAATGAACGACGGTATCGCCGTGCCGTTTTTCGGGCGTGACGCGATGACAGCCCCTGCCGTCGCGCAGTTCGCCTACCGGTATGACTGTCCGATCGTGCCGGTCCGGGTGGAGCGTCTGGGCGGTGCCCGGTTTCGCATCACGTACCACGCGCCGATGGCCTTGCCCGATACGGGAGACCGGCATGCGGATATTCTTCAGGCGATGACGGACATGAACGCCCAGTTGGAAAGCTGGATACGCGAGCGCCCGGAACAGTGGTTCTGGGTCCACCGGCGCTGGCCTGAATAAACCAGTCGGGGCGTTAGTCTGTGGTGGGCATGGGACCAACCACCAGCATAGGATCAAGGTGCGTGGAAAACAGGGTCACCCCCCAATGCAGGTGCGGCCCTGTCACCCGTCCGGTCTTACCCACCTTACCAATGGGGGTCCCCTTGGCGACGAACTGGCCATCGGTCACAAGAATATCGCTCATGTGAGCATAAACCGATGTCAGGCCGTAGCCGTGATCCAGCATCACCGTCTTGCCCGTGTAAAAAAGATCATCCTCAACCAGCGCGGCAAGACCGTCGGCAATGGCGACGATGGGGGTGCCTTCGGGGGCGGCGATGTCGGTTCCGTTATGGGGGTTGCGCGGTTTGCCATTGAGGATGCGCTGGCTGCCAAACACGCCCGAGATTGGCCCCGTCACCGGCCATTGGAAGCCGTTGGCGAAATAGGCCGTTTCACCATCGTTGCGGCGGACCGCCTTGATCAAACCGGATTCACGACCGATCCGTTCCATGGTTTCGGGGTCAGGCGTTACCTGTTTTTTGGGCAAGCCGTCAATGCGCTGAATATCATAGTTCCGCGCCGGGACGCTCAGGATGCGATCAACCGTCACGCCATCGGGCGCCGCAATCGTCACCGTGATGTCGCCTGCCGTGTCGCGTCCCAAACCCAGCAGAAACTGTCCTTCGGGCGAGACCCGGATGACGTGCCCGTCAACGGTGACGGTGCTGCCCGGTAGTGTGGTGCCGATGATCAGGCCGCCCGGCGACACGGTGCCATCGAAACGCACATCCGGTTCGGCATGCGCGCCCCGCCAGGGGGCAAGGGCAGCAATCAGTAAGCCGATCAGAAACAGGCGGCGGCGCAGCGTCACGGCCCCGATCGCAACAACGATCACAACAAGGACCCCTGTCGGCCATCTGGAGTCGGTTTTTTAGGGGCGGTTTTTTTGGTTTTAGGGGCAGGCGGGACGGGCGGCGCAGCATCGTCTCCACTCGCCACTGCCGCGACCGCACCATCATGCAGCTCGATGGACATGGCCGTGCCGGGGGGCAGGTCGGCGGTGCGTCTGACCGCGACGCCACCTTTCGTGCTGACCAGTGCAAAGCCCCGTTCAAGGGTGCGCCGGTAGGAATAGCTTTCCAGCAACCCGGCGGGTTGTTTCAGATCGGATGCCTTTTCCCTGAGCAGGGTTCGCATGGCTGATTTAAGGGTGCGGGTTTCACTCTCCACGCGCTGGGCGGCGCGGGCAATGATGGGCTCGGGATGGCGCAGCGCCGCGGCCAGTTCCTTCAACGCACTGTCGCGCTGTCGCACGCCCGTGGACAGGCTGTTGCCTAGGCGTTCGCTCCAGTCGTCCAGTCGCTGTGTGGCTTCCTCGGTGACCCGGCGCAGATTGGGCAGGCCGCGTGACAGGCCCTTTAAGCGGACCCGGCCATCATCAAGCTGACGCAGCATGGCGCCGGACAGGCGACGGGAATCCTCTGTTATCTGGTTTAACAGTTCAAGCCGTACCGGCACGGCCATTTCTGCCGCCGCCGTGGGGGTTGGCGCCCGGCGATCCGAGGCAAAGTCGATCAGCGTTGTGTCGGTTTCATGACCGACGGCGGAAATCAGCGGGATGGCGCTGTCGGCTGCGGCGCGCACGACCTCTTCTTCGTTGAAGGCCCACAGGTCTTCCAGCGATCCCCCGCCGCGCGCAACAATCACGACATCTGGGCGGGGAACGGCGCCGCCCGCCTTCAGGTCATTAAAGCCCCTGATTGCGGCGGCGATCTGGGCGGCGGCGGTATCGCCCTGCACCAGCACGGGCCATAGCAGGACCCGGCGCGGGAAACGATCTTCGATGCGGTGCAGGATGTCGCGGATCACAGCCCCGGTGGGCGACGTCACGACGCCGATAATCTCGGGTAAGTAGGGCAGGGGACGTTTGCGATCGACATCAAACAGGCCTTCCTCGGATAGTCGCCTGCGGCGGTCTTCCAACAGCTTCAGCATGGCGCCTTCACCCGCCAGTTCCATGCTTTCGACCACCATCTGGTACTTGGATCGCCCGGCGTAGGTGGTGATGCGCCCGGTGGCGATGACTTCCATACCGTCTTCAGGGCTGATTCCCAATCGGGCGGCGGTCCCCTTCCAGCACACGCCATCGAGCACGGCGTCTTCGTCTTTCAGGGCAAAATACAGATGGCCGGAGGCGGCGCGCTTGAAACCTGACACCTCGCCCCGGACCTGCACCCGGTGAAAAGCGCCCTCTACCGTCTGCTTGACGGCGAGGGATAACTCGCTCACCGAAAAGACCGGCACATTGTGATCGCCTGTTTCCGGCGGATTATCTGAATATGCGTCCGACATTTATTCCCGGAGGGGAATTGTCCCCCGCCCCTTTGCATGCGTAAGATACGGCTCTGTCTCCGGGACTGCCGGCAGACAGGGTGTGAATGCAGAATAAACCATGGAGAGACCTGAATGAAAGTACTCGTCGTCGGTTCCGGAGGAAGAGAGCATGCGCTCTGTTGGGCCATTGCCAAATCACCGAAATGTGCACGCCTGTACGCCGCCCCCGGTAATCCCGGGATGGATCAGGTTGCCGAATGCGTCAGTATCGATGCCGATAACATCAAGGGTATCGTTGATTTTGCGCAACAAGAGGGTATCGATTTCGTGGTGGTTGGCCCCGAAGCCCCGCTGGTAGCGGGACTGGTAGACAGTCTGGATGCCGCAGGAATCAAGGCCTTTGGCCCGACGGCGGCGGCCGCCGTTCTGGAGGGCTCGAAAGGCTTCATGAAGGATCTTTGTGCCCGGTTTGGTATTCCCACGGCGGCCTATCGTCGCTTTAACGAACCCGATGCCGCCAAGGAATACATCCACATGCATGGCGCCCCACTGGTGGTGAAAGCTGACGGACTGGCGGCTGGCAAGGGCGTTATCATCTGCCGTAATGAAAATGAAGCCCATGCCGCCATTGACCACATCATGACGGAACAGGCTTTTGGCGAACATGCCGGTGCGGAAGTGGTGATCGAGGAACTTCTGGAAGGTGAGGAGGTCAGTTTTTTTGCCCTGGTTGATGGCGAGCACGCCCTGCCACTGGTCTCTGCCCAGGATCACAAAGCCGCCTACGACGGCGACGAGGGCCCCAATACGGGTGGCATGGGGGCTTATACACCCGCCCCCGTGGTGGATCAGGCTCTGGTAGACCGGATCATGGCGGACATCATCGAGCCCACGGTCAAGGGCATGGCGGCGGAAGGCTGGCCTTTTAAAGGCGTACTGTTTGCCGGGCTGATGATCACGGCTGAGGGGCCGAAGCTGATTGAATACAATGTTCGTTTCGGCGACCCGGAATGCCAGACGCTGATGATGCGGCTTAAATCTGATGTGCTCGACGCCCTGCTGGCCTGTGCCGAGGGCCGTCTTGATGAGATTACCCTGAAATGGAGCAAGGATGCCGCCTTGCTGGTGGTCATGGCTGCCGAAGGCTACCCCGGGCGTTACGATAAAGGTAGCGTCATTCAGGGCGTCGACAAGGCCGAGAGCGTAAAAGGCGTGGTGGTGTTCCATGCCGGTACGGCGCGCAGCAATGGCCAACTGACCGCCACCGGCGGGCGGGTGCTGGGCGTTGCCGCCATGGCGCCGACGGTCAAGGGTGCACAAAAGCGCGCCTATGAAGCGGTGGACAAAATCGACTGGCCGGGTGGGTTTTACCGCCGGGATATCGGCTGGAGAGCCGTGGATCGATAGGCTCTGGAGAGCCGTGGACAGATAGGCTCTGGCGAGCCGTGGATCGATAGGCTCTGGCGCGCCGTGGACCGCCAGTAGAAACAAAGGATGACACGATGGATGATCAGACACGCACGGAACTGGAAGCCGCCGCTTTTCGCGGCCTGGTGAAGCATCTGCAGAAACGCAAGGATGTGCAGAATATCGACATTATGAATTTGGCCGGGTTCTGCCGGAACTGCCTGTCCAAGTGGTACCTTGCGGCGGCCACTGAGCACGGCGTCGACGTCAGCAAGGATGAGGCGCTTGAGATCATCTACGGCATGACCTACGGGGACTGGAAAGCAAATCACCAGACCCCCGCCAGCGATGAGCAGATGCGCCTGTTCGAGGAAACCAAGCCGCTCCATGCGTACATCAGCGGGCACAACTAACACATGACACAAGGCGATCAGGTATTCAAACTGGGTGATGTCACCCTGCAATCAGGCGTTACGTTACCGGATGCGAAGCTGGTCTACCGGACCTATGGCGCGTTGAACGAAGCGGGCGATAATGTGGTTGTCTTTCCAACCTGTTATATGGGTACTCATGCCGATAACGAAGGCTACTTCGGTGCCGGGCGGGCAATCGACCCGGCCCGGCACTTCATCGTTAACATCAATATGTTCGGCAACGGCCTGTCCTCGTCACCCAGCAATACGCCGGCGCCGTTCGACGGCCCCCGGTTTCCCGATGTGACGATCAATGACAATGTGGCTTGCCAGCACCGCCTGTTGACGGAAGCCCTCGGGGTCAAGCGGATCGCTCTGGTGACGGGGTGGTCCATGGCGGCGTGTCAGTCCTTTGAGTGGGCGGCCCAGTTCCCCGATATGGTGGATGCGTCGCTGCCGTTTTGCGGCTCGGCTAAAACATCGATCCATAACATCGTTTTTCTGGAAGGCGTAAAAGCTGCCTTGCAGGCGGATCAGGACTGGAAGGGTGGCGACTACACCAGCCCCCCGGTGCGGGGCCTGAAGGCTTTCGGGCGGGTCTATGCCGGCTGGGGTTATTCGCAGACCTTCTTCCGCGAAGGCCACTACCGCGATTTGGGCTACGAGACCTATGAAGACCTGCTTGTCGGGTGGGAAGAAGAACACCTGCCGTGGGATGCCAATGATCTGATGGTCATGTTGTGGACATGGCAGAACAGTGACATTAGCGCCAACAAGACCTATGGCGGCGATATCCTCCGGGCACTCGGTTCGATCAAGGCCCGCATCATTGTCATGCCGTGCAGCGATGATCTGTATTTCCCACCGGAAGACAGCGAAATCGAGGTCGCCCGGATGAACAATGCCGAACTGCGTGTGTTTAACTCAGCCTGGGGTCACTGCGCCGCCGTGCCCGGCGACGTTCCAGCGTTTGACGGATTCTTCGATGATGCGGCGCGGGCGTTGCTTGGGTGAGGCAGCGCCAGACGCCTTAACGGGGTAGCACCCGTTCTTTGGGGAAGCGGATGGCCACGCGGGTTCCTTGTCCGGGCGTGCTTTCAATATCCATCGTGCCACCGTGCAGGGTGACCAGGGATAAGGTGAGCGGCAGCCCCAGACCTGTCCCTTCATGGATACCGCTGGCGGCACCCCGGTTGACCTGACCGAAGGGTGTCAGCGCATGCTTGAGTTCAGCCTCGCTCATGCCAATGCCATCGTCGAGAACAGACAACACCATGTCACCATTTTCATTCCCCTGAACGCTGATCTCGATGCGTCCGCCCGGTTTGGTGAATTTGACGGCATTGGACAACAGGTTGAGGAGGATCTGGTTGATACGGCGTTCGTCGGCATGCAGCATCGGGCTGTCCGGCGGGATCGTATTGCTGATGGTCAACTTACCGTCGTTTGCCCGGGGTTGGACCAGCCGGATCATGTTTTTTGCCTGCCTGCACAGATCTACGTCAATAAAATGGGCGTCAACTTCCCCGGATTCGATGGCTGAGACATCGAGGATATCATTAATGAGCTCGAGCAGGTGTGTGCTGGAGTTGAAAATATCGGAGGCGTATTCGTGATATTTCGGGTTGCCGATGGGACCGAATGTCTGGCCCAGAAACATCTGGGAAAACCCAATGATGGCGTTGAGCGGGGTTCTCAACTCATGGCTCATGGTGGCCAGCATTTCCGACTTGGCGCGGTTTGCGACCTCTGCTTCCGCTCTGGCCACCATCGCCGTTTCCTCGGCAGCTTTCAGGGGGGTGACATCCTGTGTGGTGCCGAACCACTCGATCAGGTTGCCTTGCTCATCAAAAATCGGTTCGCCCATTTCCCTGAAATGCCGGATGGCGCCGTCAGGATGGAGCCAGCGGTACTCCTGTTCATAAGGAACGGGATCATTCGAATTGGTTTCATAGACGGTCAGGACGCGGTCCCGGTCATCAGGGTGAATATACTGGGCGTAGTTCGCGATGCCGCCGAAAAACTGTTCTGGCGCAAAGCCCAGCATTTCCTCGGTGTTGTCAGAGGTTTCCGTCCATATTCTGGGATAGCTACTTTCCCGCCAGTGGCACAGGTTGGCGTTCCGAGCCGCATGACGGAATTTCTCTTCACTGTCCCGCAGTTCCTGCGTTCTGGTGTTGACCAGCTGTTCCAGCTGCTCGCGCGTCTGGGGCGGGTCGGGTTCAGTAATTTTCTTCACAGTCTTAACCATGCTGTATGAGTGACTATAGGAGTATGTAAAATTATACCAATTAAATTGTGAGTATAAAGGCTCACATTACAACCCTGTGGTGCCTGTAATGGCCGTCACACTCCTTGACTGGCCCGGTTTTTCATGGGGCATCAGGACAAGGTCCTTGACATTTCACACAAAAAAGCGCCTGTTGCCGCCAGCGACACTCCCCTCGCGTCGAGTTTTCGAGCGCTTGCTGGCCTGAATCATCGCAGATGATCAAGACCGGCCTTCTTTCTTTCCGACATATCAGGGCGTTTCGTCAGACGGGCAGGCACCATGTTTGGGCCTCCGCCGATGGTACGGGCATGACGTCCGGCTATTCGCACGACCTTTTTATGCCTCGTCATGGCTGGCTTAAGTAGCCCGTCATGACTGTTATGTAAGTGAAAGAGAAAAAACAATATGACCGATTTTGAGGGCCTCAATCTGGCCCAACCCCTGCTTCGCGCTATTGCCGAAGAGGGATACACATCTCCCACCCCGATCCAGGCGCAGTCCATTCCGGCATTGCTCGATGGTCACGACCTGATGGGCATTGCCCAGACCGGTACCGGCAAGACGGCGGCGTTTGCCCTGCCGCTGCTGCACCGGTTATCGAAGGCCAGCGGTCACGAAGATGCCCGGGTCCCCAAGCGCGCCACGCGTGCGTTGATCCTGGCGCCGACCCGCGAGCTGGCCAACCAGATTTATGCCTGCATCAAAACCTACAGCCGTCATATGGGACTGCGCAGTGCCGTGGTCTATGGCGGCGTGTCCATTCGCGGACAGATCACGACCATGGCCCGTGGCGTCGACGTTCTGGTGGCAACACCGGGACGCCTGCTCGACCTCATGAACCAGAACCATGTGCGTCTGGACTTCGTTGAAACCTATATTCTCGACGAAGCCGACCGTATGCTCGATCTGGGTTTTGCCCCCGATGTGCGCCGTATTACAAAGGCATTGCCGGAAAAACGCCAGACCGCCATGTTCTCCGCCACCATGGCGAATACCGTGCGTGGATTGGCCGAGAGCCTGCTGAAGGATCCGGTAATGGTCGAAGTCGCTCCGGTGTCGACGACGGTGGAACGCATTGACCAGAGCGTCATGTTTGTGCAGAAGGCAAAAAAGCGCGCCCTGCTGGGATCCTTGCTTAAAGGCGATGCCATTGGCCGGGTGCTGATCTTTACCCGCACCAAGCACGGCGCAGACGCTGTTGCCCGCCATCTCGAGAAGGACGGCGTGCAGGTTGGCGTCATCCATGGCAACAAGAGCCAGAACCACCGCGAGAGGACCATCAAGGGTTTCAGTTCCGGTCGGATGCGGGCCCTGGTGGCCACAGACATCGCGGCCCGTGGCATCGATGTGGACGGGGTCACCCATGTGATCAACTTCGATCTGCCCAACGAGCCCGACAGCTATGTCCACCGCATTGGCCGGACCGGTCGTGCGGGCGCCATTGGGGCGGCGATTTCCTTCTGTGACATCGAGGAAAAAGCCTATCTGAAGGATATCGAAAAAACCATTCGCCAGAGCGTCCCGGTGTTTGCAGACCATGCCTTCCATTGCCCCGTGATCGCCAGCGATCCGGGCACCACCCGCAAGAAGCAGGGCGGCGGCGGCGGCAGAGGTAACAGAAACGGTAACGGTAATGGCGGTGCACCGACGGCCAACAAGGGCGCCGGTGACCGGAACCGCAAACCACACTGGAAACGGACCAGCCGAAAAGCGGCGTAAAAACCCCGCCTGCAAAAGAATCACCCGCCCGTGGATGTATCCCGGGCGGGTTTTTTTGTGTCTGTGATGTGAGGCGGATTCATGAGGAACTTGACAAATTCTATAAAAAGGACTATATTCCTTTAATAGAATTGATTCGTTCTTTGTCATGGTGAAGAAAGAAAGTGCGCAGGCGGTGTCCCCGTATGGCGGTCACTGTTGTGCCGGAAGGTGAGCGTTTTGAGTAAAGTCGGAAAATCCGGGTTTGGCGGGGCCGAAGTCTACAAAAGTCTACAGTTCTATTGTATGCAAACACCCTTAACCCATTGGATCAAAAGCATTTTCTAATTTTCCATAATCTGGCGAAAAAGGAATGTCTACAAAAGTGAACAAAAGTCTACATTTTGTTGATTATCAATGGGTTACCCAACCGGAACGGCGTACACCATAATCCACGCCAGAAGGCCCGCCATGACCCCGAACCCTGTTACGATAGCCCCTTTCCGCCAGCCCGTTGGCAAGGTTGTCGCCAGATGGAAAGCCAGCAAGGTCTGGGCTAAATAATAAAAGGCGAAGGCGCGCGACGCATAGGCAATGATTTCGAAGATACTGGTGCTCCAGACAAGGGCGATGGCAAAACCCGCAAGAACGAGATACCCCCATCCGGTCGAGACCCGGGTTCGGCTCTCTTCGTAAATCAGGCCGCCACCGCCCAGGGTGTCGGCGACGGCGGCGCTGAACTGGCTCATGGCGGCGGCAAAGATAAGCATCACGGGTAACACGACGGAAACATGCCGGGATAGATCAATGATCCCGGTCTCGTTGGTTTGACCCGGGGGAATGAACTGGATTAACGGTAAAATCAGGAAGGCAAAGCTGACGTAGATAACGCCAGACAATAACTGGGCGAAGCGCATGGTGCGGACCCGCATAGGGGGTGAATACCCGTTCCCCAGATACCGGGATGTCTCGAATCCCTGGACCACCAGCAGCATCCCGGCCAACAGGCGAAGAGTGTCAAAAACAAGCATTTCCTGGGGTTCCGGGATGTGGCCCCAAAGCCCCGTTGATCCGTCATGCAGGGCCAGCCCCAGAAAAAAGGCGCCGATAATCGCCAGCTTGATCGATACGGAGAATTCCTCGAGTTGCTCGAGCGCCTTTAATCCACGGCGCCAGCCGGTGATGCCAATAAACAGAAGAACGGCGGTGGTCAGGACGTTCGCATTTGTTTCCGTAAAATAATCGAACCCGCGCAGAACAAAGGCGGACATCAACCTGAGATAAAACGCCACCGAGATAATGTAGGCCCCTAACAGGCCCAGATTGGAAACCTGCTCGAGTGTCTTGTGAATGCCGGAGGCCGTGCCATCGGCCTCGCGCGGTTCGGCATGGCAAATATTGAAACGAATAACGCTGCCGACCCAATAGGCGAAAACAACGATAAGCAGCATGGCCCACGGGGTGGCGGATCCAACAGACATGCCAAGCAGGGGGGCGGCTATGAGGAATCCACTGCCAATGATCGAGGCCAGAGGGGTGACGCTGGCCTGCCAGAAGGGATTGTTCCGGATGCCGGGCAAAAGCAGCACGGTGAGAAAAACAAGGGCCGCGACAGGGATCAACACGTCTATGGTATGCACCGGTGATGGCCTTTCAGGAAAAACTACCGACGGCTGGCAAAGAAATTCTTGAGCAGCTCACCCGCTTCCCGTTCGTTCAGGCCGCCATAGACCTCCGGTTTATGGTGACAGGTGGGTTGCTGGTAAATACGCGGGCCGTGATCAACGCCACCGCCTTTGGGGTCGTAGGCACCGAAGTACAGCCGGCGGATGCGGGCGAAAGAAATCGCCGTGGCGCACATGGGACAAGGCTCCAGCGTCACATAGATGTCGCATTGTTCGAGCCTGACGGTGCCGGTTGTGTGGGCGGCTTCGCGGATCACCAGCATTTCGGCGTGCGCCGTGGGATCGTTCAGTTCCTCCACCCGGTTACCGGCCGCCGCAAGGATAACGCCCTTGCGGGCATCCACCAGCACGGCACCCACGGGCACTTCGCCGCGCTCGGCGGCGGCGCGGGCTTCGTCCATGGCCTTTCCCATCAGGCCCAACTGGATGGCGTCAACATAACTCATGGCTTTTCCTAGCACGCCCCGCCGGGGGTTGCCATATCGCCATGCCCCCTATCGCCGCCATATCGCCATGACAGACCCGTCTCACCCTGTTATAACCCGCGTCGCGCTACACAGCTTCATGACAGGATCCCCGATGGCGAAAGCACCTGAAAACGAGACACCGGAAAAAGGTGAGCGAATCGCCACAACGCCTGAGAAAGGCGAGCGTATCGCCAAGGTAATCGCCCGGGCCGGGTTATGTTCGCGCCGCGATGCCGAGCGCTGGATCGCCGATGGCCGCGTGGTGGTGGATGGGAAGAAACTGACCTCCCCGGCTTTAACGGTGACGGCCGCCAATACCGTGATTGTGGATGGCAAGCCACTGGCCGGCAATGTGGAAACAAAGGTCTGGCGGTATCACAAACCGGCCGGCCTGATCGTCAGCCATAGTGACCCGGAAGGCCGCGCAACCATCTTTGAGCGCATGCCGCCGGGCATGCCCCGGGTGATCTCGGTCGGCAGGCTGGATCTGACGTCCGAAGGGTTGATGCTGTTGACCAACAATGGTGAGCTGGCGCGTCATATGGAAAAGCCTGACACCGGCTGGATCCGGCGCTACCGGGTCCGGGTCAATGGCCGGATCGACGAGGCCGCGTTGGCCAAGCTGGAAAAGGGCGTCACCATATCAGGGATCCGCTACGGCGCCATCAAGGCAGAACTCGATCGCCAGAAGGGCGCCAACGCATGGGTGACCATGGCGCTGACCGAGGGGAAAAACAGGGAAATCCGGAAGGTCATGGAGCATTTGGGATATCGGGTGACGCGCCTGATCCGGACCGCCTATGGCCCATTCCAGTTGGGCAACATGGAGCGCGGCGCGGTGACGGAAGTCAGCCACAAGATGTTACGCGAAAGCCTGCCCAAAAGTTTCAACCTGGATTGATGGGGTCGCCATCATGCGGATTGTCGGCGGCACATTAAAGGGGCGGGCGTTGAAAGCGCCGAAAGGCCACGACGTGCGGCCTACGTCTGACCGGGTCAGGGAATCCATCTTCAATATCCTGACCAACGGTAACCCGGCCCGTGAGATGGCCAGTGAGATGGACGATGCCCAGGTGCTCGACGTATTCGCCGGGACCGGAGCGATGGGGCTGGAAGCTTTATCTCGAGGCGCGGCATCCGTCCTGTTTCTCGATAACAGTGGGCCGTCGCTGGCGGTGGTGACGGACAATGCGGCGGCGCTGGGCGTGGTCAAGCAATGTCGGACGTTGAAGTTGGACGCCTCCCGACTGGGGCAGCCGCCGCGACTGTTGAGCCAACCCGCGGCGCTGGCGTTCCTCGACCCACCTTATGGACAAGGATTGGCGTTGCCCGCATTGCTGGGACTGGCGCGATACGGCTGGCTGGCACCCCATGCCGTGGTGGTGGTGGAAACAGAATCATCCGCGCCGTTTGATCCCCCACCGGGATACGCGGCGCTGGACGCCCGTAAATACGGTGCGGCACTGGTGACGTTCCTGAAGGTGGCTAACGGTTAACGGCGACCGAACAGCTTTTCGATGTCGTGCAGTTTCAGTTCCACATAGGTGGGTCTGCCATGGCTGCACTGGCCGCTGTGGGGTGTGGCCTCCATCTCGCGGAGCAACGCATTCATTTCCGCGGCATTCATTTTCCGTCCGGCCCGCACGCTGCTATGGCAGGCGAGTGATGCGCACACATCGCCGAGCCGGTTACGCAGGCTGAGCGCTTCATCCATTTCCGCCAGATCATCGGCAAGATCCCGGATCAGGCCCTTGATATCAATCTCGCCCAGCAATGCCGGGGTCTCGCGAACCACCACAGCGCCTTCACCGAAGGCTTCTAGGACCAGCCCCATTTCAGCCAGTTCCTCCGCCCGCGCGATCAGGCGGTCCACGGCCGGGCCTTCCAGCTCGACGACCTCGGGGATCAGTAGTCCCTGACGCTGGACGCCGCCACTTTCCATGGCATTTTTAATGCGCTCATGGACCAGTCTCTCGTGCGCCGCGTGCTGGTCAACAATGACGATGCCGTCGGCGGTCTGCGCCACCACGTAGGTGGCATGAAGCTGGGCGCGGGCAACACCTAGGGGATAATTCTCTTCACCCATGTCGTCTTCGGCCATGCGGGCATCGGGTGCGGCATTGAGATGGGGCAGATGGGAGGGATGTGGTTGGTGAAAGGCATGTGCGCGTTGTGCTAATCCGGGGTGAACGGGCGATGAACCAAATCCAGCGGGGGATGAAGAGCTTGGGCTTCCACTTCTAAAGGCTGTGGCACTCCCTTCAGCACGAAAAGCGCCGAGCGCAGCATCGGCAGCGGATGTTGACGCCCGATGACCGGTTTCAGCCAGCGCATGCTTAAGCGCGCCGACAATCAGGCCCCGAACCAGGCCGGCATCCCGGAACCGGACTTCGGTCTTTGCCGGGTGCACATTGACATCAACCGCATCGGGCGGCACGTCCAGAAATAACGCCACCATAGGATAGCGATCGGATGCCAGAAAATCCCGGTAGGCACCTCTAAGAGCGCCCACCAGCAGCTTGTCGCGGACCGGACGGCCATTGACGAACAGGAACTGCATGGCGGCATTACCCCGGTTGAGGGTCGGCAGCGAAGCGTATCCGGTCAGCCGGACGGCTTCACGGATTGCCTCGATGGGCATGGCGTTATCAGCGAAGTCCCGTCCCATGATGCCGGTCAGCCGCTCCAGACGGGCGGTGCACAGGCCAGACTGTTCCTCTTGTTGTCCATCGTGTGCCGGGTTCAGGCGGATAAGGTGTCGCGTTCCGTCGGACAGGGTAAAGCCGATTTCGGGGTGGGCCATAGCCAGTCGATTGATAATTTCAACCGCATGGTTCTGTTCTGTGCGGGGCGTCTTCAGGAATTTGAGCCGCGCCGGTGTGGCATAAAAAAGATCCCGGACATCAATGCGGGTGCCAACCGGATGCGATACGGGTTCCGGCGTTGATTTAGCACCGCCTTCCACCGAAAACTTCCAGGCCTCAGCGCTATCGGACGTGCGCGACTGGATGGAAAGTCGGGCGATGCCGCCGATAGAGGGCAGGGCTTCGCCCCGAAACCCCAGTGTCCGGATATGGATCAGGTCGTCGTCTGGCAACTTTGACGTTGCATGGCGTTCAACCGCCAGAGTCATCTCCTCAGCCGTCATGCCGCAACCGTCATCGGTAACGGAGATCAAAGTTTGCCCGCCGTCACGCAGGATGATGTCTATGTGTTGGGCGCCAGCATCAATGCTGTTTTCCACCAGTTCCTTGACCACGGATGCCGGGCGCTCGACAACCTCTCCAGCAGCGATGCGGTTGACCAGTGTTTCAGGCAGCAGGCGGATGGTCATGGGGCTATCTGTCCGGTTTCTGGCGACTTTTTACGAATCGATTAACAAGGCCGTTGGTTGAGCCGTCGTGGTCGGAGACAGCATTCCCGGACTCGATCTGTTCAAGAATGGACTGGGCCAGTTCCTTGCCCAGTTCAACGCCCCACTGGTCAAACGGGTTAATGCCCCAGATGGTTGCCTGGACGAACACTTTATGTTCATAAAGGGCAAGCAGCATGCCCAGGGTTTCCGGCTCCATGGCGTCCAGAAGAATGGTCGTGCTGGGTCTGTTCCCCGGGCAGAAATGGTGAATGTCGTTACCGTTATTTACTTCGGTGCGTCCCCGCATCAGGGCTTCGGTCTGGGAGAACAGGTTCGCCATCAGTCTGTCATGATGGTCGTCATGGGGGTGGTCCTGGCGGATACATCCGATGAAATCTGCAGAAATGGTTCTGGTTCCCTGATGCAGGGCTTGAAAGAATGTATGTTGTGCATCATTGCCTGGCATGCCGAAAACGATGGGAGCCGTATGCCACGGCGTCATCTCACCCCATCGATTGGCGCTTTTGCCGGTGCTTTCCATTTCAAGCTGTTGCAGGTGCTGTGGCAGTCCGGCTAGGCGTTCATCATAAGGCAGGATGGCGTGCGCGCCGGTGTCCTGAAAATCCGTGTTCCAGATTCCGATCAGAGCGAGCAGCACGGGTAAATTTTGGTCGAGTGGCGCATCGCAAAAATGCCGATCCATCAGGCGAGCGCCCTCCAACAAACGATGAAAGGCATCCATGCCGATGGTCAGGGCTATGGGTAACCCTACCGTGGACCATAGGGAAAACCTGCCGCCGACCCAGGGCCAGAAGGTCAGAATATTGTCCTCCGGAATGCCAAAGGCAATGGCAGAGGGCGGCTCAGCTGTGATGCCGATAAGGTGCTGTCCGATATCACCGCCGGGGAGTGATTCCAACAGCCAATCGCGGGCTGTTTGTGCGTTGGTCAGTGTTTCAAGGGTCGTGAAACTTTTGGAAACAGCCGTAATCAGCGTGCTCTCTGGGTTCAGGGACTCCAGTATCGGAAAAATAGCTTCCGCATCCACGTTTGAAACATAATGAACGTTGATTGGATTGTGGTTGGCGCCGGTGCGTGCCAATGCCCGAGATGCTGCGGCAGGGCCGAGGATTGACCCCCCAATTCCGATATGCAGGACATCGGTAACCGGCTTCCCTGTTGAACCTGCCCACTGATGGCTCCTCAGCCGGGTAACGATCCCGGTCATTTTTTCCAACCCCTGGCGGACAGATGCTGTGATGTCCTCACCATTGACGACAAACGGCGGGCCATCGGAATTGCGCAGGGCCGTATGAAGCGCCGCCCTTCTTTCTGTGCCGTTTACCGGTTCACCTGAAAACATCTTGTCGCGCCACGTCTCAACCCCGGTTGTCTGTGCGAGTTTGACAAGAGACGTCAGGACGTCACGATCCAAGTGGTTTTTTGACAGATCCATGAACAGGCCGCCAAATTCAAATGAGAAATGTTCAAACCTGTCGGGATCGGTGGCAAACATTTGCATGGTATGAACGCCATGCAAACGCATTGCATGTTCCAACAAGGTTTGCCGGGCAGGGCAGTCAGGGGTCATTCTATCTGGCATGGATTATGAATCTAGAGACTTTCTGGCTTACCGACAATGACGATAGTGAGTCGATCAGGATCAAGCCATTGGCGGGCGACCCGGTTGACATCATCAAGGGTGACCGCTTCGATATAATCATTGCGTTTATCGAAGTAATCCATACCCAGATTATCAAGCTGAATACCGCTCAGCATCCGTGCAATTTTGTCGCTGGCGGTAAAGCGCAAGGGGTATGAGCCAGTCAGATACGTTTTGGCGTCGGCGAGCTCTTCAGCCGAAACCCCCTGTTCAGCAAGACGCCGCCATTCCTCGCGAACAACCGCGATGGTTTCGCCAACGCGTGCGTTGGCCGTACCGGCACCACCGAGGATGAGTGCCGTATGTTCATAGGGCCATAAATAACTATAGACCGAGTAGGCGAGGCCGCGCTTCTCGCGCACTTCGCTATACAGTCGTGAGGTAAACCCGCCGCCGCCGAGTACATAATTCATGACATAAGCGGCATAGAAATCAGGATCGTCACGGCGAAGTCCGTTTTGGGCAAAAAGGATGGCGCTCTGCGGCACATCCTTGTGAACAATAACCTGCTGCCCATTTTCAGGGGCATTCACGTCAGGAAGTTGCCACGGCTTTGCATGGTCAGGGAGACCAAGGAAGGTGCTGTCGAGGAGAGGGGCAAGCTCTGCTGGCGAAATATCGCCGACCACGCCAAGCACCAGATTATCCATGGCAAGTCGTTCGGATACAAATGTACGCATGGCGTCCGCACTGATTGCCTCGATAGTTTCCGTGGTGCCGCCGCTGGGGCGTCCGTAAGGGTGTTCGCCAAACATGGTCTTAAACAGGGTTTTCCCGGCAATCGCGTCGGGGTCCTCGGATTCATGCCGAAGTCCGGCCAGTATCTGACTGCGGATTCGCGCTACCGGTTCATCATCAAATCGTGGCGCTGTCAGGGCTGCCTTCAGAAGAGAGAATGCCTCGTCCCTGTTGGTCGTCAATGTAGTGAGGGTGCCGCCAAATGTATCTCGGCTGGCCGAAAATCTCAGCCCGATGGCCAGGTCCTCAAGTCGTCTTTGAAAGGCCTGACTATCAAGCTTATCGGCACCTTCATCCAACAGGCTGGAAACCATATCGGCCAGGCCATCCATGCCTGCCGGGTCATGTGCGCTACCGCCGCGGAAGGCCAGTTTAAGATTGATGATAGGATTGGTGTGATCTTCGACCAGCAATGCAACAATTCCACCCTTGCTTTCAACCCGCTGAACCTCGACGGCCTGTACAGGATTGACTGATATCAAGGTTACGAAAGCCAGCAGAAAGACCGCCCAGAAGGTTTGTCGAATTCGTATCAAGTGCACGGTTCCCATCTGCATCTTATTGTTCTTTTGGCAGCAACAATGCTGTTACCGATTGCGCTTTGACGAAAACATGACGTGCTGATGCATTCACATCGACAGGCGTCACGGCGGAAATACGATCGGGCCAGGCTTCCACATCATCGGTCGTTTGTCCTGACGCCAGGGCAGCACCGAGAGTCCGTGCACCACCGGAAAGCGAATCCCGCGCATAGATGGCGCCGGCCTGCATGGTATTAATGGACCGGGCAACCTCATCAGCCGTCACACCGTCGGCAAGAAGCTGATTGATGGTTTTTTCAACCGCCGTTTCAATTATCTCCATATCTACGCCGGGAACCGGGCTGGCGTAGACGACAAACCGCCCCGGTCCAAGGTTGTCGGGGCTGTAGTAGGCTCCTGCGCTGACAGCGAGCTTTTGTCCGATAACCAGTTCTCGGTATAGGCGGCTTGTTGAGCCACCACCCAGAATATCGGACAGAATCTCCAGTGGGTAGGCGAGCCGGGTGTCGCCGGTGACATAACTGGGTGCAAGGTAGTAACGGGACCATGATGGTTGCCGGACGCGCTCATCACGATAGGTTACCTGCCTTGCCGCCCGTTGTGGGGGCTCTGATGGCCGTGCGCGTTCAGGCGTATCAGCTTTTGGGATGGCACCGTAGTATTTCTCGGCCAACGGGCGCAGTTCATCAGCGGTAATGTCGCCGGCAACGACAAGGATAGCGTTGTTAGGCGCATACCACCGTCGGTAAAACCCCAGAATTGCCTCTCGGTTGAGATTGCGAATTTCGTGTTCCCAGCCAATAACTGGCCGCCGATAAGGGTGGTTGAGGAACAGCGCTGCATTGACCTGCTCGCTCAATAACACTGACGGGTTATTGTCTGTGCGAGAGCGCCGCTCCTCGAGCACCACCAATCTCTCCGTGCTGATGTTATCATCAGACAGAACAAGATTGGTCATGCGGTCGGCCTCCATGGCCATGATCAATTCAAGACGATCTCGCGCAACGGTCTGGTAGTAACTGGTGTAGTCATGTGACGTGAACGCATTTTCCTGACCACCGTTTCGCGCCACGAGGGTGGAAAATTCACCATCGGGATGGCTCGGGGTGCCCTTGAACATCAGGTGTTCTAGAAAATGCGCAACCCCGGATTCCCCCGGACCTTCGTCTGCGGCGCCAACCCGATACCAGACCATGTGGGTGACGACGGGGACGCGGTGGTTCTGTACCACAACTACCTGCATGCCGTTTTCAAGCATGAAGGTTTCCGGGCTGAATACGGCGGCCCGAGCCGATGACAGCACAACACCGCTGATCATCGTCATTGTAAGAAACAGAAAAGCTACGCACCTGCGAGCCTTAATCATGCAGCACTCCATTCGGTAGCATATCTGTGATAGGGATCAGTATGCCTGGTCAGCAAGCGGTCTAGTCAAAGATTCCCTCGAGAAGACCTTTTTGTTTTTTCTCGATGACAGGGACTTCGCCATTGTCCAGCGGTTGTCCAAGCGCCTGATTTTCCTGAATGCGTTTGCTTTCTTCCGTCGGATCAACCGCGACGCCATATTCCGTAGCCGTATTCCAGAACATTATTTTCTCAACCACGGATGCATCTTCCTCAGCGAAGATCGAAGTTTCCTGATTGATGAGGGATCGGATGTTTGGGTCGGTTGACGTTGCTCCCGTATTGTTGAGCAACGCCTGTAGTCCGGGTGACAGGTTTTGTGTGGTGGGGGCGTCGGGGTCAGCAACACGAGAGCTTGATCCCATCAATGCTTCTTCAACCACATCGCGTGGCAGCACACTCTGTGGTCGATCTGTGCCCGGCGCAGGAACCCGCAAGCTGTACTCTGGCGGTAGATTCAAGGGCGCCCTAGTATAGACAGAGAACTCATCAGGGGCGCGCTTGCTCGGGATAATGCTTTCGCGAACATCACTGCACCCCGCAACCAGCAGGACAACTGTGCCAAGAAGTATAATGCGGGAGGCGCTCATGATTTCTCCGGTTAATCTTTGCTTTCTCTATTTTCCGCCTTTGGGAACACGGAATCAAGGACGAGTATTGCAGCGCCGATAGCAATGCCGGAATCTGCGACGTTAAATGCGGGCCAATGATAAATTCCGATGAAGATATCCAGAAAATCAAAAACGGCCCCATGAACGGCCCGATCCACAATATTGCCCACAGCGCCGCCGATAATCAAACCTATAGCAACGGAGATATGCTTGCGATCTGACTTTCGCAACCAGTTTAACAGGAAGATGACGATGGCAGTGGCAAGGCCTGAGAGAATTAATCCTGAATAGGGTGAGCCGGAATTGAACATGCCAAAGGAAATGCCCCGGTTCCAGACCGTGACCAGATTGAAGAATGGCAACACGGGGATCACCTGGGGGGGCTGCATGACATAAATCAACAGATACCACTTGCTGGCCTGATCCAAGATCAGAACAACTAATGCCATTGTCAGTCCTTGTCGCATTTGTTGATTCACGCTAAGGCCTCCATTGTGGAAAATCAGCTGACGGCCAATCCTGCATGAGAAGCGGCATCGGCGCATCGGGAGCATACCTCGGGATGATCCGGGTTGCTGCCGATATCAGGCAACACTTTCCAACACCGCCCACATTTTTCACCTTCGGCAAGATGCGATACAACGGCAACACCTGACACATCTTCGACCCTGAATGCATCAGATGGCGAATCACCATCGGCAAAGGTCGCGCCCGATGTGATGAACAGATCGGCAATCTCGGAATCGGATAAACCGACCAGGGCATCGCGATATTTCTGATCTGCATAGATGAGGGGCGAAGCCTGTAGGCTGGAACCGATACGTTTTTCGGCGCGTTCAATTTCCAGGGCGCCAGTGACGGCGCGGCGCAATTGGCGAATGGTCTGCCATTTTTGATTGAGCGCATCATCACGCCAATTTTCGGGGATATCAGGAAATGTCCTGAGATGAATGCTGTCTGCATCATCGCCATTACGGGATTTCCAGGCCTCTTCCGCCGTAAAGCAGATAAACGGCGCAAACCATACGGTCAGGCAGTTAAACAGGGTATCGAGAACCGTGCGGGCAGACCGGCGCTGGATCGAATCTTGACGGTCGCAATACAGGCTGTCTTTGCGGATATCCAGATAGAAAGCGGACAGGTCAATGGCACAAAAATTGTGAAGCTCGGAAAACAGGGGATGGAAATCAAAATCATTGCAAGCCTGACGAATGGTTCTGTCCATTTCCCAAATCCGGTGGAGTGCCCAACGGTCCAGTTCCGGCATTTCTGACGGAGCGACCCGCTCACCCTCAGTGAACCCGGTCAGATTTCCCAACAGATAGCGCAGGGTATTGCGCAGGCGGCGGTAGATATCTGCGTGATGCTTGAGGATCTCCGGCCCGATCCGCAAATCTTCTGAATAATCGGAGCCAACCACCCAAAGGCGCAGGATATCGGCGCCATGTTGGTCGATGATATCTTGGGGGGACACAATGTTGCCCAGTGACTTGGACATTTTCTGCCCATCTTCCGCCATGACAAAGCCGTGGGTCAGGACGGCGTCATAAGGCGCCCGTCCTCGTGTTCCACAGCTTTCCAGTAGTGAAGAATGGAACCAGCCACGGTGCTGATCGGTGCCCTCCAGATACAGAGACGCAGGTGATTTCAGGTCGTCGCGGGCTTCAAGGACAAAGCTGTGTGTGCAGCCGGAATCAAACCAGACGTCAAGGATGTCCGTGACCTGTTCATAATCATTCGGGGCATGGTCATTGCCCAGGAAACGCGAGGCCTCAGACGTAAACCAGGCGTCGGCGCCCTCTTGCTCGACGGCATCGGAAATACGATCCAACACTGCTTGATCGCGCAGCGGTTCGCCGGTTTCCTTATGGACAAATACCGTGATTGGAACGCCCCAGGCCCGCTGGCGTGAAACGCACCAGTCCGGCCTCTCGGCGATCATACCATGCAGTCGGGTGCGTCCGGATTCCGGTACAAACCGGGTCTCTGCAATGGCCTTCAGTGCCGTTTCACGGAGATTGTTGGTCTCCATGGAAATGAACCACTGGGAGGTGTTGCGGAAAATAAGGGGAGCTTTCGAGCGCCAGCTATGGGGATAACGGTGAACCAGTTTCCCTTTGGCCATCAGGGCACCAGCCTGTGCCAGAGTTTCTGCTACTTCATCGTTGACCTTGTAGACGTGCTTGCCGGCAAACAAAGGAACGTGCTCATAAAAACAACCATCCTCGCCGACCGTCTGCGGTGCTTCGATGCCATGATTGCGGCCCAGAACCCAGTCATCGGCACCGTGCCCCGGTGCAATATGAACAATTCCGGTGCCGTCTTCCGTGGTGGCGAAGTCTGCTTCCAGAACGGGAACATCGAAGTCATAGCCCTGGCCATTCAGCGGATGACGGCAAACAGTTCCGGCGATGGCGGAGCCTTTCAGGGTTGAGAGCGTTTCATGGCTTTCAATGCCGGTGGCCGTGCAGAAATCTTCCAGCCGCAGGGTCGCGATGACCAGCTTGTCACCGCTTTTCACGTGTGATTCGTCTGTAACGCCCGTGACTTGGATGATGCTGTAGTCGATATCCGGTCCAACGGCGACAGCCCGGTTGCCGGGCATGGTCCATGGTGTCGTGGTCCAAATGACAATTGCTGCCCCGTCCAGTTCCGGCGTTGACGGCGTGTTGACCGGGAAACGCACATGAATGGTCGTGGATGTATGATCGTGGTACTCGACCTCGGCCTCGGCCAGTGCAGTCTTTTCGACGGGCGACCACATGATCGGTCTTGCCCCCTTGTAGAGGGAGCCGTTCATCAGGAACTTGCCGAGTTCACGTACGATCTGCGCTTCGGCAGCGTAGGTCATGGTCGTATAGGGGTTGTCCCAATCGCCCAGAACGCCGAGACGTTTGAATTCCGTACGCTGAATATCAATCCAGCCATCGGCAAATTCCCGGCATTCCCGACGAAAATCAATAATGGGAACCTCGTCCTTATCCTTGCCTTTGGCGCGGTATTTTTCTTCGATTTTCCATTCAATGGGCAGACCGTGGCAATCCCAGCCCGGAACATAGACGGAGTCTTTGCCCATCATTTGTTGTGAGCGGCTGATGACGTCCTTCAGGATCTTGTTCAGGGCATGACCGATATGCAGATGTCCGTTCGCGTAAGGGGGACCATCGTGCAGGATAAACGGTTCACGGCCTTTGGAGGCCTCGCGCTGGCGGTGGTACAGGCCATCCTTTTCCCAACGCGCCAGGGTTTCAGGCTCACGCGCTGGCAATCCAGCTTTCATGGGGAACTCGGTCTTCGGGAGGAAGACCGTCGATTTATAATCAACGCTCATGGTCTGGCTAATTTCCGTGGTGAATTTAAGAAGATCGTCGGTGAAACTTAAGCTATCAACCCGCGCAGAACTGCAACGCAGCCCATTGGGCGCGGGTCATATAATTCGTGTTATTCCGCCTGAGTCCGGCGCAACAACAATCGTTGTGTGACGTTCTTCATTCATGGCGGCGGATCATATGCTTAAGGGGGAATAATCGCAAGGCAAGGCTTTAGGTTTTGTCTTTTGGTGCAAGGATGGCACGCGCCTGATCACAATCGGCGGCGATTTGGTTTTTAAGGGCATCAAGCCCGTCAAACTTCTGTTCAGGGCGAATAAAGTCAATTATCTGGACCCGGAGGTGCCGATCATAGAGATCGCCGTCGAAATCAAACAAAAAGACCTCGAGGACCGGCTCTGTTTTATCGAATGTTGGCCTGATGCCTAGATTGGCGACGCCATCTATCCAGATCGGCTCGTCCGTTGTCTCAATGGCGGCGCGCACGGCATAGACGCCCCGCAGGGGCTCAAGGTAGTCATCAAGATGGATGTTGGCTGTAGGAAAGCCGATGGTGCGTCCCCGTTCGTCCCCGTGACTGACCCGGCCTGTTATCTCGAAAGGCCGCCCCAGCAGCGAGGCGGCCCCACGCGGGTCGCCGTTGCTGAGGCACGTCCTGATGCGGGTGGATGAGTAAGCTTGTCCGTCGGGATCATCAATGGCGCCAACCGCGGTTAACCCAAAACCGCTGTCCTTGCCAGCATGGAGCAGGAATTCGCAGTCGCCTTCACGGCCTTTGCCGAAAGAGAAATCGTATCCGCAGACCACGTGGTGAACGCCCAGATTATTGAGCAGTACAATTTTGACGAAATCCTGGGCGCTGAGGCCAGCGAGTTCCGCATCGAAGCGCAAGACCACCATGAAATCGGCATTCAATTCTGTAATGGCGTGTGACTTGGCCCTGAGCGGTGTTATCCGGAAACTGGGCTGGTCCGGTTTGAAGAACATGCGTGGATGGGGCTCGAACGTCATGACACCCCATGGAATCCCCGCCGCGCGCGCAATACGGGATGCCTCGCTGATGACGCCGCGATGGCCCAAATGAACGCCGTCAAAATTACCTACGGCAATGACGGAGCCTTTCAAGTCATCGGGCAGGTTTTCATAATGTCGAAAAATCCGCATGGTCAACCGAGATTGTCAATCGCATGTGCTCCGGTCAAGGCCCGGATAAGGAAAGGGTATGAGAAAACCGGCGAATCATACAAAACGCCGGTAATCTTCCGTGGTCAAGTGCGCAAAACCTGCGCACCTTGATGCAAACATCTACTGTGAACGGGACGGAACCATGACCACGGCTTCACCGGTAATCACCGTTTTGTCACCGACGGAACAGATCGTCTCTAACTCGACCAATCGTTTTTCGGGGGTCATCTTGGTAATGGTAACGGTGGCCTTTACCGTTTCATTGGCCCGCACCGGTGCCTTGAATTTCAAATTCTGGCTGAGATAGATGCAGCCCGGCCCCGGCATTTTGGTGCCTAGAACAGTGGAGATAAAACCGGCGCTCAGCATGCCGTGAGCGATGCGCCCCTCAAACATGGTCAGCGATGCAAATTCGTGGTTCAGGTGGACCGGGTTGTTGTCACCGGACATGCCGGCAAACATCACAATGTCGGTTTCTGTGATCGTTTTGGCGTAACTTGCGGTCATGCCGACTTCAAGATCCTCGAAATAGTAACCGTGCATGCCGTCAAACGGATCGACTTTTGCATCCATAATGAAACTCCAAGCAATAAAAAGTGTGCGATGCACACAAAAATTGTGCAGTGCATATTTCAGACTGCGCCTACATTATAGGCAAGTAAAGATCAAAATTTGGTAAAGTTGGTTGCGATTGCGAAGGGCCTCATGGGCTTGCTCAGTCCAGGCCTACACGGCCGGATCGCGGGGAACAGCGTCGGCCATGGGGAATATCTGTTCCGCCTGCCATGCGGCGGCAATGACAGGATGCTCCCCGCCATAAGGTCCACAGAACTGCATGCCGACCGGCAATCCGTCGTGGGTTATGCCCACTGGCAGTGATAGCACCGGACAACCGGTAAGCGACAGCACACAGGGCAGGCGCAGCCATTCCATGTAGTTTTCAAACGTCTCGCCGCCTAGTTCCTCGGGGCAGCGCCATTCAACCGGGAATGGCGGCAGGCAGGCCGTCGGGGTCAATAACAGGTCATGGCTTGCGTGGAATTCGGCCATGGCGTGATAGAGCGCGCCCCGATCCCGTTCAGCCTGAGCCAGATCAGCGCCGCTCTGTTGCAGGCCGTTTTCAATGTTCCAGATATTGTCGGGCTTCAAAAGATCGCGGTTGGTCTCCAGGAGTTCACCCATGCCAGCGGCAAAGGCGGCGGCGCGAATGGTGTGAAATGTGGCCATTGCCTTGGAAAAATCGGGAATCTCATCAGTGATCTCCCAGCCCTCTGCCGCCAGTGCCTCGGCCGCCTTCTCGCAGATATCAGCCACTTCAGGGTCAACTGGCGTAATGCCCAGATCACGGCTGAATGCGGCGCGTCGTGGGCGACTACCTGATGTTGCCGCCGTGCTGAAGGGCTGTTCTGGCGTTGCCAGGGAGAGTGGATCCGATGGGTGTTGGCCAACCATGGCATCGAGAAATATAGCCGTATCACGTACCGAGCGGGCCATGGGGCCTTCGACAGCCATGGTGCCGAAGGGCTGTGGGTTGGGACCATTGGCGATGCGACCGGGCGATGGCCGCAAACCGACAATGCCACAGAAACTGGCAGGGGTACGCAGTGATCCACCATAGTCGGAGCCGGTCGCTAGCCATACTTCGCCCGACGCCAGCGCAGACGCCGCCCCGCCGGACGAGCCGCCCGCCGAACGTCCAGCACCCCAAGGTGTCGTTGTGGATGGAAACACAGGATTGAAGGTGTTGCCGCCTGCACCGAACTCGGGCGTGTTGGACTTGCCGATAACGACAGCGCCGTTGGCTTCCAGCCGTTCAACCATGATGTCTGATCGCTCCGGCACATGATCGGCATAAATGGGCGAGCCATACGTGGTGCGCACACCGGCAACATCGACCAGGTCCTTGATGGCAATGGGCAGGCCGGCAAGCCAGCTTGGGTCATCCTTGCGGGCAGTTTTCTGCTCAGTATCTGCCTCAATCGCCTTTGCCGCAGAAAGCGCCCTGTCACGGCATAGCGTCGGCATGGCATTGATATGCCCGTCTACCTGCTCGATACGGTCGTAGGCCGCTTCAGCGGCTTCGGTCGGTGAAACCTCGCCAGATTTCAGGCGGGTGATCATGTCGGCGGCATTGAGGCGATAAAGCTCTGTCATCGGTGGGGCGCTTTCATGCTGGCGGGGATTACACCCGGCGCTTGCTTACAAGGCGGGGCTGGCTCCGCATGGTGTGGCGTTTGGGCGGCGGCGGCGCTTGTTCATTATCTTCGTCGCTGTTGTCCAGCGGATCAATGTCATCTTCGCCATGATGAGGCAATATGGTGGGAGGCTTCTCCGCCGCAGCAAGAAAATCCCGGGCCTCAAAAAGGTCGGAACGGTCCGGCGCCGTTGATCGTCGCCGATAGATAGAACCAAGGGTGCGTTCGATCAAGGGGTGGCTGTGAGGCGAGCGGCGGCCACACAACAGGTGGGCGCGGGAAATGCTTTTCAGGGCTGTCTCGGCATTTTCCCCATCGTCCCGAGAAGCCATCCAGCGCAGGAATGCAGCAATGGTCCATGGGTGTGCGGGCATGGGTTTCAGGTGGCGTTTCTTGCACCAGAGAACAAAGTCGTTCCAGATTTTGTCACGAGATTCGCGTGCCATGAGCCTCCTGAGCAACCGTTGGCAGCCCTAGATTTCTCAACCGTTTGCAACAAATGACGCCAGCATGCCGTTCAGTTCACGGTGGCGGTTACGCCACATGGCGAGATCTTCTTCATCACCATCGGGGTCATCATCGTCGATCATGTCCTGGTTCATCTTGACCTGACCGTCGACCACGTTGATGATTTCGCGAAGATGTTCTTCAGAAATCGCATTAATAGTGACCTTGCCGTCGAACAGCAGATCAGCACGTTCCATGGGGCCCAGTGCCTCGGATTTGTCTTCCATCTGTTTCCACTGGTCACGCCATTCGACAAAGACTGAGTCAGGCGATGGTTTGGCGCCCTTCAGGTCCTCGTCCATGCGGCCCATGATGGCCATGAACTCGTAAACGGAAAGTTGTAACTTTGACATACCAATCTCCTGCCCTCTGTTAGCGCCGGGCCGCGCGATTCAATGAATATATCAGAATGATGCCGCGGAACCTAAACGAAGCGAGGCGTTACGGCAATTGCTGGTTTTATCTTTGTCCTGTTGCCCCTCAGATAGATGTCGCATGAACCGGCGGCCGACGCCCAGACCACGGACAAGCTTGTTCCAGATCACGGGAGATGCGCACCAGTGCGGTTTCATCGCCAAAGGGGGCGGCGATTTGAATACCGATGGGCAGGCCATCGCTGCTTTGGGCCAATGGCAGGGTGACGGAGGGCTGACCGGTGGCATTGAAAATACCCAGATACTGAAACACCGAGGTGTCGCCTTCCTGATAGGCCAGCGCAGACAGGTCATCGCGCGTGGTCGAATAGGTGCCGTGCGGCAGGGCGGCAACCGGCATTGTGGGGGTTACGATCAGGTCGTAATCCGCCGTGGCGACACCGAAGGTATGGCGAAGCTCGCGCATGGACTCCATGACATCTGCGGCCCATGCGGCGCTCTCGCCTTTCGCCAGTTCATAGAGCTTGAGCGAAACCGGCTCCATGGTGTCGGGGCCGATTTCTCGACCCATGTCCCGGGCGGCCTTATCAAGGCCTACCAATGCCCAGGTAAAGGCTCCCATGACGGCGCGGCGCACCAGTTCGATATCAACCGGGCAGGCAATTTCCTCAATGCTGTGACCCATGCCTTTCAGGGTGGCGACGGTCTGTTCGAGCGCCGTCCTGACCTCTGGGTCCATCTCCGTGCTGCCCCAGGGTGTTGTGGCGACGGCAATGCGCGCTTTGGGGGTGGGACGATCCAGTTCATCGGCGAAGGGGCGTTCGGGTTGGACAATGACAAATGGATCGCCGGGTGCAGGGCCGGAAAACGCATCGAGGGCATTCGCCATGTCGCGCACGGTCCGGCAAACCACGAATTCCCGCGCCAGGCCATAAAGGGCATCTTGAAACGCCGGGCCCATGGAAATGCGGCCCCGCGACGGGTTCAAGCCGACCAGCCCGCACCAACCTGCGGGAATGCGGATCGAACCGCCGCCATCGGACGCATGGGCCATGGGGACAATGCCTGCCGCGACCGCCGCCGACGCCCCACCCGATGATCCGCCGCTTGAACGGTCCAGATTCCATGGGTTGCCGGTGATGCCGTGCAAAAAGGTTTCGGTAAAGCCAGAGGTGGCGAACTCAGGGATATTGGAGCGTCCGACGACCCGCAAGCCCGCCGCCCGGGCGCGTTCGATGTAGGTGCTGTCTTCGGTGGCGATATAGCCCTTGAACAGGCGGGAGCCGTTTTCCTGTAACCGCCCCTTTTCGGCTGAACCCAGGTCTTTCCTTAAGAAAGGTGCCCCGGCGAAACAGCCGGTGTCTGACCCGGGGACGGTTTCCGCATCGGCATAGAACTCCGGCATGGCATTAATGACGGGGTTGACCAGATCATGCGCTTGACGCGCCAGCCCGGTCAGTTCCGCCGCCGTAACTTCGCCGTTGCGGACCATCTGGCCCAGCGCGGTTGCGTCAAAGTTGGTGTATTCTTCAAGCTTCATGGTCGCCTCCCGAATATGACAGCAGGACAGTGTTCCAGCCCTTCGCCGCAACATCAAGGGTCATGTGTGAGAGGTGATAGGTGGTGGTGCCCCCGGGGAGAATCGAACTCCCACTCCCTTGCGAGAACGGGATTTTGAATCCCGCGCGTCTACCAGTTCCGCCACAGGGGCCCCGTAATCCTCAGGTGGATCCACAGGTGTGATCTACAGGCGGCATCTTACCCATGCGCCAGTTCGGGTCAATCACTGTATCACACGTTTTTGTGTGAAATTTCACTCGCTTTCTGCGTTGCATTGCACGTCTGCCGTGGTGCTGGTAAACGATAGACCGTTTTACGGGAACCGGGGAGCAATCCGAGCGTGATCAGGCGACTATACGACTGGACCATGGGGCTGTCAGGGCATCCGCGCGCCAGATGGGCGCTGGGCGGGGTTTCGTTCATCGAAAGCTCGGTGTTTCCCATACCGCCGGACATCCTGCTGATTCCGATGATTCTGGCGGATCGTCGCCGGGCCTGGAACCTGGCCCTGATCTGCACCGTGATGTCCGTTCTGGGTGGCCTGTTGGGCTACGCCATCGGCTATTACCTGTTCGATCAGATCGGCGAGCCGCTGCTGACGTTTTATGGATATAGCGCCAAATTCGCCGAGTTTCAGTCCAGTTATAACGTGTGGGGCGCATGGGCTGTCTTTATCGCCGGTGTGACGCCGTTCCCCTATAAGGTCATTACCATCTTGAGCGGCGTAACCGCGCTGGATCCGGTAACCTTTATCATCGCATCCGTACTGGCACGGGGCCTGCGGTTCTTCATCGAAGCCGGATTATTGTGGTATTTCGGTGAACCGATTCGAGCCTTCATAGAAAAACGGTTACAGGTATTGGCCGTTGTTTTCTGCGTTTTGCTGGTTGGCGGCTTTGTTGCCATCAAATTCATTCACTGAAAAATATCGCCGAGCCATTGCGAACTCGAGGGCCGGTACCCTATCTTATGGCGTAGGCAGTGACGCAAAATAAAACCAACAGACACATATAAACAGGTACATATAACAGGGGCGTAATGAGCGGTTTTCTTTTCCACCCAGGCGGTCGAGCAGATTGGGCGCGGTTAACCCCCTTTGGCATCATCGCTGCCTGTGTTGGTGCTCTGGCGACAGCCTACACGGCGCAATACGGCTTTGGTGTAGAGCCCTGCGTTTTGTGCCTGTATCAGCGTATCCCCTATGCTGTGGCTGGTGTTTTAGCGCTGGCGGCGATTTTGATGCCGCGAGGCAGGGGGAGGATCGCCATGCTGGCCCTCTGTCTGCCTGTTTTCCTGATCGGGGCGGGGATTGCCTTCTATCATACGGGCGTTGAACAACACTGGTGGGCATCGGTGGCAGGGTGTGGCGGTTCGCTGACCCCTGTTATCTCGACGGCGGACCTTCTGTCCGGATTATTGGCACCACCACCCAAGGCTTGTGACGAGGTGGACTGGACCCTGTTCGGCTTGTCCATGACAGTATACAATACGATGGTATTTTTAGGCCTTACGCTGGTGACGGCTTACGGCATTAAGCGCATGCGACCCAAGAGTTATTGAATCAGGGCTATCAGATGACAATTGCGTCCAACCCGCCGAAGAAGACCATGGAAGGCCGGATGCCGGGCGACCCTGACCGTGAGCAAGCCCTTGAGCGCATGATCCGCGTTAATCACGCGGGCGAATATGGCGCGGTACGAATTTATGAAGGCCAGTTGGCGGTCCTTGGCGCGTCATCAAAAGCGCCGATCATCGAGCATATGGTAGCGCAGGAGCGCGAACACCTGAGCACATTTGACAAACTGGTTGCCGACCACCGCGTACGCCCCACGGCCATGCTGCCGTTCTGGCATGTGGCGGGGTTTGCCCTCGGTGCCGGCACGGCGCTGCTGGGTGAACGGGCCGCCATGGCCTGCACCGTGGCGGTAGAAGAAGTCATCGACGAACACTACGCTGGCCAGATTGCCAAGCTCGGTGATGAGGACAGCGAGCTGCGTGATACCTTTGAAGCGTTCCGCCTCGAAGAAGTGGAACACCGTGATACGGGCCTTGAGCACGAGGCCGAAAAGACACCGGGCTACGAAGCCCTGACGGGTCTGGTCAAGGCTGGCTCCCGTCTCGCGATCTGGCTGTCAAAGCGCGTCTGATCCTTTGGGTTGATGCCGGCCAGTCACGATTTATCCATGCAATTGAAGGAGAATGCCCATGTTTACGGCCCATAACCCGCCATCCATCGCCGCGCCGGCTTCGGCCTATGCCCAAGGCCTGTGCGTGGAGGGTGCGACCCGCTGGCTGACCATTTCGGGTCAGGTCGGCGCATTGCCGGATGGTGGTATTGCCGGCAACAGCAGGGGGCAGATGCAGACCTGCTGGGACCGTATTTTCGCCGTTCTTGAAGATGCCGGAATGACGAAGAAAAACATCGTCAAGGTGACGGTGTATTTGACCCGCCCGGAAGACGTCACCTTGTACCGCGAAATTCGGGATACCAATCTGGAAGGGCATATAGCGGCATCAACGCTGCTGCTAATTTCAGGTCTGGCTGATCCAGACTGGCTCGTTGAGATCGAGGCCATCGCCGCCGCATAGTTTTAAGAGCTACCCATTGATGGCTTGAAATTGTTGCGTTGAATATCAACCTATGCATTTCAGCATTGCGCCTGATCAATCTTTCTTGATGCAACCGGGGTATGTTAGAAGCATGAGCACATTAACATTTAACGGTAGAAAAATTGTCCGGCATTATCCGGTCGTGATCCTGTCGGTTTTTGCCATCCTTTTGTTGATCGTGGAAGATGTGTTCTTGAATTTGGACGTGTTCAAAACGATTGTTTCAATTCTCGATAACCCCCAATACACGGAAACAGGAGAAATCGTTTTTTCTGTTTTCTTTATCGGCATCGCCATTGTTATCGACCAATACCGCCACGTCCGCAGACACAAGCGTCAACGTGCCCTGGAGGCAGAGCGCCTGGCAGTCGCACGAAGCACCTTGGCATCGGTACATGACGTTGTGAACAATGCCCTGAATAATCTGCTTCTGGTAAAGCTGGAAGCTGAAAATGGGGCACCGCTGCGAGCAGAAACACTCTCTCTGTTTGGACAATTGATCGATGGTCTTGCCGCTCAGTTACGGACCATGAGCGAGATAGAATCGGTGACGCAACGCGATCTATCCCAGGGGCTTGGCGTGCTTGATCTGGGGCAGAAATAAATCCGGCTCTTATTTATACCGCAGCTTGAAGGCCAGGATGGTTCCAGCCAGAACCAGCGTTGCGCTGTTGGCCGCGATCAAGGGCATGTCATGCGTCAGAATGCCGTAGGATAGCCACAGGGCGATGCCGATACAGAAAGTCAGGAAGCTTAGAAGCGAAATATCTGTTGTCGAGCGGGTGCGCCAGACCTTGATCGCCTGGGGCAGAAAAGCGAGCGTGGTTAGCAAGGCCGCCCCGAAACCCAAAAGTGTTACGCCGTCCACGTCGCATGCCATCGCTGCCTCGTCATTTGTGTTTTTAACATTGGGCCCTAGTCCTTCCCGCGCAGATGCTTGTAGGTCAGGCCCGAAATAATGCCACGCATGGTGCGGACTTCCTGATCGGTCAACTGGGCGCGCTGGAACATGTTGCGGATGTTCTGGACCATGGCGGGGCGTTTTTCCGGCGGGCGCAGGAAACCGCATTTATCCAATTCATCCTCAAGATGCTCGAACATATACAGTAGTTCCTGCTTGGTGGCTGGTATGGAATCGCGGGTAGATGCGCTTTCGCGCCATGCGTCCACGTCAAGGCCCGCCTGATGCCACTCGTATCCGATACAGAATACGGCTTGGGCAAGATTAAGGGATTTGAATGCCGGATTAAGCGGCACGGCAATGATAGTGTCAGCCATCATCACGTCTTCGTTGGCAAGGCCCTTTGCTTCGGGCCCGAATAGCACGCCGGTCTTGATGCCATCCCGGGCGCTGGCGTGAATTTCCGGCGCGGCATCCTTGGGTGTCATAACCGATTGGTCGGAATCGCGCGGGCGGGCGGTGGCGGCAAAAACTCGCTGCAAATCAGCGATGGCTTCGGCCGTGGTCTCGAACACGCGAACAGTATCAACCACGATATCTGCCCCAGAAGCCGCCGCGCGGGCCTTGTCGCTGGGCCAGCCGTCCCGCGGCTGAACAAGCCGTAAGTCCTGCAAACCATTGTTCAGCATGGCGCGACAACACATGCCGATATTCTCGCCCAGTTGCGGGCGCACCAGTATGACGGCGGGGGCGCCGTATGGTGTATCATCATCTAGGTGTTGGGTGGAATCCGTACCGGCCACGGATGTCTCCGATCTTGATTATTCTGCCGAATGATCGCGTTGCAGCTTGTAGACCAGACTGTCGCGCAGCGCGTTATAGGAGGCATCGATAATGTTGGTTGAAACGCCAACCGTGTTCCAATGCTCTCCATCGCTGTCGGCGGACTCGATCATCACCCGCGTTACCGCGCGGGTGCCATCATTGGGCGTCAGGATACGAACCTTGAAATCCACCAGATGCAAGTCTTCAAGTTCGGGGAAAATGGGGACCAGAACTTTTCGCATGGCGGCATCTAACGCATTAACCGGTCCGTTACCTTCGGCTACGGCCATGTACATCTCATCATCCACCGTCAACTTGACGGTCGCCTCCGAGATGGTGATCAGTTCACCCTTTGCATTCCAGCGGCGTTCATCGATGACCCGAAAGCTATTGCAGCGGAAGTACTCGGGGATTCCTTCCAGTTCGGCTCGTGCCATCAATTCGAAGCTGGCCTCTGCCCCATCATAGGCATAGCCGTCATATTCGCGGGCTTTCACCATTTCAACCAGTCGAGCTACCTTCGGATCATCGGCTTCCAGATCGATGCCGATTTCCCGGAAACGGACCATGATGTTGGATCGCCCGGCCTGATCGGAAACAACGATATGGCGCTGATTGCCCACAGCGCCGGGGTCGGTATGTTCATAGGTGCGTGGATCCTTCTCCACGGCGGAGACGTGCAGTCCCCCTTTGTGGGCAAAGGCGGAATCACCGACATAAGGCTGCGAGCGGTTGGGTGAACGGTTCAGTCGTTCATCCACCATGCGGGATAAATGGGAAAGCCGTTTCAGGCCTTCCGATGAAATGCCCACGTCATAGCCCAATTTCAACATGAGTGTCGGAATGATGGTGACGAGATTCGTGTTGCCGCACCGCTCGCCGAGGCCATTCAGCGCGCCCTGGACCTGTCTGGCACCAGCACGAACGGCGGCAAGGCTGTTGGCAACGGCATTGCCCGTGTCGTCATGACAGTGAATGCCAAGGTGTGATCCGGGAACATGTTGGATTACAGCCGTTACAATTTCGGTGATTTCATGGGGCAAGGTCCCGCCATTGGTGTCACACAACACAACCCACCGCGCGCCTGCTTCATAGGCAGCATTGACGCATTGCAGAGCGTAATCGGGGTTTTCCTTGTATCCATCAAAGAAATGCTCAGCATCGAACACGGCCTCGTCCTTTTTGGCGGCGATAACCCTGACGCTGTCGGCGATCATGGCGATGTTCTCATCGCGATCAATTTCCAGCGCAACATCTACATGATAGTCCCAGGTTTTGCCGACCATGCAGACAATGTCGACATTGGCATCAAGCAACGTGTTAAGGCCTGGGTCATTATCCGTGCTGCGGCCCGCACGACGCGTCATGCCGAAGGCGGTGAGGCGAGAGGTGTCCAGCTTGGGGAGGTCGGCGAAAAATGAATTATCCGTGGGGTTGGCACCGGGCCATCCGCCTTCGATATAATCTACACCCAACGCATCCAGCTCACGGGCAATGGCACATTTGTCCAGGGTGCTGAAATCAACACCTTGGGTCTGTGCACCATCACGTAATGTGACGTCATAGATATAAACGCGGTCTGGCGTACTCATTTGACCGGAAACTCCACCTGATTGTCTCATTCCTGCAGGACGCGGGAGATTGCCTGATTTGAGGCCAAGCCTCAAGGTTAAACAATTTTTACATGATATTTGTGGGTAGGAAGTTTTGTGTCCTTGATGATGTTGAACTTTTATAAGTATTCTCGCATGTTAGCAGTATATGATTTTATATGGAGATGATTGGCACGAAAAATCGATTGGAAAATCGATGCGACATAAATTGAAGTGGAATTTATCGAAAGAATGAGTAACGAACTTACAGACAGTGGTGAGCCGGTAATCACCACCGATAATCCGCAGTATCTTGCCATGCATGAACGGGCCAAGGGCACAAATATCAATGATCAGACGTTGCTGGCGACTGATTATCTGAATCATTTCAATGAAATCGTCATGCTGCTGGAAATGATTCCCGATATGCCCGATATGTTTGATGAGGCAAAGGTATGGCGGCCTAAAGCCTACAAGGATCATTTTCTCGAAAGCTCGATCGCCGACCGTGAGCTGGCGGTCGAGGCCTATGATTTCGTGCCGACAAAGTTCAAGGGCCCTTTCGAGCAGACGATCGCACAGCTGGACCGGCTGGTTTCTTCAAGCGTTGATCGTCTTGAACTGGATCTGTCGGATGGCAATGTGGATTTGGCGCGGGAAAATGCCACGGCCCTTTCTAAAGTACTGCAACGCCTGATCGACGTGGCCGGCGGCATTATCCATGGCAGCGGGAAAAGCATGGATCAGGCCGATATTGACCTCCTTCTCGGCGGCTAAATCTCATGTCAAAACATCAAGACGCTCACGACGAAGATCGACGAATCGCTTAATTTTGGTGAACCGGCCGGTGGTTTCATCAAGCGGGCCTTCAGCGCCGATAACGCCGGTTGGAGAATCGCTCAACGCGCCGTTCATCAACCCCAGAAATCCGACACGGTGCTCGTTCAGGTATTGGCCTGACTGAATGGTCGGGTGGTTCGCGAGATCCTTGTTACATTTCACCCGCATATTGACCAGATCCGTCATGCCCTGAGGGTCCAGTGACAGTGCTGTGTTCAGGAGGCTAATAGCCTTGTCGATGGGATCGTCCGTCATGGTTGAACAATTTATGGTGTACTGGCGTGGTGTCAATCTTCAACGTTGTCGGCGCGTGGATCCAAGCTGGACATGACCGGAGATGGTCGTGGCATGCTGATAACAAAGGGGTCGCGATCTAGTGATATTTTTCTAGGCCGGATAAACACACGGTATATTGCGAACAGCGCTATGGCGCTATGGCATCCCGCGGTAAACAGGAACAGGCTGCTGTGACTGGTTGGTTCCATCAATGCGGAGGCAAGCATGGGGCCACCAATGGCCCCGGCGCCGAACATCAGTAACATCCCACTCGAGACGTGAATAAAGTCTTCCGGATTGACCAGGTCATTGACGTGCGCCACGCACAGAGAATATAGCACCAATGAGAATCCGCCGTAGCAGGCTGTTTTCAATAATAAAATTTCAAGACCGGTAGCCTCGACCACCAAAAATGACACCCCGATCAGGGCAGAACAGGTCGAAGCGCCGATGATGACCCAGCGGCGGTCGAATTGATCAGAAATGCGTCCGATGGGCCATTGGGTCAAGGCACCACCTGCGATGACGGCACTCATGAACCACCCAACCTCCACAATGGAAAGCCCCGACTTGTGTGCATACACGGGCCCCATGCTCCAGAGTGCGCCATTGGCCATACCAACAAGGGCGCAGCCAATCACAGCGACAGGCGACTGTGTAATCAACCACATGATACGCGGGCGCACCGCCTGCAATGGCCTGGGTGCCCCGCTCGCTGTCAGCGACAGAGGGATCATGGCAAGGATTAACAAGACCGTCGCATAGGAAAACAGTTCGTAACTGTCGATTTGCCCGATGCCAAGCAACTGCTGTCCGGCCAGGGCGCCAAGCAAGGCGACGACCTGATAGATCGAGAAGATACGTCCGCGATATTCGTTGGTTGCCCGTTCGTTGAGCCAACTTTCAATGACCATGAACAGGCCGGCATAACAAAACCCGAAGAGACCGCGCAGGATGGGCCATGCATAAGGGTTTATGGAGATCGGGAGAATCAGAATGGAACAGGCGGCGATCCCGGCGAAGGTGGCGAAGGATCGAATGTGGCCAGCCCGGCGAACCGCTAGCGGACAAATCAGGCACCCAAGCACAAACCCGATGAACTGGCCGGTACCAATAGCGCCGATGGCAAGGGATGAAAACTGGGCGATGTCGGCTCGAACCGGGATCAGGGTATTGGTCAGGCCACTGCCAGCCAGCAGCAAAAAAGCACCAAACAACAGTGCCGTGATGGACGATAGCATGGTGCGCATGATGCCGATGTCTTCCCGGTTATGATAGTGCAACGCTATCCGTCAACAGGGGTCGGGCAAAGTGACAATAATACCGGGACTCAGCAAATTAATTTCATGGTTAGGGTGGCGGGCCTGCTAAAGCGTCAGCCGCGTTTCCAGGTCGTACCACCGGCGGCATCTTCCAGCACGATGCCTTGGGAAGCCAGTTCATCGCGGATTTCATCGGCGCGCGCGAAATCCTTGTTGGCTCTGGCGTCGTTGCGATCCTGGATCAGGGCGTCGATGGCGGCTTCACCAACATCGGATGCGTTGGTCGGGGACCATTTGAACCAGTCATCGGCGTTCTGGTTCATCAATCCCATGAAGTTGGCGCCAGCTTTCATTGCTCGCCGTGCATCGGCGGTTCCATCGCCAGACAGACGGTGCAACTCGGCGATGGCTTTGGGAGTATTCAAGTCATCTGACAGTGCGTCGATCAGGCCCTGTGGCATGTCATCGTCTGTCGCTATCACATCACCGGCGACACGCTGCCACTTGTCCAGTGTCCGTCGTGCGTCCGCGATGCCGTCCCGGGTGAAGTCGATGGGTTGGCGATAATGGGTCTGCATCAGCACGAGCCGAATGGCCTCGCCGGGAAAGTCTTCCAGTAAATCATGCACGGTGTAGAAGTTGCCCAGACTCTTGGACATTTTCTCGCCTTCCGCCATCAGATAGCCGTTGTGCATCCAGTACTTGGCCATGATGCTTGTGTGGTTGGCGCAACGGCTCTGCGCCAGTTCGTTTTCGTGGTGCGGAAAGATCAGGTCCTGGCCGCCGCCATGGATGTCGAACTCGGTTCCCAGATATTCCTGTGACATGGCGGAGCATTCGATGTGCCATCCCGGCCGCCCGCGCCCCCACGGGCTGTCCCAGCCCGGTGTGGTGTCGTCTGACGGCTTCCACAAAACGAAGTCAGCCGGATCTTTTTTGTAAGGGGCAACATCAATGCGTGCGCCGGCAATCAACTCGTCACGGCTATGGCCAGAAAGGTGTCCGTATTCCGCCATGCTGGGTACATTGAACAGGACATGGCCATCCGCTTCATAGGCGTTGCCTGTTTCAATGAGCTGTTCAATCATGGTGATCATTTGCGCGACATGGTCGGTTGCGCGCGGCTCGATATCCGGCGGCAGGGCGCCCAGCGCCGCCATGTCGTCGTGGTAGACCTTTGCCGTGCGGTCGGTGATGGAACGGATGTCTTCGCCGGTTTCGCGGGACGCCGCATTGATCTTGTCGTCAATGTCCGTGATGTTGCGAACGTAGGTGACCTTTGGGTAAAGCCTGCGCAATAACCGTGTCAGGATATCGAACACGACGACCGGCCGTGCGTTACCGATATGGGCATAGTCGTAGACCGTCGGGCCGCACACGTACAATCCCACATGATCGGGGTTCAGAGGTTCGAAAATCTCTTTTTTGCGGCTCAGGGTATTGTGGATGGACAGGGTCATGGCAAGGGGCTTCAGGCAGGTTTTCCGGTAAGACGTGCGACGGCACGATCTCGCCCGATGATGGGTAACAGGTTCTTCAGTTCCGGTCCATGGTCCAGCCCGGTCAGAGCCATGCGCAGCGGCATGAACAAGGTCTTGCCTTTGCGCCCGGTGGTGTCCTTGAGTAGCGCTGTCCATGCACCCCACGTGGAATCGTTCCATGGCTCGTCCGGTAAATGTCCGACGGCATCGTTCAGGAAGGCGGCATCATCTGTTTCGATAACGGGAGTGGTGACCGTGAAGCATACGCTATACCACAACCGGGCATCGCCGAGCTTCTCAAGATTGGCCCGAACCGCTTCCCAGAAGGGAGCGGTGGCATCAGCAAGCCCCATTTGGGCCAGACGGTCAGCAATCCTGTCATAGGGTGTTTCGTGCAACAATCGGGCATTGAGCGCCCATAACTGGTCCGGATCGAACTTCGGCGTGGCCCGGCTGAAATGCGTCACTTCGAAGGTATCCACCAGGCTCTGTAAATCGGAAAACGGCGTGATGTCGTCGGACGTTCCCAGGTGTGCCAGCAGAGAGTTAATCGCCATGGCTTCGACACCCTGCTCGTGTAAATCTCGTAAGCTGAGAGATCCCAGACGTTTTGACAGTCCGTCGCCGCCCGCATCGGTCATCAGGGGAAGGTGGGCAAACGTGGGAACGCCGGTGCCGAGGGCTTCGAACAGCTGAATCTGGATGGCGGAGTTGGAAACATGATCCTCCCCCCGCACCACATGCGTGACGCCCATATCAACATCATCTACGGCAGATGGCATCATATAGAGATAAGTTCCATCACCTCGAACCAGTACCGGGTCGGACAGGTTCGCGCCATGGAAATGAACCGGGCCACGGACCAGATCATCAAAATTAATATCCGCATGGTCGAGCCTGAAGCGCCAGTGCGGGGTTCGACCTTCGGCTTCATAGGTCGATTTCTGTTCATCGGAGAGGTCCAGCGCGGACCTGTCATAAACCGGTGGTTTACCCGCGCGCATCTGTCGTTTGCGTTTATAGTCCAACTCTTCCGGCGTTTCGTAGCAGGCGTATAGCCGCCCAGTCGATTTCAGTCGTTCAAACGCTGCATCATAGGCGGCAAAGCGTGAAGATTGGCGCTCGATCACATCCCATTCAAGCCCCAGCCATTTCAAGTCATCTTGAATGGCGTCAGCGAATTCCTGTGTCGAACGTGCCTGATCTGTATCATCCAATCGAAGAATGGTTTTCCCGCTGTGCTTACGGGCATAGAGCCAGTTGACCAGCGCCATGCGAGCATTTCCCACATGAAGCAGGCCTGTGGGACTGGGTGCAAAACGGACTGTAACAGACATGGTGATCCTCGGTTCATTGCCATACATATTGGCAGCTACGGCGGGCGGCACCCTATGCAGTGGCTCACCTTGTGTCAACGAAGCCTTTATTGAAGGGTTTAACGGGCTTTTAACCACATTAGCGTATGCCTTCGTATGATAATATGGGTGTGATTCCTGTTACAAGTTAACGATGTGGACGTGTCCCGAAGGATGATGGCGAACAAGATGGCCGATCAAGACCAAGCGGATAAGCCAGGCAGCCTGACTGTCAAGGTGTTTGAGCCGAGCAAGTATGGTTATCACCAGAGCTCGGTCGAGAAAAAATTGATTCAGACGCCAAGCCCAAAAGCAAAAGAGGAACCGATACCTGAACCGGCGCCCGCACCTGCAACCCTTGCGCCCCGGCCCCAGCCTGTGGTTCATCCCAGGTCGGTGGGTGCCGCGCCGGCGCCAACTCCGGCTCCGGCCAAATCCAAACCACAAAAGGCGAAAAAGAACATACCGGCTGATGCCAAGGGGCAGGGCAAGATTCTTGCCGAGTCTGTGGTCAGCGGGTTTGTCGGTTCCATAAAGGCGATGGCCGCTCGCCGGGGTGGGTATCTGTTGGCCGAAGATATTGCGGCCCTGAGCGATTCTTTCGAGCGGCAAACGGAGAACCTGGCTGCCAGTCTGGCGAGCACCATGAGTAAGATGTCAGAATCCCAGATAAAAACACAGTGGGATCCGGATCGGATCAATGCTTTTGATCGAATCATGGTGAAGCAATTTTCCCATCTGTTGGGTGACGATGCAAAGGCCATGAGTGATTCCGAGATTATATCCAGGCGTTCTCTGGCCGGGTTGTTTGCGGCAGTCCGGATGATGTGTGGGCCTGAGCGCATCGAACAACTGGAGCAGGACGCCCATCTTGTCATGCAACGTGTGCGGGATGATCAAAAAGACGATTTTGACTGGGAGATCGTCTATGAGGACCCACGCACAAAACACATGATCCGTGATCTTGCGGTGGAAATAGCCCCGCACTTCGTTGATCTCGACAGGCGTCTGGAATGGTTGCTATCGGTTATTAATGGGCACCTGACGCCTGCCCAACCGAATGCGCCTGGTGCCGATTGGCGACTATCCGATCAAGGGCTGGTGCTGGTAGTGGAAGCCCTGTTCTCGGAAATGGTAAAAATGATGGATGACGATATGGGTCGCTTGCGGATTACCAAACGTTACGGCGCAGAGACCTTGGACGTTATTCTGGAAGTCGTGGATGCGATTGAGCAACACCGTGGTAATACGAATGAAGATTGACCCGGCGTCAGGGTCTCTCGGTCTTCTGTAGCAGGAATTCCCGGCCAACCTTGATGGAAGGGCGTCCATCGTAGGAAACGATGTCAGCCGTGGCATAGGTCTCAGGCCAGTACTCAGGCAGGAATGATCCGGTCCCGACCATATCAATAGGCGCATTCAGATCCGCCATAACCTTGCATTTTTTAACACCGAAACCGGATGATACGACGATCTTGACGTTATCGTATCCGGCCTGATCGAGTTGTTCGCGCATGTGGTATATGGCCGCAGCAGAGACCCCCGTTCCGGTCAGATAACGTAGCTCGGTCTCATTTCTGTAGCGGCGGATTGCTTCCGGGGCATGGCGTTCAAGCACAGCGTAGGAGCGCTGGGGATCAAGGCCTTCGATAAACCGGCCGCCATGGGTGTCCAGCCTGACGCTTATTTCACCTGCCACAGCCTTGTCATGGAAGCGGCGGCAGACCGCAAGGGCATCTGTGACTTCTTTTCCATAATAATCCACCAACACCGTTATGGGGCTGTCGGGATAGACCTCGACGTACATTTCGGTGGCACGGAGCGTTGATCCCGCATACCCGATCAGGGCATGGGGCATGGTCCCTTTGCCGCCATCCTGACCAAAAAAATGGGCGGTCGAATTGGTCGCATTTCCAATAAAGCCCTTCACATTGGCTCGTTTGCGAGCCGCGTCGGAACCGACGGAAGCTGCATAGGCCATCATTTCGGCCATTTCTGCGCCGGCACAATGACGGCAATCCATGGCAAGGAAGGCAACGTTGGGCAAGTCCATGCACATGGTATAGGCGTTGTAGGCTGCAACACATGCCGCCCCAAGCTTTTGCAGATAGAGGGTTTCCAGATCGACCAGGTGGACAAATGGCCCCGAGATGTACATCAGGGGTTCGCCTGCACCGACCCAATCGCCTTCCTGATAATTCAGCTCGATCTGAAAATCAGTATTCCGCGCCGTTGCCATGCTTTTGAGCCATTCGACCATCAGACGTGGCGTGAACAGTACCGGGCGACGCATGAAGATGGCATAGGTCACCGGCATGTCGCCAAATTGTTGGACGATGGTCCGGGTTTTCAGAAAATAATTATCGGACCATGCTTCGATAAAAGCATCGTTATGGGACTGCCCATTGGCCGGTTTCGTGCCGTTTGAAGGCACAGAACCATTGCCAGTCTTGCCGTTGCTTTTATGTGCGTCGCTCATGGCTGTCCGCCTAGCATTTGAACGGGCCGTGTTCAGGAATTTGCGGCCACCCGCTGTGGTTCTGCACCCCGGTTTTCCTTCAGGATTTCCGCCAACAGGAATGCCAGCTCCAGTGACTGTTTGGCGTTCAGGCGCGGATCACAATGAGTGTGGTAGCGATCAGAAAGGTTGGCTTCCGTGATTGCCTGTGCACCGCCTGTGCATTCGGTGACATCCTGCCCGGTCATCTCGAAATGTACGCCGCCGGGGTAGGTGCCTTCTGCATGGTGCACATTGAAGAAGCCGCGAACTTCATTCAGGATATAGTCGAAGGGGCGGGTTTTGTAGCCTGTGCCACTTTTTATTGTATTGCCGTGCATGGGATCACACACCCAGACAACGTTACGGCCCTCGTTCTTGATCCGGCGGACCAGTTTTGGCAGGCCTTCTTCGACACCATCGGCGCCCATGCGCGAGATGATGGTCAATCGGCCCGCTTCGTTCTCCGGATTAAGGGCGTCGACAAGGCGCATCATGTCATCCGGATCCAGGGTCGGTCCCGCCTTGAACGCAATAGGATTGGCGATGCCGCGCATGAATTCTACATGGGCATGATCCAGTTGGCGTGTCCTGTCGCCGATCCAGATCATGTGTGCGGATGTATCGTACCAGTCCCCTGACGTGGAATCCACGCGGGTCATGGCCTGCTCGTAATTCAACAGCAAGCCCTCATGGGCTGTATAAAAATCGGTTTCGCGAATCTGGGGCGATGTCTTTGACGTCATGCCGCATGCCGACATGAAGGCAAGTGCCTCGCCCAACCGGTCTGCGAGATCCTTGTACCGATCGCCCAAGGGACTGTCGGCGACAAAACCCAGGTTCCACTGGTGAACCTTGTGTAGGTCGGCATATCCGCCTTGTGCGAACGCGCGTAACAGGTTCAGCGTCGATGCGGATTGATTGTAAACCCGCAGAAGGCGTTCCGGATCAGGAACGCGTGCCGCTTCTGTGAACTCCATGCCGTTGACCATATCGCCGCGATAGCTCGGCAGTTCGACGCCATCAATTGTTTCCGTATCACCGGAACGAGGCTTGGCGAACTGGCCTGCCATACGACCAACCTTGACCACCGGGCAAGCGGCGCCAAAAGTGAGGACAACAGCCATTTGCAACAACACACGGAATGTGTCGCGAATATTATCGGGGTGGAATTCCGCAAAGCTTTCGGCACAATCACCGCCTTGCAGCAGGAAAGCATTTCCTTTTGCAACCTCCGCCAACGAGCGTTTCAACTGCCTTGCCTCACCCGCAAATACCAACGGAGGGACCTTGCTTAGTTGCTCCTCAATGCTCTTCAAATTATCCTGATCGGGATAATTCGGAAGTTGCACAACCGGTTTACCGCGCCAACTTTCCGGCGACCATTTGTCAGCCATAAGACTGTCCTCACAAAGTTTTGTACCCAGGTTTTCGACATCGTATCCTTGTGAAAGGACGACGAAGGCCACGGATATACGCTGCCGGGCCATGTTTTTCCAGTATTTAGTCCAAATTAATCAATTGCCTTGCGCGCGCGTAGATTTCAGGAAGCGTGTTGTCGCCGTAAAGCCCGGATGTGAGACGTGAGTTTTATAGGCTGCTACTGCCACGCGAAAGCAGGCTGGTCATAGCCCGCGACCCGGGTCGCGGTGCCCCGCATGGTGACTTCGCGGAACTGGAACAGCATGGCGGCGGTTGGGGCATAAACCTCGTGACCCAGGGTCGGCAGGTGTGCGGACAGTACGGGGTGTTCCCCTGGGGCGTCATGATTGAGAATCGGAATGTCAGGGCTGTCGAGCTCTGACAGCGGAATATGAAACACCGAAGCAACTTCGTTCGGGTCCGGCGACAGGTCCGCCGGATCATCTGCCCACACAACAACCGGCGTGATTCGGAAGCCGGAACGTGTCGGGTAGTCATCCAGTTTACCCAGTACATGCTCGGGGGTGAGGGCTAGCCCCAGTTCTTCGTGGAGCTCCCGAAGCGCGCCATTGATTGGCGTTTCCCCCTCGTCCAGTTTGCCACCAGGAAGGGCGTACTGGCCGCCGTGGCGGTTCAGGTGGTCGGGTCGAAGCGTCAGCAGGACGCTTGCATCACCGTTGCCCGGATGTCTGACGATAGCGATAACGACGGCAGCGTGGCGAAGCGACTGCTGATCCAATGAGCGCACGGTAAAGCCTGACAGGTTTGATATGACCTGTTGGCGCAGGGAATCGTTGAATTGGTAGGTGGCCACGCGGCACACTCTACCGTGTTTTTTCGCGCATGGTAACCAGCTCTTCGGCGGCAGTGGGGTGAATTCCGACAGTTGCGTCAAAGTGCGCCTTGGTCGCCCCGGCTTTCATGGCAACGGCGAATCCCTGCGCGATCTCCGGCGTGTCCGGGCCGATCATGTGCAATCCGATGACGCGATCTGTCTTTTGCTCGACGATCAGTTTCATCAATGCCTTTTCATCTCGACCGGACAGCGTGTGTTTCATGGGCTTGAAGGTTGAAAGATAGACATCAACCGGTCCGGTTTCACGGGCCTGTTCTTCGGTCAGGCCTACCGTGCCGATGGGGGGATGGCTGAACACGGCCGAGGGAATGAAGTCGTAGTCCACGTCCCGGGGGGTGTTGTTGAATAGGGCATTGGCCAGCGCCATGCCTTCGGCCAGGGCGACGGGCGTCAGGTTGACCCGGTTGGTAACGTCGCCGAGGGCGTAGATGTTTTCAACAGAGGTCCGGTAGTGATCATCGACAACAATGGCACGGGCACGATCCGTTTCGACGCCTACCTTTTCGAGGCCCAGATTGTCAGTTTTGGGAGACCGTCCCGTGGCGTACATAACCAAATCCGTTTCGATGATCTCACCACCATTTACTGTAACTCTGTAGCCCTCACTCGTTTTCTCGATGGAATCGACAACGGTCTCAGAACGGATGGCGATGCCCTTCTTTTCCATCTCGGCACGCAGGTGATTGCGCACATCTTCATCGAAGCCACGCAGGATATTGGTGGCACGGATGATTTCTGTGACCTCAACGCCTGCGCCATTGAACACGCCGGCGAATTCCACGGCGATATACCCGCCACCGACCACAATCATGCGCTTGGGCAGCTCTTTCAGATCCAGCGCCTCGTTGGATGTGATGACGTGCTCGATTCCCGGGATATCCGGCATGGCGGGCCAGCCCCCTGTGGCGATGAGGATTTTGTCCGCCGTGACGGTTTTCCCACCGAGCTCAACGGTATGAGCGTCGACCAGCTTGCCGCGCCCATCGATAAGCACAACGCCTGCATCCATGAGAATGGAATGGTAGACACCCTCCAGCCGTTGAAGCTCGGCGTTTTTCTTGGCAATCAGGTGTGGCCAGTTGACGGAGACGGATGCAGCATCAACGTCCCAGCCATAGGCGCTGGCATCTTCGATCTCCTCGTGAAAATGCGCGCCATAGACCAGCAACTTCTTCGGCACACAACCGCGCATGACACAGGTGCCGCCGACCCGCATGTCTTCACAGATGCCGACGCGCGCGCCAAATCCCGCAGACATGCGCGCCGCACGAACACCGCCGGATCCGGCGCCGATGACAAAAAGATCGTAATCGTACTGGGACACGTCTGTTTCCTTAATCTGTGCTCAAGAATACCATTACACAGGAAATGGATGATACCCTACGTCCCGTCAACCGGTTTGCCGGAATAAAGCACCACATATCATCACAATCACGCGAGATGTGGCTGATCTGTTCAGGTGATAGGCGCATTTTGCGTCGGCTCGGAACTCAAGACATGGAGCATCCTGAACGGGACGGCGCCGGCATCAATTGACGATCTGGCTTTGCACCAGATAGCGCAACGGATGGTGGTCGATATTATCCCCGAGCGTTCATCAAAAACACCCGGGGATTGTCTGAATAATTGCTGATGGTATGGGGACTCAGATGTCGCCCATGCAGAGGTACTTGATCTCGAGGAACTCGTCGATTCCGTACTTGGAACCTTCGCGTCCGGTGCCGGATTCCTTCATGCCCCCAAAGGGTGCAACCTCGGTCGAGATAATACCCGTATTGATGCCAACGATGCCAGATTCGATGGCTTCAGCCGTGTGCCAGATGCGGCCGATGTCGCGGCTGTAGAAATAGGCGGCGAGGCCGAATTCAGTATCGTTTGCCATCTTGATGGCCTCGGCATCGTCCTTGAAGCGGAACAGGGGGGCCAGGGGGCCAAAGGTTTCCTCGCGGGCGACCTTCATATCCTGGGTTACGTTGGCCAGGATCGTCGGCTCAAAAAACGTGCCGCCCAGTTCGTGGCGTTTGCCGCCCGATAGGACCTTCGCACCGCCGGCGAGGGCATCTTCGATATGTTCCTCGACTTTTTCAACCGCCGCCATATTAATCAACGGGCCTTGCTGGGTTTCCCCTTTCAGACCATCGCCGATCACCATGGCTTCAACAGCTTTCGTCAGTTTGGCGGCGAATTCGTCATAGACAGCATCTTGAACATAGAGCCTGTTGGCGCAAACGCAGGTCTGGCCTGTGTTGCGGTACTTGGACGCCATGGCGCCCTGAACCGCGGAATCCAGATCGGCGTCGTCAAACACGATGAACGGCGCATTGCCGCCCAGTTCCATGGAGGTCTTCTTGACCGTGTCGGCGCACTGTTTCATCAGAATCTTGCCGATTTCTGTGGACCCGGTGAACGTGAGTTTGCGGACGGTGGGATTGGATGTCATCTCGCCGCCGATGGCGCCAGAGGCGCCGGTGATTACATTGAACACGCCCTTGGGGATACCGGCGCGTTCGGCCAGTACGGCCAGCGCCAGGGCGGAATAGGGGGTGTCGCTGGCGGGCTTGATGACAAACGGGCAGCCTGCGGCCAGCGCCGGTCCGGCTTTCCGTGTAATCATGGCGGAGGGGAAGTTCCATGGCGTGATGGCAGCGACGACCCCTATAGGTTCCTTGATCACAACAATTCGCTTGTCAGAGCCATGCTGGGGAATGGTGTCGCCGTAGATCCGTTTGCCTTCTTCCGCAAACCACTCGATGAACGATGCGGCATAACCGATCTCACCCTTGGCCTCGGCCAGCGGCTTGCCTTGCTCGGCGGTCATCAGAACGGCCAGATCATCGGTGTTTTCGATCATCAGGTCGAACCATTTGCGCAAGATAGCGGCGCGTTCCTTGGCCAGTTTTGATCGCCATGAACCCCAGGACGCATCGGCGGCTTCAATGGCGCGCCGGGTTTCGGCCGCACCCATTTTGGGCACGGTACCAATCTGCTCACCGGTGGCCGGGTTGCTCACGGCCTGGGTTTCGCCGGAGTCGGCATCACACCATTCCCCGTTGATATAGCATTGCTGGCGAAAAAGGCTCTGATCTGTGAGTTGCATTACTGTTCTCCTAGGGGACTGGGTGCATCAACCGCTAAACGATGTTGAAATTCTGGCTGTCTATAAAGATGTCTCGATTCGGTATATTTGGCGTCGTAACGGGTTCGCCCGACTGAATCAATGACCCTTTAGGGATAGGCGTAAAGACTAAGGAGGGATGCGGTATTGAAGGCAGCCCCCGTGATAGCCCCCGTGGTAACCCCCGTGTTTTCTTGTCCTAATGCTTTGTTGTCCGGGGGATGCGGATACGATGAATGTCAGTCTACCCACGAATAAATAGATGGCGCACGGCCAAGGGTGTTGTATTGGTGTTACAGCATACCCCTTATGGCAACCATCCGTTAACCATAACAACCCTCAAACCCTAGCATTGCCGGGAAATACTGATTGTGTCATTTTCGTCACACTCTGTGACAATTTTGAAGATTGCCTGCTGGGTTTCCTTGACCGGTATGCCGGTTCTGTGGCTCTATGATGCCACTGAAGGCGGAAAACCGTCATCGGGCCCCGGTTGTCGGGGAATTTATTTCCCGGCCCCGCCGGGGCTAATTGTCAAAAACGAGAGGGTAATTAAATGAAAAAGATTCTTCTGGGTACCACGGCTCTTGTAGCCGTTACCGCAATCACCGCCGGTGTTGCACAGGCCGAAGTCGGCGTCAGTGCTGGTATGTATCAGCAGTTCGGTGCTGCACTCGAATCCGACGGAAACTATGGCGAAGACGAAGGTCTGCAGAGCTATAGCGAGAACGCCGTCATTTTTTCTGGTAGCTCAACGGCCGAAAACGGCATGACGTTTGGCTTCAAGGTTGATTTGAGCGCAAACGTTGCCGGTACCATCGACGAGGGTACAATTTCCATTTCCGATGACTGGGGCACCCTGGTTATTGGTAATGACGATGGCGCTTCCGATATCATGAACATGGGTACGCCTGCTGCTTCATGGATGCTCGCCAACTCGGGCACTTTCTCCCATCTGGTCAACGGCACCAATTATGGTGAAGGCGCGCAGAACATGGGCACCACGGGTCAGCTCATGGGCGACAGTGCCGGTATCCGGTATTATTCCCCTAGCATGAACGGCCTGACACTCGGCCTGTCATATCGCAATGGTAGTGATGCTTCGGTTTCTTCCGGTGACACCACCATGAATGATCTCTTCGATGCCGCCGTCAATTATTCCGGTGACATGGGTGACTCGAGCGTTTACTTCGGCGCTGGCGTCGAACATGCCTCGCACCTGAACAATGAAGGTGCTGGCGGTGATGACACGGCAAACCTGTTCCACGCCGAAGCTGGTGTCGGGTTTGGCAGCTTCACGGTTGGTGCCGCTTGGGGCGCTACCGATTACAAGACGACTACGACCGCAAAAGTTGATAACCGGACCTATGCTGTTGGCGTTTCCTACAATGCCGGCGCTAGCACGGTCTCTGTTGACTTTATTGATTCGGAATCTGAAATCGACTCAACAAGTGGTACTACCGAAGGCAACAACCTCACTGTTGGTTATGGATATGACCTCGGTGGCGGTGCTGCCCTGGATGCTGCTGTTTCCTTCATTGATGTTGAAGGCCGCACGGCTGGATCATCTGATGATGTTGATGCTACTGTCTTTGCGATGGGTCTCGGCGTTTCTTTCTAAGAACGTCAAGCATGTAATACAGACTCCTGGAATAGGGGGGGGATTTTCCCTCCCCTATTTCTTTTGTCTGAATTCCGTAGTACGTAAGGAAAATCAACAACACAATGCCACGTATTTGAGATAGGTTAATCAGTCAATGTCGAAAATTGTGTGGCTTGCATCCTATCCAAAATCCGGAAATACATGGCTGCGGGCATTCTTGGTCAACTATCTGGCTAACACCCCGGAACCGCAAACCCTGTCGCAATTAACGAGATTTGCCTATAGTGATATGGCGGCAGAGCCATATGCCAAGAGCCTCGGCAAGGATGTTTCAGGATTGTCATGGCAAGAGCTGCTGACACATCGAGAGGCAGCCCACCGTTATATTGTTGATAGTCATGTTGAAAGCACAGGCAATGAGTCAGAGAGTATTCCTGTCAAAACCCACTGTAATTTCAAGCTACCCGATGGACGAATTGCGATTACGCGCTCTTTGACCCGTTCCGCAATCTATGTTGTCAGAAACCCGATGGATGTGGTGGTTTCCTATGCAGAACATTACGGATGCGACCTCAAGCACTCGATTGATGTAACATGTTCTACGGGCCATGTTATCAGCGGCCAGCTTGGGTTGATTGTTCCCCAATACGTTGGGTCATGGGAGGGGCATGTTTCCGGGTGGCTTGGCGCTGGTTCCCTGCCACGCATGATTATCAGATATGAAGACATGATTCGCGATCCTCATCGTGCATTTAATGAAGTCGCGCAGTTCCTCAAATTTCCCGATGACGAGAAAAGGCTGAACCATGCAGTGGAATGCGCGTCGTTTAAAATCCTGAAAGAGCAGGAAGTTAAAGACGGGTTTGCAGAACAGTCCCTACACAGCAAAACTTTTTTCCGGGCAGGTGGGTTTGGAGGTTGGCGAGAACGCCTCAGTAATCAACAGGTTAAAAAAATAATCCGGGCGAATGGCGCCATGATGCAAAAAATGGGATACTTACAAGCTGACGGATCCCCTGTTTTTTGATGCGAGTATCTTGTGCCTGAAAAGAAAAAACCAAAAGACAGAGGCAAACCAATCGACCAGACATCAAAATCTGGCCTGAGGCAATTTGAACCTTTAAATTCCGCTGGCGGCGTTCAGTCGGCTCTGATGGCTCATGCCGGCATGCGTTCGGATACGGGAAGACTGGATTTTCTGGCGTCTGCACAAAAATCTTATGAGAGAGGTGACTATGTCGCTGCCGAGCAGGGCTGCCTTGCGATCATTAAAAAGGCACCAAAGAATTATCATGCCTTGACGCTGTATGGCATCATATTGTTGGCGAGGGAGAAGTATGAAAAATCGTCACGCATTTTGAAAAAATCCATAGCTCTCGATGCCAACCAGACGGCCGCCTATAATGCTTTGGGATCGGTCTATCGGGTACTGGGTGATTTTGATGAATCAATCAAAGCTTTCGAAACCGCCCTTGCTCTTGAACCAGGGCGGGCGGAGATTTTGAATAATATAGGAGTCGCCTACAGGGAGTGGGGGTCGTTTGAGCAGGCGGCGGATTATTATGAGCGCGCGCTGGAAATAAATCCGTCGCTGGCGGAAGCCTGGAACGGACTGGTCAGGACGCAGCGGTTCACAAAATTGCCTGAACGTCTTGGGGACCTGAATCGATCAGTCGCCACTACGGCTATGGCAAAAGAATCAAAACGACACGCTTTCTTTGCGCTGGGCAAGATATACGATGATCTTGGCAATTATGCTGAGGCGTTTAAATGCTATCAGCAGTCTAATGCGTTACGCGATGTCCCGGCGGATGCGAATAACGCGTGCCTGATGATGTCTAAAATACGAGACACTTTTTCTTCAGACCGCATTGCTTCGTTCCCCCTGACCGCGCCGAAGCGAGGAGACGCCAGGCCGATATTTATTCTGGGCATGCCGCGTTCAGGAACAACCCTTGTGGAACAGATACTCTCAAGCCATCCTGGAGTAGCATGGGGCGGGGAGTTAAATTTTTTCACGGAAACGACACGTAACCTGAAACGGAAAACGATTTTTGGAGATCAAAAATTTCCTGAAAGCATGACCGATATTACCTGTGAAGAGCTGACTAAAATAAGGACTGATTTTTTGAAAGTCTTCAAGAGACAACAGAAAACACGTTCTTCCAATGTTCTGGCCGTAACGGATAAGACCCCGTTCAACTTTTTATATGTAGGCTTGATATCACTTGCGCTCCCCGATGCAATTATATTGCATTGTCGGCGCAATCCGTTGGACACATGCCTTTCGATATTTTTTACCGATTTTTCAAAGACTCAGCCGTTTACAACAGATCTGAAAGAAATTGGGAAATATTTTAATTGTTACGAGAGGCTCATGGCACATTGGCAAGATGTTCCCACAGCGCCAATCCTTGATGTGGACTACGAGTCATTGGTACTTCATCAGGAAGAAGAAAGTAGAAAAATTATCGAGTTCTGTGGGCTGGAATGGGATGAGAGATGTTTAGCCTTTCATGAAAATCGTCGCCTGGTATCCACGCCAAGTGACTGGCAGGTACGCCAACCTATATATGATAATTCTATTGACCGGTGGCGGAATTATGAGGCGCATCTGGAGCCCCTGTTCAATGAACTGGATGTGCAGCGTAACGCCTAAAATCATTCAACCTGGAAAACGCCCTCATGCCAAAGAGTTCTAAACAGAAAAAAGATGAAAAAACTGTTTGTAAGACAAAACAATCTCTTTCGATTGGTGATGTTCAGCAGGCTTATGCCCGGGGAGATCTGGCGCAGGCGGCGGAATTGGTTAAAATCCTTTTGCAGGGCAAGCCAAATGATGTGAACGCACTGTACCTGCAAGGGGTTATTCACATGCAATCAGGACGGCCTGCTGAGGCCGTAAAACCGCTTCGGAAAGCCCTGAGATTACAACCAAAAAACCCTGATGTGTTGAATATGTTGGCGACAGTCCTGTTTGCGAATGGTGAGTATGACGAGTGTGAGGTGTTGTTGAGGCGCGCCATTGCTATCGACCCCCGAAACATGGACGCCGTAGGGAATCTGGGGTTGTTGTTGCAACGTATCGGAAGACCAACAGATGCGATAAAATATCTGGCGGCTGCTGCAAAACAGCCCGAAGCCCGCACTAATATTGTCGAAGCATGGATCAAAGAGGCCTCGCTGCTTGCTCGAAATTCTGAAGTGGCGGCGGCATTTCCACGGCTGATCGTAGAGCATCCCAATAGTATCTATTTGCACTGTATCAATGCCAGCCTGTTGGAAGATTCTGGCGAGATTCAGGCTGCGGAAAATGCTTGGAAGAAGGCGCAAAGTCTTGATTTTTCCAGCCCGGAAATCCGTATTATGCGAGGGTCCCGGCAGATAACGTCCGGTGATTTAAACGCGGCGCGGAAAAACATTGATGCCGCCCTGGCCATCGATCCGCACCATTCAAATGCGCTGTTTTCGTGGGCTTTAGGGTTTGCCCGTTATGAAAAGGACGTTTCAATCTGTGAGAGAATACTGGGATACATCAAGGAGTCGCTGAAACGGCCTGATATTACATTTGTGGACTGGTCGACGCTTCATTTTTCTGCGGGCGCCATCGCCGATGCCATGAAGCAGTACGACGAGGCCTTTCGGTATTATGATGCGGCCAATAAGGCTATTTGGGAACGTTATGACGTTTCAAAAGATACTTATATAGCGGCCGCGGCAGAGACTATGGATGTCTTTACCCCCAATCTTTTTGAATCGAAACAGGATATCGTAAACAGGGCGCCGTCCGGCGATGACAGGCTCGGAGAAGGCTTGATCTTTATTGCCTGCATGCCCCGTTCCGGCACCACATTGACCGAGCAAATCCTGTCACGTGGCGGTCTCGTTAATGCGGGTGGAGAAAGAAGCGAAATTGAAAATATGGCGCTGGCGGCGGCACAGGCCGTGATCGATGGTAATATGTCGTCGATTGATATCAAGGATGTCACGCTGGAGAGAATCAGGGAAATAGCTTCCCTTCATCACAGGCACATCGATAAAATTTCAAAGGGAGTTTCCAACTTTTCTGACAAAACACCCAGAAACTACTATCACTTCGGTTTGCTGTATCTTCTGTTCCCCAAGGCAAAGTTCATCAACTGTGTGCGCAATCCCATGGACACCTGCCTATCATGTTATTTCAATTATTTTCAGTGGAACTCCGTCGTTTACACGTATGACCTCGAAACACTGGGCGTGTATTACCGTACCTATGAAATCCTCATGAAATACTGGCGTGAGACGCTGCCTATCGATATATATGATGTGGTCTACGAGGATTTGACAGATACACCGGAAGAAAAAATCCGCGAACTTGTGACATTCTGCGACCTGCCGTGGGATGAGGCCTATCTGACAACAGATAAGGGAAACCGCGTCGTAAAAACGGCGAGTGCCGCACAGGTTCGACAACCGATGTATCGATCTTCGATTGAACGTTGGAAGCCCTACGAAAAACATCTATTACCCCTGTTGAAGGCCCTTGATGCAGACTATACTCAGCTTGTAAAAGACCATTGAAACAACACGGTTACGGTCCACCTTATGATCATCAAATCCCGTTTAATCACCCTTCCCTTGCTTATCGGCACAGTGCTGCTTCTGGCTTCAGCGTGTGCTGGTCCCATCGTGATGTCTGAACCAAACCTCCCTGCCCCTCGTGACACAGCCCTGGAGGTGATGAAGGCAAGACAGGGTGAAAACTCGAGCATCTTGGGTGAGGGCGGCATCTTTGGCAGTTCAAAATCGAGTGATTCCAGTGGTGGCGGTGGCATCGGCGTTAACAGCTATTTGTGGCGGGCTACCCTGGACACCATTTCATTTATGCCGATTACTTCCGCCGATCCGTTCGGTGGCGTGATCATCACGGATTGGCATGCATCATCTGAATCCCCCAATGAACGATTTAAACTGAACGTCTTCATCCTCGGCCGCGAATTGCGGGCTGATGGCGTCAGGGTTGCCGTGTTCAGGCAGGTGCTTAACAATCAGAACTGGCAAGACGCCAGCTTGCCAAGCGGTATTAGCACCAAAATCGAGGATGCTGTACTGATGCGTGCCCGCCAATTGCGCCTCCAGACTCTGGGGCAGGAGTAGTTCTGGTTTCTTTTTGATAAAGAAACGCGACAGACAGACACCTTCGTCGGTAGCGTACCGCCAGAAGGATAAAACGATTGTGTTATGGCGATGCTCCAGAAAGGGCATCAACTTCATCAGTTAGGAAACCTGGAAAAACTGGTGGACCTGATTTCACCCGAGCCTGGGATTTATCATAGTGAGCGGGCCAATGAAAAGGGTGGGTTTATTCCACTGTCACGCTTTTCGCCAGATTACGAGGCTGGTCCACGTCAGTGCCCTTGATGACCGCAATATGGTAGGCTAGCAACTGCACCGGTATGGTGTGCAGGATCGGGGCTACAAATGCATCGACGGCGGGCAATGCAATCGTCGCCGCGGCCAGATTGCTTAGTTTTTTAGCACCCGCCTCATCCGTGAAGAAGATAACCCGGCCACCACGGGCGACGACCTCTTGAAGGTTGGAGGCAGTCTTCTCGAACAGATCATCCGATGGCGCGATGACGATCACCGGAACATTTTCATCAATCAGGGCAATGGGCCCGTGCTTCATCTCGCCCGCGGCATAGCCCTCGGCGTGAATGTAGGAAATTTCCTTGAGCTTCAGCGCCCCTTCCAGTGCGATGGGGTAGCTGGTGCCCCGGCCCAGATAAAGAACGTCGCGGGCGTCGGCCACCGACTGGGCGATTTCCTGAATGCGCTCGTCATGGTTCAGTACTTCGGCCGCGCGCGCAGGGACTTCCGTCAGCGCCGTCATCAGGCGGGCTTCACCGTCGGCATCAAGGACGCCCCGATCTCGTGCGATGGCAATGGTCAGACAGGCCAGCACGGTCAATTGTGTGGTAAACGCCTTGGTGGATGCGACGCCGATTTCAGGCCCGGCATAAGTCTGCCACACCGCATCGGATTCACGCGTAATGGTGCTCTCGGGGACGTTCACCACCGAGACGATATGTTGCCCTTTCGAGCGCGCATACCGGAGTGAGGCCAGCGTATCCATGGTTTCGCCCGATTGTGAGATGAACAGGGCTACGCCGTTTTCCGGCATGTCGGCGGCACGGTAACGAAACTCTGACGCCACGTCGATTTCGACCGGCACGCGGGCGATTGTTTCCAGCCAGTATTTGGCGACCATGCCCGCCAGATAGGCTGTACCACAGGCGATGATGGTAATGCGGCTGACGGTCTTGGCATCGAATGACAGGGGCAGGGTGACTTGCCGTGTCGCCGGGTTGATATAGGAGTGAAGCGTGTCGCCGATGACCTGGGGTTGCTCGTAGATTTCTTTCAGCATGAAATGGCGGTAACCGGCCTTGCCGACGGCTTCACCGGACAGCCCTGATTGCGTTATGGTGCGCTGTACTTCGTTGTCATCAGCATCATAGAGCGTTGCCCCATTGGGTGTGATGACGGCCCAGTCACCATCCTCGAGATACTGGATTTTGCTGGTCAGGTGCGCCAGCGCCATGGCGTCCGAGCCCAGATACATCTCGCCATCGCCATAGCCAATAGCCAGCGGGCTGCCTTCACGGGCAGCGATCATCAAGTCATGCCGCCCGGCAAAAACGATGCCCAGTGCGAAAGCACCCTTGAGCCGTTTGAGGGCGGCGTTGGTTGCGGCGACAGGGTCGAGTCCCTTGTCCATGTTGGCATGGATCAGGTGGGCGACGACCTCGGTATCTGTATCGGATGCCAGCTTGCGGCCCTCGGCCACCATGTCGGCCTTGATCGCCTGATAATTTTCGATGATGCCGTTGTGCACCAACGCCACCTTGGCTGTCGCGTGGGGATGGGCATTTTCCTCATTGGGGACGCCGTGGGTCGCCCATCGGGTATGGCCGATACCCGTGGTGCCACTAAGGGGGGCTTCATCCAGGCGGGACGCCAGGTTGTGCAGCTTGCCCTGAGCGCGGCGGCGTTCGATGGAGCCGTTGACAAGCGTGGCGATCCCGGCCGAGTCATAGCCTCGGTATTCAAGCCGTTTCAAGCCATCCAGTAACAACGGGGCCGCATCCTGCTTGCCGACAATGCCAATGATACCGCACACAGATCAGCGTCCTTTCATTCGGGTTTTTTTCTTCGTGGTTTTTCGAAATTTAGCGGCCCAGCCTGGCACCGAGCGTTGTTCGGCGCGCGTTACGGCGAGGGAGTCCGCCTCCACGTCTTTAGTGATCGTGCTACCCGCGCCCACAATGGCGCCCGCACCGATACTCACCGGGGCAACCAGCGCCGTGTTTGAGCCGATAAAGGCATCCGCGCCGATATCCGTGCGGCTCTTGTTAACGCCATCATAATTGCACGTGATGGTGCCTGCGCCGATATTGGCTTTTGCCCCCACCGAGGCATCCCCCACATAGCTCAGGTGCGCCATCTTGGCGCCTGCGCCAAAGGTCGCATTCTTGATCTCAACGAAATTACCGATCCGGACGCCATCACCAATCTCGGCACCACCGCGCAGACGGGCAAAGGGGCCAATGGAAACATTCGCCGCAATGGTGCTGTTCTCCAGATGGGAAAATGCCTTGATGGTGACAGTATCGCCGATCACAACACCGGGACCAAAGAACACGTTGGGCTCAATCACCACATCTTGGCCCAGAACCGTGTCATGGCTGAAATAAACCGTATCGGGATCAATCAGGGTGCAGCCGCCGTCCATGGCGGCCTGCCGCAGGGCGTGTTGCACGAATTGTTCTGCGATAGCCAGGTCAGCCCGTGAATCGACGCCGTGCAGTTCTTCTTCGCTGCCTTCGACCAAGGCGCACACATCGCCATCCGCCCGAGCCAGTGCGATGATATCCGTCAGGTAGTACTCACCCTTGGCGTTATCCTTGCCGACCCGGTCCAGCAGGTCCCATATTTTACGACCATCGATGGCCATGAAGCCGGCATTGCAGAGCGGAATCGCCAATTGTTCCGGCGTTGCTTCCCTGGCTTCCACAATGGCTTCCAGATTTCCATTGGCATCGGTAACCAGACGTCCGTAGGTGCCCGGGTCCCGAGGCCGGAAACCCAGCACCACGACAGCGGGGTTGTCGGTTGCACGCCGCCGCTCCAGCATGCGCGAAAGGGTTCCCGACGAGACCAGCGGGTCGGCACCAAACAGCACGAGGACATCACCCTCGACATCGCCCACGGCATCACGCGCCGATAGAACGGCATTGCCGGTGCCAAGGGCCTTGTGCTGGACCGCCGTTACGTGGGGTGCGACGGCGGCGGCAACGCTGTCCATCACCGGGCTGATGACGGTACAGATATTGCTGATGCCCAGATGTTCCAGCGTGGCCAGCACATGATTGATCATTGGGCGACCCGCGAGGGGGTGCATGACCTTCGGGATGCCGGATTTCATCCGGGTTCCCATGCCAGCGGCAAGAATGACGGCTGTTGTCTCTGTGCGGCTCATATGTCGGCTATGTTTTTCTATATCTGGTGGTTCGTAAAAATTAAGCAAGCTCATGTAGCACTGCTGTGAAAAGGAAAGTGCCACACACAACGCCGCGGGCCAAGTCAAAGATTGTTACTGATTCCTGCAATGGAGTGCACCACAGAGGGACGATAGGGCAGGGCCGAGGTTTGGAGCCAAATACCATGGATCGCACGGCTTCGACGCCTTGACAGGCCCCGGTGTGGAGCCTTATATGGCGCGCCTTCCGGGAAACCCGCCCGGATTACGGATTATCATGGATAACGGGCGCGTAGCTCAGCGGGAGAGCACTGCCTTCACACGGCAGGGGTCACAGGTTCAATCCCTGTCGCGCCCACCATTTTCAGCTTGTAACCCCTTGTTTGTATTAAAACTATGAGTCTTACAAGAGTCTGTGTCTAGTAATTTCTGTGCACAATTTTAGCCCCTATGCACAACTCCTATGCACAACCCCCTGCGTCGGGTGAAGTCAGTGGCTAGAGCCTGACGGCTCACATAAACCGATCCATCCGCCGTCGGGGAGAAAAATTATTCGAGAGTGAGTATGTGACTGTATATCGTGGTATTTGTTTGGGACAAATTTGGGGCACTGAGATTGAATTTGACAGCATCTGACCAGATTCGATGGCGTGCATCAACACAATAAAATCAATGCATTAGATAGAAAAATGTTGCATTACAAAGGGTTAGATTAGCCTTCACACGGCAGGGGTCACAGGTTCAATCCCTGTCGCGCCCACCATTATTTCAATGGATTTGGGGATATTAATCATCTGACTTCGCAGGCATCATCAGATGATTGATGCGTTCGCCGTCTCGGATGTGTATCTCGAGAATTTGATCGACGTCTTCCTTAGTGGTGCACGTGTACCATACGCCTTCTGGGTAAATAACCACGCTAGGCCCAAGCTCGCATCGGTCCAGGCACCCTGACGCATTGATCCGGACGCCGTCGAGCCCCATGGCTTTGGCTTTTTCTTTCATGTAGTTGCGCAATTCTGTGCCATTTTTTGATGCACAACAGCCGCGCGGATGGTCTTCTTTGCGTGCATTGACACAAAAGAATACGTGCTGATCATAAAACAAATTATTGTGGTTAGAATTCTGGCCCATGTTCTCAAATCACCTTGGCGTGCACTGTGCCCCAACAGTGCAAACGTCTCAAGGGGTTCTTTATCTAACCAGATGAATTGCCAGGAAGCTGTCAGGAAACAACCAAGGGGCATCAGACCGACAGCAATAACCACTTGACCGTGATCGGGGAACGTTACATTATTAAATGAGAATGCGTCGCAATAACAATTAACGCCATGCATTCAAAACCAACTACCCTGATATTCTTTGGTCCAGAGAGACCTTGGGGCGGTTGGTTTGATGTAAAGTCAATGTAAAAAGAGGAATTCTGTAATGAGGTTTTGGAGTTTTGTTACGGCAACCGTTGTGAGCGGTGTTGTGGCGGCGTCTGCCCTATCCGTTGGCGCATCAGCCGCCGAGGTCAATCTGTATTCAGAGCGTCAGCCCTTTCTAATGGACCCGCTCCTTGATGCGTTTACAGCGGAAACAGGTATAGCCGTCAATATGGTTTATCTGAAAAAGGGTATGCAGGAACGGTTGCAATCTGAGGGCGATAACAGTCCGGCTGATCTGGTCCTGACATCTGATATCGGAAAGCTCAACAACCTCGTGGAAGCCGGGCTTCTTCAGGGCTCTGCGTCTGATACTCTGGAGCACAATATACCCATACAATACCGCCATCCCGATGGCCTTTGGTACGGCCTAACGACACGTGCGCGCGTTATTTATGCCCATAAGGACAGGGTCAAGCCGGGCGAGGTTACGACCTATGAAGATCTCGCCGACCCGAAGATGAAGGGTCGTGTTTGCACCCGTTCCGGAAAGCACATGTATAACGTCTCGTTGCTGGCTTCAATTGTCGCGGCAAATGGTGAAGCCGCCGCCCAGAAATGGGCCGCAGGCGTCAAGGCCAACCTCGCCCGCAAGCCGCAAGGGAATGATCGCGCCCAGGTAAAAGCTGTGTTCGAGGGTGAATGTGATGTGTCGCTCGGTAACACTTATTATATGGGCAAGATGATGACGAATGAGAAGGAGCCGGAGCAAAAAGACTGGGCCGCTTCGGTCAATGTTATTTTCCCCAACCAGAGTGACCGTGGAACACATGTAAACATCAGTGGTGCAGGCATCACAAAAAGCGCCAAAAACAAGGCTGAGGCCATCAAACTAATTGAGTTCCTGAGCGGCGATTCTGCACAAAAAATATATGCAGAGGATAACTTTGAATACCCGGTCAAAGCCGGCGTTGCCCTGCATCCTATGGTGGCCAGTTGGGGTGGTTTTAAAGCCGATACTACATTCCTGTCTGCAATTGCTGAGCAACGTAAAGTAGCGACGCGCATCATGGACATGGTGTTGTTCGATCAGTAATCTCATGGGCGGGTTTGATGTATTCCTCTACGTTTATTAAACCCGCCCGCAGCGTGAGTTTTGAGTGCGTTAAAATTGAGATGAGTTGAGGAAATTTATGACGACACGGTCTGCTGAGTTAAATATAACGTTGATGACCAAAAAAGGATCGTGGGCGTGGTTTAATGTCTGGACCATCGGCACTGTCGTCATGGCGATCGGGGTCATGGCCCCCATCTTGGCGGTCATATACATCGGCCTGACTCCAGGCGATGATATCTGGACTCATCTGGCATCAACTGTACTGCCGGTCTATATCTCAACAACACTTCGGTTAATGCTAGGGGTCGGGATCGGCACCTTGGTCATCGGTGTCGGTGCGGCATGGCTGGTCAGCACCTGCCGGTTTCCTGGAAGGCGCATCTTTGAATGGGCCTTGTTATTGCCCCTAGCCATGCCCGCTTATGTGATTGCCTATATCTATACAGATATATTGGAATACGCCGGCCCGGTTCAGGGCTTTTTGCGTGAAACCTTTGGGTGGTCCACCAAGCGGGAATACTGGTTCCCTGAAATTCGCTCACTCGGTGGGGCGGTTTCGATGATGACGCTTGTGCTTTATCCCTATGTCTATCTGCTATCACGCGCCGCCTTCATGGAGCAATCCGTCTGCGTTCTTGAAGCTAGTCGGGTTCTCGGGCGGGGGCCTTGGAAGAGTTTTTTCTCGGTTGCGCTGCCCCTGGCGCGCCCGGCCATTGCCATTGGCGTATCGTTGGTGTTGATGGAGACCCTGAATGATTTTGGCACAGTAGATTTTTTTGCTGTCAGCACCTTCACGGTGGGTATTTATGATGTATGGCTGAACATGAATAACGTGGCTGGCGCGGCACAGCTTGCCGGGGTGGCACTGTTTTTTGTGATGTTTCTCGTGTTGACCGAACGGTTTGGCAGACGGAATCAGCGGTTTCACCAAACCACATCTAAATATAAGGCCCTGCCAGGGTACAAGCTGACAGGATGGTCGCGTCGATTGGCAACCCTTGGCTGTGCGTTGCTGGTAATCTTTGGATTTGCCCTGCCTTCGCTTTTTCTGGGCAGTTATGCCATTACCTATTTTGAAGAAGCGGCAAATACCGACGTCATGCATTATGCGCTTAACAGTGTCATGCTCTCCTCACTAACGGCTGTCCTGGCGCTGGGGATCGGCATCTTCATGGCCTATGGCGCGCGCTTGAGAAATGAATGGATTGTCAAATTCATGGTTCGTTTTGCCAGCCTGGGCTATGCCATTCCTGGATCCGTACTCGCCGTTGGTGTCATGCTGATCATGGGGACATTGGACAATGGGATTGATGGTTTTATGCGCGATACGTTCGGGATCAGCACGGGACTTTTGTTCAGTGGCACAATTGCGGCCGTGACCTTCGGTTACCTGGTTCGTTTTCTGGCATTGTCCTTCGGTAGCGTTGAAGCCAGCCTTAATAAAATTACCCCGAGTATGGATGGCGCCGCACGCAGCCTTGGTCACGGACCGTTCAGCACGCTCAAACGTATACATATCCCCCTGATCCGCGGCAGTGCGTTAACGGCGGCCATGCTGGTATTCGTTGATTGTATGAAAGAGTTGCCGATGACGGTCATTCTGCGACCGTTTAATTTTCACACCCTGGCAACCTATGTGCATCAATTTGCTTCCGATGAACAGTTGGGAGCGGCGTCTCTGGCAGCATTGACTATTGTCGGGTTTGGGATTTTGCCGGTTATCGTTCTCAGTTTTGCCATAACCCGTTCCCGTCCGGGGCACACAGAAGAGGAACTGTCATCGTGAAGGGGTTACATGTCATTGGCGTATCGCACGCTTATGGGCGCACTCAGGTTCTCAATAATGTGTCAATGATCATCCCGGCTGGTGAGGTGGTTTGTTTGCTGGGGCCATCAGGATCGGGCAAGACGACATTATTACGCATTGCTGCCGGCCTGGAGCAACTGCAGGATGGGCAGATCATTATTGACGATGAGGTTATTGCCGATTCCACCATGCAGGTTCCGACAGAGCATCGGGGGATCGGGTTTATGTTTCAGGATTACGCCCTGTTTCCACACCTCAGCATCATCGATAACGTGACCTTTGGCTTGTTTGATCAATCAACGGACGTTGCCCGGTCCCGTGCTATGGAAATGCTCGATCAGGTGGGCATGTCGGAATATGCATCAAAGCATCCTCACATGTTGTCAGGCGGGCAACAGCAAAGGGTGGCGCTGGCCCGTGCTCTGGCTCCGGAGCCCAAACTATTATTGCTCGATGAGCCGTTCTCCGGTCTGGATACGAATATGCGTGGCCAGATCAGAGAAGAAACACTGAGTGTCCTTAAGCAAAGTGGTGTTGCCACCATGATGGTCACCCACGATCCGGAAGAAGCCATGTATATGGCTGACCGGATAAAGATTATTGGCAACAATGGCCGTGTGCTACAGGCCGGGCGACCTCATGAAATTTACTATCACCCGGAACATGAATTTGTTGCGAAGCTGTTCGGCATAATGAACAGATTTGAAGGTGTTGTAGAGGGCGGATACGTGGAAACGCCCATCGGAAGAGTTCGCGCCAAGGGGATGGGCGAAGGGCGGAAGGTTGAAGTGCTGATTCGCCCGGAAGGGGTGACGATTGATAGCAATAGTGATGCCGGGGTCCCCGTGGAGGTTGTTTCCACCCATCTTCTGGGCCATGACAACATCGTACGTGTCAGGCTTAAGGATGCGTCAACGAGCAATGGTGATGCCAAGGGACTCTACGTTCGCGCCCACCATACGTTTGAACCTGAATTGAGCAAGCGGACCACGGTTGGCATAGACCCTGAATATGCCTTCGTTTTCCCCATGGATGAACTTGGGGGTGCGTCAGGGTACACGCCGGTTCCACGCGCCCAAAGCAAGGCAGCGGAGTAACACCGTTTCATCCCTGTGCTACGTGGGCGCCTCTGCAATGAGCATATATGGGGGTATGTGTGGTGAGTAAATAATGCTAAACAAAGGCGCCTAAAGGAATGTTACTATGGAAAATCTGACACAATCATTTTTGCTGGAGCATCAGGCTCTTGATAAGGACCATGAGCAACTTCTTGGGCTTGCCAATGAGATTATTGTGGGCCTTGACGAGGATTGTGTCGATAAGTGTGAAGAGCAGGTGTCTGCATTCATAGAAGCGTCCAAAGCCCATTTCTCCCGTGAAGAGGCCGTGTTGATCAAGGCGGGTTATCCCAATGTCAGGAAGCATCAGGATCATCACAAGAACCTGAATGCAAAGATGGATCATATGCTGGAGTTTGCCAGAATGGTTGGGGAAAACCTTTTGGCTCGGGAGAGTCTACGCAAGGAGCTTACATTCTTCCTCATGGATGACGTCATCACCACGGATTTGGAATTCAAGGAGTTCCTGGAAGATTCGACAGGCCGTCAGGAAGACTGATCAATCGGGACTTAAGCCCAATGCCCAGAGCATGAGTTCAGGTTTATCTTAAGTGATTCATTGTGTGGCTTATGATTGATCTATCTAGCTAGCCAGCTAGACGACGCAAGAACGATGGAATGCCAAACAGGCTACTTTCTTTTTTCTGATCACTCATCTGTGCAATCGGGGCCAGGTCATTTTGGGCAATCGCTCGTTTCACACTGTCAGTATTGTCGGGATTGGTGTGTGTCGGGGGCTCCGCCACGATCTGTTCGAACTCAGTCAGAAGAGAAACGTCAGCCGTAACAGCTTCCTCCAGCCCGGAGAGGGTGTAATTTTCTGGAGCTATGGCCGGGATATCTGATTCGGGCAGTATCGCCTGAGTCTGTTCCAGGGGTAATTCAAGTTCAGATAATAAGGGGCAAGACAGTTCGGATACGAGTTGTGGGGCGGGTGTTGCATCCGGTTCAGGGATTGTAGCGTTCCCCGGCAGATCCAGACACCCACTTTCGCTTCCGATTCCGGTGGCGACAACCGATACCCGCATGCGGCCCTGAAGGGACTCGTTGAAAGACGTGCCAAAGATAACATATGCGGTTTCGTCGACCTCGACGCGGATACGGTTTGCCACGGCATCGACCTCGAACAACGTCATGTCGGGGCCACCGGTGATATTAATCAATACACCCTTGGCACCCTTCATTGAGGTGTCATCGAGCAACGGGTTGGCGATCGCCGCTTCCGCCGCTTCCAAAGCGCGCCCCTCACCATCGGCTTCTCCCATGCCCATCATGGCCTTTCCCATGCCGCTCATGATCGAGTGAACATCGGCGAAATCTAGGTTGATCATGCCGGGCACGGTCATCAGGTCCGTAACACTGCGAACGCCTGATAACAGAACATTGTCGGCCATGGAAAAAGCATCTGCAAAGGTGGTTTTCTCATCGGCAATGCGGAACAGGTTCTGGTTGGGGATGGTGATCAGGGTATCGACATAGTTAGATAATTCCTCAATCCCCGTTTCGGCTATACGCATCCGGCGCGCGCCTTCAAACTGGAATGGCTTGGTAACGATGCCAATGGTCAAAATGCCCAGTTCACGGGCGGCTGCTGCAATAACCGGGGCCGCGCCGGTTCCGGTTCCGCCTCCCATACCGGCGGTGATAAACACCATGTGAGAGCCATCAAGTATCTTGCGCACACTATCAAGGCTTTCTTCCGCCGCACTTCGACCGATTTCGGCTTGCGCCCCGGCACCAAGGCCTTGGGTCAGATGCATTCCTAATTGCAGTTTGTGTGTGGCTTTCGACAGAGACAAAGATTGCGCATCGGTGTTGGCGGCAACAAAGTCGACGCCTTTCAGATTGGCCTCAACCATATTCCTGATCGCGTTATCACCTGCGCCGCCAATACCGATGACGGTGATACGCGGCTTTAATTCAGGAAAACCTGATCCATTGGCGACGGTAATGCTGATGCTCACGTTAACCTCCGATTGGCCAGAGCGACAAGAATGTCATTACTAACCCAGTCTGAATATCGATCTTATTAGTGAAAAGTTCGTTACCGGCGGGAGAGAAATCGCCTGAAACACATCCCGATCATCCCACACACTGAAGCTGAAATAGGATCGATTGCAGGACTCAAAAGCAATGACACGATTATCTGACCTTGGGGTGGGGGGCGTGATTCCATCCTCACTTTTCCTGGAAAGCCCCCCACAGGGCGCTTTTTTAGGTGCAGAATCAATAAAAACACCCTGTCAGGGTGTGAAATATAAATTTTTTTGTTTTCCTTAAATTGTTTAATAACAACAGCTTAGTGTTGGTAGCTCGCACTAAATACCACATACAATTTGGTTCAGGGATTAATTTCCCATGTGTGTCCCCCGTCACAGAAATTGTGCGGAAGGTGTGATTAACTAATTGTTAATCCCCCCTTGGAGCGCAAGGGAAACCATTAACATCTGAATATGAGAGTAAGTAAGATGGAACACATTAACATTGGCACAGTCGCGGCTATTAGTTTTGCAATTATCGTCGCTTTGTTCTGGTACGACTATCATAAATCAGCTTGCGGTTATGGCGGTTCTGATATCGGCAAGGATAATTGGGCGCTTCGGTTTATCCGCAAACACCTGAGTGCAGTCAAACGTGGTGTTTCATGGATGCGTAAGCCCCAGCTCAAGGCAAACGAGTACAGCGACTTCAAGGACGTGTTCAGTCTCTGATCACTGTACCAACCAAATACTCCGCCAGGTCGTTCAGGTAATACGTGTTGTATTGCCTGGGCGGCTGTAAAGACTGCGGAAGGAAAACCGATGACTCTTCTAAATAGCAAGAAAGTATATGCGCGGTTCGCGGCGGTTCTGCCCCGCATCACCAGCGCGTTCTCACGGTTCAAGCAGCATCAGGGCGGTGTCGCTGTGGTGGAATTCGCGCTCGTTGCGCCGATCCTTGTCGTGTTGCTACTTGGTATGTTCGAGTTCTCATGGCTGTTTTTCCAGCGCCATAACATGTTGACCACAGCAGAACGGGGTGCCCGCGGTGTCGCGACCCAGACGTTGACGGCGGCGGAGGCCATAGCTGAATCGCAAACAACCCTGACGGATTGGAATATCGCCTCCACCGTAACCATTGTGGAGCCGGATCCCGCTAATATTACCGACCGCGATGTGGTGGTGCGGATCAGCGCCCCGACGCAGGGGGTCAGCATCACCGGGTTTTTCAATTTTGCTCTGCCGACCAATATTACGGTTGAGACCTTTATGAGACAGGAAGGATGAAGGCCATGTTGACATCTTTTTCACGCGATGAATGCGGCAGCGTCTTGATAACGGTTGCGCTGTCGATGTCTGTGTTGTTGGCAACGGCAGGTCTCGCTATTGATTTCGGATACTTCTACATGGTGAAGAAAGAGCTGCAGGTAACGGCCGATTCGTCCGCTCTTGCCGCATCCTCCATGCTCGCTAATGAGGTTGATGCCCGTCAGTCGGCACTGACCTATGCGGCCCAGAATATGCCTGCCGACAAACACGGAAACGTTCTGATCGATGCCGATGTAGAATTCGGCGTGTGGAATGAAGCGCTTCGTGAGTTTCAGGTGCTGGCGGCAGACGTCAACGCCGTTCGCGTTACGGCACGTCGTGCGACGGCCAATGGAAACCCTGTTTTTTATTCACTGGGTCAAGTGCTTGGGCTCGTTGATCAAGATATTGAAGCAACGGCCATCGCAATGATGATGCCGGCGGATTGTTTCCAGGCCGGTGGTGTTGCCGGTGGCAAGGTAATTTTTGGTCAAGACGCAGGGTTGTCCGGGTTCTGTATGTATGGACGCGGTGGGGTCACATTCGGCCAGGATGCCGTTATTGAAAATGGCGCCCAAGTCGGCGCGCTGAACCTGGCGGATATTACCTTTGGTCAGGGCGCCACATACCCTGACGACGCGCTTGTCGCACTGGATGATACACCGACACGATCGCTTAATCTGGACACTTATATTGATGATCTGGAATCCGGTGCTGTTACCATTCCCGGTATGTCGAACGTGGTAACAGGCATGGCCCTGCCGGATATATTGGTAGAGGGAACGATTTATATTGTTGACTCCAGCACTAATATAAATAGTTACAATACAGTAACGAATGTATTTATTGCAGTCCGCGGAAATATTCAGTTCGGACAGGATGCCAACCTTGTCAATACAGGCGACATAGATACCGGCGGTGTATCCATCGGGGTTATCGCAACCGGGGATGTGAAGTTCGTCCAGGATGGCGTGATCTCAGGGGTCGATGTAATCGCCGGAAAAGATATCGTTATTGGTCAAAATGTCGGTGCCGTCGCGGCGACGTTCAGCGCCGGTGACAACATTCATATCGGGCAAAATGCCCAGCTGAATTTCAATCCCTATGACCCGACAATCAAGGCCGCAGAACCGACCCAGGCAGGGGTCCTCGTTCTTTGATCGTCAAGTATTCATATGCCTAACTTGAAGACTGCGCGCCTTCTGCTGAAACTTATGGATATTGATTAAGCTATTGATATAATTGATATATTAAATAGATAAAGTTTTATCTAAATTTTATCTAAAGTATACTTAAATTAATGATAAATAAAACTTTTGCCTTTTACTTGTATTTGTAGTTTTATAATTACGCAAGACGGCCGGATCGGTCGTTTAACAAATCTAGGAGCCTTACAATGTTAACGATCAAAAAGTTTTTGAATGATGAATCCGGCGCGACAGCCATTGAATACGGCCTGATTGCCGCGCTGGTATCCGTTGCTGCTATCGGTGCGTTGTCCGCCATGGGTACCTCGCTTGATTCCATGTTTACTTCTGTTTCCGGTCATCTGGACACGGCGGTAACGTCGAGCACGACCGTGGTTCCGTAAGCAGAGCAATTTATTCTTCTTGGCTTCGCCTGAGGACAGGCGCCACGGGCGAAGCGATTTTAGCGGGGAGAAGAGGATACTCATCTCCCCGCTTTTTTCTGGCAAAGACTGCATACAGGTATAGGCCATGTTTGACCCAATTATTCCCCATCTGATGATCGTTATCGCATTCATGGCGATCGTTCTTAAGGCCGCAATAAGCGACATGAATACGTTGCGTATTTCGAATGGTGATAACGCGGCCCTGTTTATTCTTTATCCCGTTTATCTCTCGTTTACGCCGGCAACACCTGATGTGCTAACGGCCATCGGTATCGCTGTCCTGGCGTTGCTTATCGGGTTCTTGCTGTTTTCAAAGGGCTTGCTTGGCGGCGGTGATGTCAAAATGTTGACGGCCGTCTCGCTGTGGGCCGGCCCTGAACTGATGGGCCCCTTCTTGATGATCACGGCCGGCGCCGGGGGCGTTTTGGCCCTTGTGATGGTGAGCCGGTTCCATCTGGAAGCAGCTGTTCTGGTCCACCGTTGTGGCGCCGTCCGCTTGTCGGAAGCCATGACAAGTCATGCCATGCCTTACGGCGCGGCCATCGCTGCCGGAGCGGCATTCGTTTCATACCGCCTGTTCATACTGGGCGGGGCATAAGGAGTAGCATCATGATTCTCCGGAACGTCATTCTGATTTCTGTAGCCCTCGTGGTTTCCGCTACCACTGCCATGTTCGCACGCCAGTGGTTGGCGTCGGAACGTGCAGGCATGACGGCACAGGCCGAGGCCAACTTGCCCCAGGTTGCCATGGACGTTGACAAGATATTGGTGGCGACACGCGATGCGCCCGCCGGAACGTTCCTGAAACCGGAAGACATGGAATGGCTGCCATGGCCAGAAGATGGTGTGGTTGCAGCCTATATCCAAGAAGGCGAATTGGCTGTGGAGGATTTCAAGGGGGCGGTTGTGCGGATAGATTTACGCGCCGGCCAGCCTTTTTCTGAATCATATGTTGTCTATCCCGGTGATCGCGGTTTTCTGGCCGCCGTTCTCGAGCCCGGCGCCCGGGCCGTATCGATCCCCGTCAACGCAACCACAGGCATATCCGGGTTTATCTTCCCTGGTGACCGGGTTGACGTCTTGTTGACCATGAAGATGCAAACAGAAAATAATGGTCTGAAACAAACTCGCTATCTGAGCGAGACAATACTCTCAGCCATTCGGGTTCTGGCCGTCGATCAGGCATCACAGAACGTGGAGGGAACCGTTGGTCTTGCCAAAACAGCAACCCTTGAGGTGACGACCAAACAGGCAGAAACCATCGCTATCGCCCTGCAAATGGGTGCCCTGTCCCTGAGCCTGAATAGCCTCGGTCATGTTGGTGTGGTCAAGGCTGAACTGTTAGATGATCTAACCGTTGGAACGGATGGTATCGTGACAATGGGGCAGAACGAGAGCGCTAGCCAGATCGAAGCGACTGATTCCAGTTATACAATCGACCTCGATATCCTGACGGCACGCAACGACCCGCGCCTTCGTCTGGGTGGTGGATCCAAGAGTGGCGGCGGTGGCTCGAGCGTTGTTGTTCTCCGCGCTGACCAGGTAGAAAAGGTGGCTTTTTAGCCATTAGGAAAAAATGATGACCCGCATTATCAAACGCTACACCACTATAATTGCCCTGAGCTTCGGTTTGGTTTTGGGCCCATTCTCCGTTGGCAATGGTGCGCATGCTCAGGAAATCGTTTCCACAGATAGCAGTAGCATGGCGATGGAGGTCCGGCGCGGGAAGTTGATGAAGCTCGCGCGTCCCGCGGCAACGGTGTTTGTTTCTGACCCGTCGATTGCCGATGTTCAGGTCAAGTCGGCTCGTCTTATCTACGTTTTTGCAAAGAAGCCCGGCGAAACCACGTTGTTTGCCGTCGATAAAAACGAGAACGTGCTGGCCAATATAGAGATCCATGTCACTCACAATCTATCACGGTTGCAACAAACCATTCAGGGGCTTTATCCGAAC
>FLOH01000402.1_pt1 | contig 98961 bp, 84 predicted proteins | sample 756751 | NCBI WGS metagenome assembly FLOH01 (sample SAMEA4026879, study PRJEB14308) | marine metagenome | biome: coastal water; material: water | depth 74 m
TCCCTGCCGAACCCTATCTTCGTCGGCACGTCAGATGTGTATAAGAGACAGTACGCTTGCATGATGCCGTCACCGCGCCGCCTGCCGATGTGCTCGCGCTCGTGTCCGACACGCGCAGCCTCGACGGCACCGGCAACAACGTCGGCGCGCCCGAGCTCGGTGCCGCCTTCCAGATTTATCCACGTGAAACGGCGGCCAACTACGCGGATGGTGTCGGCGAACTGCGAGCAAGTCCCGAACAGCGCTACCTCAGCAACCGGATCTTCAACGACACCAATCAGAACGTGTTCTCCGAGAACGGACTGACCCACTGGAGCTTCGTGTGGGGTCAGTTTCTCGACCACACGATCGGGCTGCGAGCCACCAACTCTCGTGACGTTGCTGAGCCGCTCGTGATCGCGTACGACCCTGAGGATCCACTCGAGGCGTTCACGAACGATCTCGGCTCGATCAGCACGTCCCGCTCGGCGGCCGCCGACGGCACTGGTGTCGACAGCACCCGTGAGCAAGTCAACACCGTCAGTTCATTCATCGACGCCTGGGCTGTCTACGGCGGAACTGACGTGCGGCTCGATTGGCTACGCGAAGGCGTCGTCGACGGCGACCCCACCAACAACGACGCCACCCTGCTCACCGTTGACGGCTACCTGCCGACGGCGGCTGCGCGTGTCGACGAGGAAACACCGACCGTCGACCTGATGGGACGCCTCTTCGGCGATCCGTCCGCTGCCGTCTTGGCAGGCGACGTGCGCGCCAACGAAAACATCGGCCTGACTGCCGTGCACACGCTGTTCGTCCGCGAGCACAACCGGATCGTGGACGAACTACCCGATGAACTCGACGAGCAGACCAAGTTCGAGGTCGCCAGGCGAGTGATTTCTGCGATGCAGCAATACATCACTTACGCCGAGTTTCTCCCGGCGATGGGGGTCGAGCTCGACTCCTACACCGGATACGACGCCACGGTCGATCCGTCGATCACCAACGAGTTCGCGACCGTCGGTTATCGGGCCCACTCTCAGATCCACGGCGAGTTCGAAGCAGGTATCCCCGTCGATCAACTGTCCGACGCGGCGATGGCATCGCTGCAACGCGACGGCGTCTCGGTCGCGATCGACGATGACGTTGCGGAAGTCGCGATTCCTTTGGGAGTCGCCTTCGGGAATCCCGGGCTGTTGGCGGACATCGGGCTCGGCAACCTATTGGCCGGTCTGTCATCGGAGTCGGCATACGCCAACGACGAACAGATCGACAACCAGCTCCGCAGCGTGCTGTTCCAGCTCCCCGGACCAGACATCGAGAACCCGATCGACTGTCTCGACGGCACCGAGATCGCCGGATGCTTCAGCGCTGTCAACGACCTCGGGGCACTCGACGTGATCCGCGGTTACGACCACGGAATGCCGACCTATAACGAGCTGCGGATCGCCTACGGATTGGCTGCGGCGACCAATTTCGCCGACCTGACCGGCGAGTCGACCGAGGAGTTTCCCAACGATCCGGAGATCGACGGATCGAACCCGATCGACGACCCGGACATCCTCGACTTCGTGTACCTCGCCGACGCCGACGGGAACGAGATCGTGCCCGGCAGCGACGAGGCCGAGACCAGCGTCGTGACGGCTATCCGTCGCACCACCACAGCTGCCCGCCTGAAGGCGGTCTTTGGTGAAGTCGACGGCGTCGATGCGTTCACCGGCATGGTGTCCGAGCCACACGTGCCCGGCACCGAGTTCGGAGAGCTGCAGTTGGCGATTTGGACTCGCCAGTTTCAGGCTCTGCGCGACGGCGACCGATTCTTTTACGGAAACGACCCGGCGCTCGATGTAATCGCCGAGGTGTATGGCATCGAGTTTCAGGTCACCCTCGCCGAACTGATCGTCGCCAACACCGATATCGACCGCAACGAACTCCCCGAGTCGGCCTTCTTGCTCGACGACGAACTGTCGATATCTGACGGTGGCATCGACGGTCGTAACGTTTCCGGTGACGAAATCGCAGCAGACGATGATGGCCGTGACGACAAGAACCCGGTCGAGGTTGCGGCAGCGGCCGACGACGATGGCGACGACGATGGCGACGACGACCGCCGGCGACGTGCCGACCGGCGCCGCGATCGCGAACCCGTTCGTGATCGCTACCGCCCGCGCCGTCCCCGTCGCGAAGGCTGACCCGGTGGCTTTCCGAAACGCTCAACAGTTCCTGCTCCCAGACCCAACGCGGGGGACGGTCACCTCGCCGTGCTCGAACAACGACGGATCGCCGCATGAACAAGGGCCTGATGTCGGAACATCGCACCCTGAGCGCCTTTGCGGCGGTTCGGTACCACCGGGTGCGCGGTTTGCGCCTCCGAGGCGGTTCGGAACCGAGCTTGCTGGCTTGGCGGAGGGTGATGATGTTGCTCGCATGGCAGCCGGAGGACTTGCTGGGTTCGGTGAACGTTCGAACCTCTCCTCACCCGTCGGGCATGATGGCGGCGATGGGTGACGCGACGATCTTGGTTGCCGAGGATGATCGGCAGGTGCGCGAGGCGCTCGAACGGATTCTGAGGTTCGAGGGCTACGGCGTCGTCACCGCAAACGACGGAGCCGCAGCGCTCGAGGCGATCGACGCTCACACGCCCGATGTGATCGTGCTCGACGTGATGATGCCGTTCGTCGACGGCCTCGACGTGTGCCGCCGCCTACGGGCCCGCGGCGATCGCACCCCGGTACTGATGCTGACTGCCCGCGATGAAGTGCAAGATCGAGTCGCCGGGCTCGACGCCGGCGCCGACGACTACCTCCCCAAACCGTTCGCCCTCGACGAGTTGTTGGCTCGCATCCGCGCCCTGCTGCGTCGCACAGAAGTAACGACCGGCGGGCCGCTGCGGTTTGAGGATCTAGAACTCGACGTCGCCGGCCGGATCGCCCGTCGCGCCGATCGTGTCATCCAACTCACCCGCACCGAGTTTCAAATTCTCGAGATGTTGCTCCGCAACGCCGGCACCGTTCTCGACCGGATTTCGATGTACACCGAGATCTGGGGCTACGACGGCGAGACGTCATCAAAGGCGCTCGACGTGCACACTCGTTACGTGCGCCGCAAGCTAGAAGAGGACGGAGAATCGCGCCTGATCCACACCGTCCACGGCGTCGGCTATGTGATGCGGGTGGCGTTGGACGGTAGCTCGTGACCTTGCGCTCTCGCGTTGTCCTGATTGTCACGACGTTGGTCATCACCGGGATCGCACTCGCCTCGTTGGTCGCCTATACATCGACGCGAAGCGAGTTACACAAGGATACCGATCGGCTGTTGGTTCAGCGTTCGAACGAGGTGCTCGGGGGCACACGCTCACCGCCCCTCAAGGATGGCCGCGACACTCGCCGCAACGGCGACGGTCAACTACCGCTGTCGTTCGACGCCGACGCGATCACACAGACGCTCGATAGGAACGGCAACGTCACTGCTGCTGGCGGGGGCGAGCTGCCCGTCGAGGCGACCGACGTCGCCGTCGCCGGTGGGGGGCGAGCGACCTTCCGCGACATCGAGATCGACGGTGTTCCATACCGTCTGTTCACGGTTCACAACCGCGCCGACGGCGGTGCCGTGCAGGTCGCCCGTGACATCTCATCGACCGACAAGGTGCTGTCGGGTCTGAGCTGGCGATTGGTGGCCCTCGGTGCAGCACTGGCAGCCGTCTCTGCGGCCGCTGGCTGGTTGATGATGCGTCGCACCACGCAGCCGCTCCAAGACCTGACCGCAGCTACCGAACGAGTCGCTGCCACTCGCGACCTGACACCGTTGCGGCTGGATCGTGACGACGAGGTCGGGCGCCTTGCCGCCAGTTTCGACCAGATGCTGGTGGCGCTGTCGGTCAGCCGCGAGCAGCAACGGCGGTTGGTGCAAGACGCCGGGCACGAGCTGCGAACCCCACTCACCAGCCTGCGCGCCAACATCGAGTTCCTCCAGCGCGCTCACGACCTCCCGATCGACGAGCGCGATGCCGTGTTGGCTGGAGTTCGGTCGGAGATCGAGGAGCTCGGCGACCTATTCGACGAGGTGATGCTGCTCGCCACCGACGACTTCGCACGCGCCGAGCCCGTCACCGAGGTCGACCTGGCCGAGATCGTCGCCGTTGCGGTCGAACGGTTTCGCCGACGCACCGAACGCACCGTCAACCTGACGGCCGAGCAGACCGTGGTGGTCGGCAATCCTGTGCTGCTCGATCGGGCCGTTACCAACCTGCTCGGCAATGCCCACAAGTTCAGTCCGTCGAGCGAGCCGATCGATGTCGCGCTCGCCAACCGTCGGGTCACCGTACGAGACCGCGGCCCTGGTATCGCCCCGGCCGAGCTCGACCGGGTGTTCGACCGCTTCTATCGAGCCGACGACGCCCGCTCGCAGCCAGGCTCAGGGCTCGGCTTGGCGATCGTCAGACAGATCGCCGAACAACACGGCGGCGCGGTGCACGCCACCAACGCCAGCGACGGCGGCGCTGCTGTCAGCTTCAGCGTCAGTTGATAGTTGTGCCGGGCACATCTCCCAACTCACTTCGTTTTGGGCCGAGCCATTCGACTGCCAACAGCGAGCCGACCAGGCCTCCGGTGCTAGACAGGAGCAGGTCGCCGATTGTGTCGCCGTAGGTCAGCGAGAGCCCATCGGCACCCCCGATCCCGTCGGTCGATACGAGCCACTCGAGAATCTCCCACCACACGATCGTGATCGCTCCGAACCCATAGCCGAGCAGCACTGCGTCGCGCCGATCGTGCACGTTGCGGAACCGGAAGGCATGGAACGCTGCCACCAGCAGCACCCAGTTCAGGGCGTGCAGCACGTCATCGGTGCGTGGCGACTCGTCGTAGAGGCCGAATAGGTTGCCGAGCGTGTCGAGCAGGAACGGGGCCGCCAGCAGGGCGTCGGCAGTGTGGGAGTACGGGCTCGATCGCCTTCGCCATCCGATCACCGGAACGAGCACAGCCGACGCCAGGAACAACGGCGCCCGCATCGGCATCGCCTTGCCCTCGACCGAGTCTGGCGTGAACACGATCGCTACGAAGAACGCCGCGGCCAGGGCGACCTTGACGGCGATGTTGAATCGCATCGACCATCCCGCGCGGTCAACGTCGAGCACCCGCGAGACCGGCGCCCGGTCCTGTTCGGTCGGCATTTCCCCAGCGTACGTCTGCTGCGGAATGGTGTAGGCCATCGTCGGTGCAGCGAGTATCAGTTGGCAGTTGTGCCAGGCACATCTCCCAACCATGGGGGAGTGCTCCCCATTCACGTGGCGTCGGCGGTTGCATACGGTCGACTTTGCGCCTGAGATGCGGGCGCTGAATCCAGCGGAGGAACTCCATGACCTTGATCCGAGTCAACCCAGAGAGCGTGCGCGGCTATGGCCGCCAGGCGCAGGAGGCGTTCGAGTCGATGCACCAATCGCTCGTCGAACTGGTCAATGAAGTCGTCGCCGTCCGCTATTTCGGCCCGAACGCCGTGGCCTTCAAGACTGAATCTGGTCGCATGTCGGCCGACTTCGCCAACCGACTTCACCTCGACATGGCAGCGATGGGCGCCGCCGTGCGCCAATCGACGTCCAACATCGCCGCGTCGCTCGGCGGTCAGCCGATCCACATCCAGATCGACAACCGGCCGATAGCGCCGCCCGTTCCGCAGACGGTCGACTATGTCGATGTCGACACCGCGGCCCTCGAATCGTTGGTGCCCCTGGTCGGTCGTCATTTCACGCTGCTGCGCCAGGGTCTCACAACCAACTTCCAACGTCTCCAATCGACAGACTGGGAAGGCAACGCAAAGCTCGCCGCGATCGAAGCCGTCGGAGGCTTCACCACGTCGGCCCGCTCAAAGTGTGACGAGGCCGAGCAGACCCTGTCGTCCTACATCACGGCGCAAGTCCAGAGCGTCGTCGCAGCCGACCGCTAGCCGGGCGGAAGATATTTCGTGGAACTAATCCTGCGTGTTCAGGATTCGGCCGGCCGGGTCGACGACGTCATCGCTGTCATCGACCCGGCTCATACCGTGGTCGAGTTGGCGGAGGCATTGTGCGATTACCTCGGTCGCCCAAACGACGAGGCAACGCTCAGCTCACTGCGCCTTGGCCATTTGCTCTACTCTGATCAGCCCGTCGCCCGCAGCGGCCTGATGTCGGGCGACGAATTGGTGATCGGAGCTGCCCCCCCGGGTACAGGCCCCCGTCGCCTACCCGCTTTGGCGACCACGGCCGACGTGATCGCCGGGCCCGACTCTGGATGTTGGCGATTGCTGCAACCGGGCCGTTTCTCGATCGGACGCGACCCAGGTGCGGATTTTGTCATCGATGATCCGTCTGTATCGCGCCATCACGTCGTGATCGAAGTTGATCTGAACCGGCGCGTAGTCGTTCATCCGATGGCGGGAGCCGCCAACGGCGTCACGGTCAACGATGTCGAAATCGATGGACTGACAACGGTCGGCCACGACGACGTCGTAGGGCTCGGTGCAACGCGGTTGGCATTCCGAGCGTTCGAACGAAGCGGGCACGAACACCACGACCGTCTCGGCCAGATCGAGTTCCATCGCACGCCGTACCGGCCGCCGATCGTGATCGAGCGGCCCAGCGACGCGATTGGCCCGATCCCTACCCGACCCGAGCCACGCAGGCTACAGATCTTTGCCGTGCTGGCCCCGCTCGCCGCCGGTCTGGCGATGTACGCCTTCACGCATCAGGCGCAGTTCCTTGCGCTCACACTGATCTCGCCTGTCGTGATGGTCGCTACTGCGATCGAGGACCGGAGATCCGGTCGGCGCAACTTCGCCAAGCAGCTGGCCAGTTTTCGAGACGGCCTCGTCGCACATCGCTCGCGGCTCGACGGATTACGCCATGCCGAGCGGATCGATCGCCTACGGGCTGCCCCCGACCTGGCCGACCTGGTGCGGCGCGCCGAGTTGCGGACAATCGATCTGTGGGCCCGCGGACGCAACGCCCCCGATTTCCTCAGCCTCCGGCTGGGTCTCGGATCGACCCAGGTGCAGTTCGCGATCGAACTCCAACAAGGCGGCGCCGACGACTTGCGCGACGAGGCGATCGCCGCCGTTGAGGGCCTCGATTCGCTTGCCAATGTGCCCGTCAGTGTCGATCTGCGCACCGACGCCGTGATCGGTGTCCATGGCGAAGGCGGGCTGGTTGCCGGCATCGTCTCATCGCTCGCCATCCAAGCCGCCACGCTTCACAGCCCCGAGGACTTGACGATCGTGGCGGCCGTCGGCAACGACCGCTCGCTTGGCTGGCTGAAGTGGCTGCCGCACTTGCGTTCGGTCGCTTCGCCACTGTCGGGCGGCCATCTCGTCACGAGTCGCGACGAGACAGATGCCCTAGTCGATCGGCTGATCGAGGTTGCCGTGTTCCGCACGATCGAGAGCGCCGACCGGGCGGCCGAACGCTGTTGGCCGCGCATCTTGCTGTTGCTGGATGCCGAACTAGCACCCGATGCCGCCCAGGTATCGCGTCTTGTCGACCTCGCTCCGCTGGCCGGGATCAGCGTTGTGTGGATGGCAGCATCGGCAGCTGGGGTGACCCGCTACGCCACCCGGTCGCTCGCAGTGCGTCAAACACGGGGTTCAGCGATGGTCGGCACGCTGACCTCGACCAACTCCGAGGTACCCGAACAGCAGCTGGAAGTCGAACATCTCCGCGGTCGCCTCGCCGACCGGGTGGCTCGCTCGCTCGCCCCGATTCGCGATGCCTCGACCGCTTCTCTCGCAACCTCGATCCCACGGACTGCGCCACTGCTCGATGTGCTGGGCATCGGGAACCCGACCGCCGCATGGGTGGCGCAACTATGGAGCGGCGCTACCGGCTACGACCTGCGCTTTCCGATCGGCGTTGGGGCGACTGGCAACGTCGGGCTCGACCTGGTCCACGACGGCCCACACACCCTGATCGGCGGCACATCTGGATCGGGCAAGAGCGAGCTGTTGCAGTCGATGGTGGCCGCCTTGGCCGTGCATCACCCACCGACTCGGCTCAACTTCTTGTTCGTCGACTACAAGGGTGGGGCGTCGTCGCAGGTCTTCGAACGCCTCCCTCATACGGTCGGTTACGTCACCAACCTCAGCGCCGAACTGTCGCTTCGGGCGCTGACCTCGCTGCGAGCCGAACTGAACCGTCGAATGGCGATCATGGAAGGTCGTGCCAAGGATCTCGCCGAGATGCTCGAGGTCGCTCCCGATGAGGCGCCGCCGTCGCTGGTGATCATCGTCGACGAGTTCGCGACGCTCGTGAAAGAGGTCCCCGAGTTCGTCGAGGGCGTGATCGACATCGCCCAGCGCGGCCGCAGCCTCGGCATTCATCTCGTGCTCGCTACGCAGCGCCCGTCTGGGTCGGTCAACGAGAACATTCTCGCCAACACCAACCTGCGGATCTCGTTGCGGATGCTCGACCGGGCCGAATCGACATCGATCATCGCCAGCCCAGCCGCGGCTGACATACCTGTGCCGCTGCGCGGACGCGGCCTGGCCCGGCTTGGCCCGCGCCAGCTGGTCGAGTTCCAGAGTGCGTTCGCCGGGGCGCCGCTCGTCAGCGCCGACACACGTCAGCCTGTGCTGGTCGCCGCGTTTACGCAGTCCGACGACTCGCCGCGGGCAGTTGTCACAACGCCGAAGTCGGGGGAGACGGCGCCGGCGACCCACCTGTCAGCCTTGATCGACGTCGTCGCACTGGCCAACCGAAACGCCGGCCACCCCGTACAGCGCCGTCCGTGGCGTGAGGTGCTCCCAGACACCGTCACCCTCGACGACGTCTTGTCGATGCCAGTGGCCGGTTGTGCCGCGATGGTGCCCGGCCGCCACCTCAGTGTCGGGTTGATCGACGCACCCGAACAACAAGACCAGCGGCCAGGGGTTATCGACCTGGAAGAAGGCGGTGGCTGGCTTGTGTTCGGCAGCGGGGGATCCGGCAAAACCACGCTGCTGCGCACGATCGCCGTCTCACTAGACCGATACAGCCCGGGTCGACCGGTGGCCACGATCGTGTTTGACTTCGCCTCACGCGGCCTGGCCGGATTGCGGGCGCTGCCGTCGGTGATCGACGTGGCGACGGGCGACGATCTCGAAGCCGTCACCCGGCATCTGACGACGCTCGATGCCGAACTCGACCGCCGCCGCCACCTTTTGGCCGCGGCCCGAGCCGAACACCTGACTGCGTACCACCGTGATCAGCAGCAGTTGACCAGAATCGTCGTTTTGATCGACGGATTCGGTGGATTGTCGACCACGCTGCTCGAACCGGCCGGCGGATTGGGCATGGCGTCGGAAATGTGGAGCGAGCTGATCAACCGTTTGATCATCGATGGGCGCCAAGTCGGCATCCACACCGTGATCACCGCCGACCGCCGCAACGCTGTGCCATCCCGGCTACACGCCGCCGTAGCGAATCGACTGATACTGCGTCACGCCGACGATGGTTCGTACGCCGAGCACGGTGTGCCGCTTGCTCGCGCACGTGGGCTCGAACTAACACCCGGACGTGGCCTGCTGCAGGGCGGCACCCTGATTCAGATCGCATCCGTGTCGTCCGATCCGACCGGTCGTGCTCAGGGTGAGACAATCGCGGCCATGGCGGCTGGCCGCGCCGACACAAAGCTCGCCGAAATGAGCAGTGTCGCCTTGCCCGAACAGCTCTTGCTCGACGACGTGCCGACGCCGGCCGCCGTCACCAGCGCCAGCCTGGCTGTGGCGATCGGTCTGATCGATGTGTCGGGTGCCACCGCGGTGGTCGATCTCGATTGGTCGAACTTGGCGGTCGCAGGGTCGCCGCGATCGGGTAGGTCGACAGCTTTGGCCACGGTGGCGACGGTGCTACTGCGTCAGCACGACGATGTGTTCGTGGTCGGGCCGAGGTCCAGCCCGCTTGCGGCATTCGGGTTTCCCCGGTCGGCGTTCGGTCGAGCAGCCGAGGTTGCGCCGTTCCTCGATCAAGTCGCTACCCATCTAGCGCTCGGCGGGCCCGATCACAGGGTCGTGCTTGTTGTCGACGATGTCGACACGTTTGACGATCCGATACTCAGCCCGATCTTCGAACGGCTCGCCAATGCTGACTCGTTGCGAGTCGTCGGCTCGCTCGAATCTCGAGCGATGACGGGGTACACCACGAGCGCGCTGGTTGGCCTGTTGCGGCGTGCTCGGCGACTGCTTGTATTGCAGCCTGAAGACCCCAGTGCGTTCCTGCAGGCGACCGGCGTGAAGTTGCCAACCCGCCCGGGTCTGCGGATGCCTCCCGGCCGTGGCGTGCTGCTCGTCGACCGCACCCCCACCATCGTCCAGTTGGCAGTTGTGCCAGGCACAACTGCCAACTCAGGTGAGGGCTGACCGGACGTGGTGTAGCGCCTGGTTGATGTGGTCCTCGGTGGTTTGCCAGCTGGTGACGAGGCGGATCGTGTCGGCGCTCATTCGGTAGAACATCAGGCCGGCTTGCTCGAGCCGATCGATCGCTGCCGACGGCATCCGGACAAACAGCATGTTTACGTCTGGCCGGTTGATGAACTCGACCGGGAGCTCGGCCAGACCGGCTGCCAACTCGACCATCCGGTCGTTCGAGTTGCGTGCCATCCGTAGCCACAGTTCGTCTGCGAGATAAGCCAAGATCTGGGATGACTGGAACCTCATCTTCGACGTGACGTGTCCCGACCGTTTGGTGCGGTAGACCAGTTCGTCCGCCGCTTGTTCGTCGAACACGACGATCGCTTCGGCCGACAGCCCACCGTTTTTCGTCGCCCCCAGCGACACGGCATCGACCCCGGAACGCCAGGTGAGATCAGCAGGCGAGCAGCCGAGGGCGACCAATGCGTTGGCGATGCGGGCGCCATCGAGATGCACCTTCAAGCCACTGCCGCGAGCGATAGCCGACAGCTCGGCCACCTCGTCGAGCGGATAGATCGTGCCCATATCGGTTGGCTGAGTGAACGACAGCACCGACGGTTGGGAGTGATGCGGGTCACCCCATGTGATCGACCCGAGCGCTGCTCGCAGAGTGTCGGCCGCGATCCGGAAGTCGTTGCCAGATATCCCCTTCATCACGGCGCCCCCGCCGAGCAACGACGTGGCCCCGCCCTCGCTGTTGAGGATGTGAGCGGTTTCGTGGCACAGCACCGAACCCCATGGCGGGCAGAGAGCAGTCAGCGCCAGTGCGTTCGCCGCCGTGCCGCTGGTGACGGGGAACACGCGGGCAGTGTCGTGCTCGAACACCTCGCGAACACGTTGTTCTAGTCGGGCCGTAACCCCATCGTGGCCGTAGGCGATAGCCGATCCTTCGTTGGCGTCGGCGATCGAAGCCAGAATCTCGGGGGCTACTCCGGCGGCGTTGTCGCTGCGAAATTCGATGATGTTCACTCGGGCGTTCTACCAGTTGGGAGTTGTGCCTGGCACAACTGCCAACTATGGGCGTTCGCGGGCGGCTTGGTCGTAGGCGGCGATCATCGCCAGGACCGCCATCGCTGCTACGGCGCTGACACCGATGATGGTGACACCGTGCACGTGCATGTCGGCGGCACCGGGATTCCGGAAGCCGGGTCCGACTGGCGTGTCGGTGAGCTCGAACAGCGTGCTCATCGTCAGCCAGATGATCGGTAGTGAGCCGCCGATCGCCAATCCGAGCCCCCACCGACGCACAGTCAGAAAGCCGACCACTCCTGCCAGCAGGAGCAGCCCGAGTTGCAACGATCGGCCCACGAGCAACATCGATGGCGCTTGACCGAGACCATCAATGAGGTACCAGTTGTCGCTGAAGATGGCCTGCTTCTCCGGTAGCAGCGGACCGGCGGCAGCGACCACGGTGGCCAACGCGCCGAGCGCTGCGATCCACGGGTTGAGGCCCCTGCGCCGATCACCGGAAGCGTCATTGATGGCAGCGAAGAACACCACCACACCCAGTGCGGCGGCGACGATTATCAGCCAGTAGCCCAGGCCTCTGGTGATCGTCAGTGTGAACCGCTGATCGCTAGGGATCAGCACGAACTTGTGGGCGGCATCGATCGGGAACTGCGCCAGTCCGATCGTGAGCCCTGCCAGCCCGGCGATAGCCAGCCCGGCACCGCCAGCCAGCCCGGCGCCCCACCGCCATCGAAACCCCGACGCGACACCGCCGGCGATGATCAGCATGATCGCCAACAAGCCGGCGACCGAGAGATTGTCGGCGAGGTCGTCGGCGATCCACGTGCCGGTTCGAAAACCGAACGGGGTCTGTTCGCTGGGTGTCAGGCGTTGATCGCTGGTGACCTCGACCATGTTGGCAAACAGGCTGATCAGCGTGACCATCCCCGTCAGCATGGCAAGCAAAGTGACGGCGCCGAGACGAAAGCCTGGAGTGGCTGCGGCCGTTACCACGGTGACGGGCATCTCGGTGGTAGTGGTCGGGGCAACCGCGGCCGTCTTGCCGGTCGGTTCCTCTTGCTCGATGAAGTCGTAGGGCGTGGTGGCCGGCGGTTCGGGGGGGACGTCGACCGAGTCCATCCACACCTCGGTGATCGGCTCGGTCGCCGGGAGATTGGCCGTAAACCCCCCAGCGGGCACGTCGTTGGATGGACCGGACGCGGAAGGCGTGGTGGCCGGCTGGGCTGGGACACCAACTGTGGGCGCCCAGACCGGGTCGTCGGCGCCCCACTCATCATCGCCATCGATCACCGGCACCAACTCGGTCTGATCGCCGGCTCGGGTATCGGTCGCCACTGTCGGATTGGTCGGTGTCGTCGCCACTGTCGGCGTGGTCGTCGACGCGGTCGGGTGAGTTGGCGACGCCTCAGCGCTCGGCGGCGGCAGCATTTGGCGCTTCATCGTTGGAATCGATTCAGTCGGTTCGTCGGCGATCGCGGCCGCGTCGGGTTCAGACGTGGCCACCTCGACCGGATCGGTCGCGTCGGCGACCACATGCAGCGCCGCGCCGCAACCCGTGCAGAAGCGATCGACTCGCTGCACCGTCTTCCCACACTGGTGACACACCATGCAACCAGAGGATACGTGCCCCTGCGGGCTCGATGCCGTTGCTGGCGCAGTTGACACGCACCCGACATCGGCTCGTCCTCTGCTGGTTACCCGGTTGTCCACCTTGGCGTTCGTTGAGTCCGCCGTTGGCGACGCACTGTTCGACCCGCGGACACGCCAGAATGCTGTGATGGTCGGCCGTTTCGCACCTTCTCCAACGGGCGAACTGCATCTCGGCAATTTGCGCACGGCGCTTGTCGCCTGGCTGGCGGCGCGCAGCTCAGGGCGCCGCTTTTTGGTGCGGATGGAGGACCTCGACCGGGTGACGTCGTCCGAGCGGCACGAGCTCCGCCAGCTTGCGGATCTTGCGACGATCGGGCTCGACTGGGATGGTGAGGTGGTGCGTCAGAGCGACCGGTTTGATCTCTACCGTGCCGAGATCGAGCGGTTGCGGGTCGACGGACGTGTGTACCCGTGCTTTTGTACGCGTCGAGAGATCCGGGATGAGATCGATGCCGCGGCGCTCGCGCCTCACGTTCACCTCCCCGATCGCGCCTATCCCGGTACGTGTCGCGATCTCAGCGTCGACGAACAGGCCCAACGTCGAGCGGACGGCCGTCAACCGGCGTTGCGGCTGCGCACCGATGGCGAGGTGATCGAGTTCGCCGATCGTGTCCACGGCCTGACTCGTGGAGCCGTCGACGATGTCGTGTTGGCCCGTGCCGATGGCGTGCCGGCCTACAACCTGGCGGTTGTCGTCGACGACGCTGCCCAGGGCGTGACTCAAGTGACCCGCGGCGACGATCTGCTCACGTCGACCCCGCGCCAGATATTGCTGCAGCGTCTGCTTGGCGCTCCGACCCCAGAGTACGTACACGTACCACTGATTCTCGGCGAAGACGAGCAACGCCTGGCGAAACGGCACGGTGCCGTCACCCTGGGGGACCTGCGCTCTCAGGGTTTGACCGTTACGGATGTTCTTGGGGCGATGGCGCGTTCGCTGAACCTGGCGGCGCCCGGCGAGATTGTCACGGTCGACCGTTTGGTCGACCGCTTCGACCCCTCTCGATTGCCGAAGACAGCGTCATATCTGTCCGACTTGCAGCGATAGACGTCGACCGACCCGAAGCCCCATGACTTACCAGAACAAGTTCTTGGGCACCGTGGAGCGATCGCTACGTACCGGGCGGGCGGGCGAGCGAGCGACCAGACGCATCACTCGTGGGCTAATCAGCGAACCGACCGGGAACAATCGGCCCACGAAGGGGGTTTCGGGCACGTGAGCAGCCTGTGCGCGATTTGTCACGCGATTCGAATCGAAGTGACACCGCCGTGTTGCGGAGATTCGGTAGCGTGGTTGGCGATATGCGTGTGACCGATGGATTGATGCTTGGGGCGGCGGTTGTGCTGTCCGGCTGTGCCAGTACTTCGTTGGCCAGCACGCCGGTACCGGCGCCTGCCCCATCGGTCGCCACCATCACGGATGCCCCCACCACAACCGTAGAGCCGTCGGCAACTACCGCCGAGTCCGGCACCACCGAAGAGGTCATCGTCACGGCCATTACCGAACCAGCGCCGATTCCGATCATCAATTCCACCGACATCATCTCCGTGCCGGTCGCCGATCCCCCGATTCTTGGTGTCGGCAAGAGCGACGGCGCCGAAACACAGCGTGCCCAAGAGCGACTGCTCGAGCTCGGCTTTTGGCTGCAGGCTGCCAACGGCGACTACGGACTCACGACGACGCAAGCGGTGATGGCATTCCAGAAGTACTACGGCGTGATCACCGACGGCGTGCTCGGCGACCAGACCGCGGCCATGATGACCGCCGTCACCGAGCGGCCCCACGGTCGTGCCGACGCCGGAACGCTGATCGAAATCGACAAGGGCCTGCAGTTGCTGTTTTTTGTTATCGACGGCAAGTCCGAATGGGTCCTCAACGTTTCAAGCGGCACCGAGATCGCCTACGACGAGCCCGACAAGAACAATCCGGAGATACGTCAGGTGGGAGACTCCGTGACACGCAATGGGTTGCATGATGTCTATCGCGAGCGTTCAGACGGTTGGTGGGAAGGTGATCTCGGCGAGATCTACAGACCCAAGTACTTCACAGGTGGCATCGCCGTGCACGGCTCGAACAATGTCCCCGATTATCCCGCCTCGCACGGGTGCGTTCGCGTCAGCGTGCCGGCGATGGACTGGATCTGGGAAACCAACCTGATGCCGCTCGACACTCCGGTATGGGTCCACGAGGGCATCAGGTCCGCCGCCGCCCAGGGCTGAGCCACCCGTCGCCCGGGCGCCGGTTCGCCTCAGTTCGGTTAATCCAGCGAGAGACCTTTGGCGTAGGCAGCCTCCAGCTCGGTTCGCCTCTCGTCCCCGTCGATGTTCCCGGCGCCGGCGTACATCGCCACCAAATCGGGGGCATCATCGAGTTCGCCCCATGACTTGGGCTCCCACATCGCGGCCCGCCTGAATGCCTTGGCACAATGCCCGTATATCTCTGCGGTCTCGATCACCAGCGCCATCTTGGGTGTGCGCAGTTCGGCTGTGAAGCCGCCCAACAACTTGGGGTCGATCGTCAGCGTGGCGGGCCCGTTGATGCGGAGCGTCTCGTCTTTGCCGGGCACCATCATCAGCACCCCGGCAAAGGGGTGATCGATCAGGTTGCGATAGCTGTCGAGCCGGTTGTTGCCGTTGAGATCGGGGATCGCGATGTGGCGATCATCGAGGTGCCGCACGAAACCTGGGGGACCGCCGCGTGGCGAAGCGTCGACCGAGCCGTCTCCGTTCGTGGTGGCGAGCACCAGGAACGGGCAGCGGTCGATGAATGCCGCCATTCCTTCGTCGATCGAAGAGAGCTGCTTCCTCACCGCCCCCTCACTCGGCTTGCGGTACAACCCTTCGAGTTGGGCGATCGTGTCGATCCGGCCGGGAATGTCCATGTCCACAGTTTGTCACCATTCGGTGTCGCGGCCCGGAGGCCTTCGAGCTGCTCGCCGTCGTGACTGGGGGATGATTCTCGTCAGGCGTTCCCCGGAAACGGCGACGAGCTGTCGGGCCAACCGGTCTGCACGGTCGTTCTTGATGCTGAAGGCCGTGCCAGAAATCAGGCAAGTTTCGAACAGGGTCAGCGGCGTAGCTCGAGCACGTGCTTCAGCTGGGCGAGTTCTCGGTGCATGGCACGTCTCATGACGATCGTGACCATCGGCGCGATCAACCGTGAGAACCCTTTCGGCTCGGCATGGTTGCGTAACGTCATATGGGTGACGCGGTTGCCGACGGCGCGCCAGGTGTAGGTGGTGTCGATCGAGAAAGGGCCTCGTGCAGTGCGCGTCGCCACCTGCTCGCCAGGTGTGAACTCGACCACTTCGGAGCTGTACACCAGCCGCTTGCCCATGACGCGGGCATGAAATGTGATCTGCGATCCGAGCGTGATCGGTGGATCGGTCTGCCACTCGGCCGACTCGATCCGCCGGCACCACTCGGGAGCGTTCGATGGATCGCCGGCATAGGACGCGACCAAGTCGACCGGGCGTTCGATCACGATCGTGGTCGTGATCTTCATCGTTGTGGCCTGCGGACGTGTTCGGCGGCGATCGTGTCGAGCAGGTCGGCCTGGTCGCCCGGGCAAGAATCGGTGGCGGTCATATAGGCAATAGCTTTGCACTTGTAGTGATTCCGAGCAGCCGCCGCAACCGTTGCACACGCCGGTTGAGCCCAAGCCGGCACCTCGAGCAACGCGGGTACTTCTGCGATCAGGGTCGATTGGCCATGTCGCTCCCACGTTTTGTCGTGCCAGACTGGGGTTCGCTTGGTAGCGCGCACCGAGCCGCTCACCACTCGAACAATCACCACTCTGACAAAGGGATTCAACACGAGATGATGACATCACAAGAACTTGACCAGGCCGTCGCCGGCCAGACCGTAGCGATGCGGTTTCTCGCGAATCTCGAACGCCATGCCGATGTCGAGGTGTTGCGCTGGAAGGACACCAGTGGCAACTGGCAGACCCAGACCCTGGCGCAAGTCGCCGACGATGTTGCACGGTTGACCACCGGTCTGCGCGGGCTCGGCATCGGCAACGGTGACCGTGTTGTACTGATGCTGGCCAACCGGCCCGAATTCCATGCGATCGACCTCGCCGTGCTGTTCTGTGGCGCCACGCCGGTGTCGATCTATAACTCGTCCGCACCCGATCAGATCGACTATCTGGTCAATCACTGCGGTGCCAAGATGGCGATCCTCGAAAACGATGGGTTCAAGGGTCGCTTCGACGCCGTCGGCGACCGGCTCGGCACGATTGAGACGACGGTGATCCTCGAGCCGTCCGACTCGACCCCGGCCGACGTTGTGCGCCATGCCGACCTGCTCGCCTGCGAGCCGGCCGACCTCGATGAGGCCGCCGCCCACGGCGATCCCGATGATCTCGCCACGGTGATCTACACCTCTGGCACCACCGGCCCACCGAAGGGTGTGATGCTGAGCAACCGCAACGTGTGTTGGACGCTTGAGTCGATCAGCTGCTCCATGAAAGAGCAGACCGGGCTCGACGAGATGACCGGCTTCCGGCACGTGTCGTACCTGCCGCTGGCGCACATCATGGAACGCCTGCTGGGCCACTACTACCTGGTTGAGTTCGCGACCCAGGTCAACTGCTGTCCGAATACGTCGCTCGTCGCCGCGATGACAGCAGAGGTACACCCCCACTTCTTCATCGGCGTGCCACGCGTGTGGGAGAAGTTGCACGCCGGGGTCAATGCTGCCCTTGCCGCCAACCCCGAAGGCGCCAAGGCGTTCGCCGGTGCACTTGCTGCCGCCGAAGGGCTCGCCGACAAGGTTGCAGCCGGTACCGCTACCGCCGAGCAGGCCGCTACATACGATTATCTCGACCAGGCCGCATTCCAGCGCGTCAAAACGATGCTCGGGCTTGACCAGGCGAAGATTTGCATAAGTGGTGCGGCGCCGTTGCCGGCCGAGGTGATGTCGTGGTTCCGCACGATCGGCGTGCCGCTCAGCGAGGGCTACGGCATGTCAGAGACAACTGCGGTGCTCAGCTGGTCGCACCTTGCCAAGCCGGGCCACGTCGGTTGTGCTGTTCCCGGTGTCGAGATGAAGCTCGGCGAAGACGGCGAAGTTCTGGCGCGGGGCGGCAATATGTTCGAGGGCTACCTCGACGCCGACGAACAGACCGCCGAAACAAAGGATCCCGACGGTTGGGTGCACACCGGCGATATCGGTGAGGTCGATGGCGACGGGTACCTGCGGATCGTCGATCGCAAGAAAGAGCTGATCATCACCGCCGGCGGAAAGAACATCAGCCCCGCCAATTTGGAGGCAGCGCTGAAGGGGATTCCGCTCGTCGGACAGGCCTGTGCGGTTGGCGAAAAGCGCCCCTTCGTGTCGGCGCTTGTAGTTCTCGATCCCGATTCGGCCAAGGCATGGGCGGCCGTCCACGGGCTCGAGGGAGACGCCGCAACCATGGCGGCGATGGCCGATAACCCAGATGTCGTGGCCGAGATCGAGGCCGGGTTGATCGAGGCGATGTCGACGTTTAACAATGCCGAGTCGGTCAAGAAGATCAAGGTGCTCGGCGACGAGTGGCTACCCGACACCGAACTGCTGACACCCACATCGAAACTCAAGCGGCGCGGCATCCTGGCGCATTTTGCGGCCGATATCGATGCCATCTACTCGAGCTGAACCGAAGGCCCAACATGAAGCAACTGTCTGGGCTCGACGCAGCGTTTCTGTACATGGAGACGCCCAACACCTACGGGCACGTGAACGCGCTGGCGGTTTACCAACGTCCCTCACCGGATTTCGATCCGTACTCCGCCGTGTACGAACGATTTGGCTCGCTCGTCGGGCACCTGGAGCCATTGCGGCGTCGCGTCGTCGAGGTGCCGTTCGGGCTTGACCATCCGTATTGGGTCGACGACCCACACTTCGATCTCGACTTTCATGTTAGACAGATCGGCCTGGCACCTCCCGGCGCTGCCGACCAGCTCGCCGAGCAGGTCGCTCGCATCATCGGTCGCCCGATGGATCGCAGTCGTCCCTTGTGGGAGGTGTATGTGATCGAGGGTCTGGGCGATGGACGATGGGCCATGCTGACGAAGACTCACCACGCCACGATCGACGGTGCTGCTGGTGTGATCATGCTGAAGCTGATGACCGACGAAAGCGCCGATGCGCCGTGGCCGTACGAACCGGTTGCCTGGAAGGGCGAAGAGCTGCCTACCGACCGTGAACTGCTCAAGCGGTCGATCAACCACCTCGTGTCGAACCCGGTCAAAGGGGCTCGGCTCTCGCTGCGGATATTGCGCAACTTCGCCGAGTCGGCCGGCCTCAACAGTCTCGGCGAGCTGGCGACGAAGTCGCGCGAACTGATCACCTCGACCGCAGGCCGTTCCGAGCAGGCCAACGCCGTGTCCGATCAGGTCAAGCGGGTCACGATGCCGCTCACCGCGGCGCCGGCCACCCCCTGGAACAAGAGTGTCGGTCCAGACCGCCGGTTTGCCATGCGCTCCGAGTCGCTCGCCAACATCAAGCGCCTCAAAGATGCCACCGGCGGAACTGTCAACGACGTGGTGATGGCGATCTGCGCCGGTGCATTACGCGAGTACCTGCTGCACCACGACGCGTTGCCCGACGAACCGCTGCGGGCGATGGTGCCGGTATCGGTTCGCACGGGTCTCGAAGAAGACCCATGGACGAACCGCGTGTCGTCGATCATTGCGGAGCTCCCGACCAACTGCGCCGATCCGCTAGAACGTGTGGCGCGTTGCAGGGAGGCCATGAACGCCGCCAAGCTGCAGCTCGATCTGGTGCCGGCCGACGCCATTATGGAGGCGACCGACATCACATCACCGGTGATTGCCACTGCTGCTGTGCGCTTGATGGCCAGGCTTTCCGACCGCATAACGCTGCCGATCAATGTCGTCATCTCGAATGTTCCCGGTCCCCGCGAGGACCTCTACTTCGCCGGCGCCAAGCTCGATCACTACACACCGGTGTCGACGATCACCAACGGGATCGGTCTGAACATCACCGTGCACTCGTACGGCGATCAGCTCGACTTCGGCCTGGTGTCGGACCGCGAGCTGGTACCCGACCTGTGGGACCTTGCCGACCTCCACATCGATGAGGTCACCCGGTTGTTCAAGGCATCGGGCGCCGAATGGGCGGTGCCGCAAGGGCCTGCCGCCGGTCGCCGTGGTGCGATGAAACCGGTCGTAGCGAAAAAGACTGCTGCCAAGAAGTCGGCTGCCAAGAAGGCTGCACCCAAGCAGGCTGCACCCAAGCAGACTGCACCCAAGCAGACTTCGACCAAAAAGGTCGCCGCCAAGAAGGCGGCGAAGAGGTCGACCTCGAAGCGCTGATCAGTTGCCGGTCGCGACGGCGCGGTTGGGATCGGCCGACCACTCGCTCCACGAGCCTGGGTAAAGGCGTCCACCAAACACCCCCACCAGCGACATCGCCAGCAGGTTGTGGCACGCCGTGACACCGCTGCCGCAGTACACGATCGGACTTGAACCGAGCCCGGCAAAACGCTGAGCCAACTGCGCAATCGGCAGCATCAGACCATCGGCGCCGACATTGTCGGCATGGAATCGATTGACCGCCCCTGGAATGTGCCCCGCTTGGGCATCGAGCGGTTCGCTGTCTCCCCGAAACCGTTCGGGGGACCGGGAATCGATCACGGTGGCGCCCAGCGCACCACCTTGTTGAACGGCATCGGCGTCGATCACACCGGTCCAGTCAGGTGCCTGCGGATACGAGACTGCGCTTATCGCCGGGAGGTCGGCGGACACGGGGTGACCAGCCGCCGACCAGGCAGGGAACCCACCGTCGAGTACGGCGACTCGGCCGTGTCCGATCGAGCGCAACATCCACCACAAGCGTGAGGCGGTCGCCCCGCTGGCGCTGTCGTAGGCGACGACGAAACTGGCCGGGCCAATGCCGAGCTGCCCCAGCAGGGCAGTGAAGTCGGCGACGTTCGGCAACGGGTGCCGCCCGCCGCCCGGGCCTCTCCCCAAGTCGGTGTGAAGGTCGACAAAGCGAGCGCCGGGCACGTGCCCGGCGTGGTACTCGCGGCGACCCTGGTCGTGATCGGCGAGAAAGAAGCGCACGTCGCACACGACCAGATTCGGTTCGTCAAGGCGGGTTGCGAGGTCGGCGACGGAGATCAACGACATCTTCCGACCGTAGCGCAGCGCGTTGGCGCATGACGGCGCGGACTGGTTGATTCGACGGTTGAACGCTTCGTCGTTACGGCTTTAGCTTGTCGGCGTGACGACATTCGCTGACAAGCCGACACTGACCGGGAAGCTCGTCGTGTTGCGGCCGATGGTGGCCGACGACACCGAACACATGTGGGCCGACCTTCACGACGCCGAGACCATACGTCTGACCGGATCGCACGGCACGTTCGAGCGCCGACAACTCGAACAATGGTGTGCCAGTCGGATCGAGCAGACGGATCGTCTCGATCTGGCCGTCACCGACCGCAGCACCGGTGAGTGGGCCGGCGAAGTCGTGATCAACGATTGGGATCCCGACAACCGATCGTGCGGCTTTCGGATCGCGCTCGGTCCCGCTGCCCGTAATCGTGGTCTCGGCACGGAGGCGACCCAACTCGTTGTCGACTATGTCTTCGATCAGATCGACGATCCGCCAGTGAACCGCCTGTCGCTCGAGGTGTACGACCTCAACCCGCGTGGCTTGGCCGTCTACGAGAAGGTCGGGTTTCGATCTGAGGGTGTGCTTCGCCAGGCGTTGCTGTGGGCGGGAGACTTCCACGATGCGATGGTGATGAGCATCATTCGCGCCGACCGTTCTCTGTAACTGTCTTTGCCGGCCACGTGATCGTGTCGCGTGAGTTGGAGATGCCGCGTGTGGTGACCGCTGCATCAACGACCACGGAATCGCCCGATGCGTTTGATCGACGACCTCGCCGTGTGAGACGGCAAGGCCGTACTGTCGGACGTCATGAGTGCCGACACGATGAGTTCTCCCTTTGAAACGGCGCGTGCCGCAGTCGCCGACGGCGAGTCAACCCGAACCGCGGCGGCAATCGTCGTGGCGGCGCTCACACCGGAGGAAAAGCTCTGGTGTCTCGACGGTGATGCTCCAACATGGGCCGGGCTTCAGTTCCTCGGTCAAGGTGGATACCACGAAGCCCCGTTTTACGGCGCGGTCGTCGAGCGGGTCGGCATGCCGGGGATCGCCTTCTGTGACGGCCCGCGCGGTGTGGTGATCGGCAACGCCACCTGTTTCCCCGTATCGATGGCGCGGGGAGCCACATGGGACCCCGATCTCGAGCAACGTGTGGGCGATGTGATCGGGCGTGAGCTTCGTGCGTCGGGGGCCACGCTGTATGGCGGTGTGTGCGTGAACGTGTTACGCCACCCGGCGTGGGGCCGCGCCCAGGAGACCTACGGCGAAGACCCGCACCACGTGGGTGAGATGGGTGCCGCGCTGACCCGAGGAATCCAGCGCCACGCGATGGCCACCGTCAAGCATTTTGCCGCCAACTCGATGGAGAATGCCCGTTTCCGGGTTGATGTCGAAGTCGACGACGTGGCGCTGCACGAGGTCTACCTGCCACATTTCAAGCGCATCATCGACGAGGGCGTCGCCTGCGTGATGAGTGCCTACAACCAGGTCAACGGCCAGTGGTGCGGCGATTCGCGTGAGCTGCTCACCGATATTCTGCGCGTCGAGTGGGGCTTTGACGGGTTCATCATCAGCGATTGGATCTTTGGGATGCGCGACGCGGCGGCATCGCTACACGCTGGGCTCGACATCGAGATGCCGTGGCGGATGATTCGATTCTCGGACCTCCCTGCTGCGCTCGAGTCGGGCGAGGCGTCGTGGGAAGCGGTCGATCGGGCGGTCACGAATGTGATCTCGACACTGCTGAGGTTCGACTCGGTACTTTCGACGCCGAATCCTCCGATGTCGGTTGTGGGTGCGCCCGAACATGTCGCGTTGGCCCGCGAGGTAGCCGCCCGCTCGGTGGTGCTGCTGCGTAACGAGTTGGTCGATAGCCAGCCGGTGCTACCGCTGAAGTGCTCGAGCTTGCTGCGGATCGCGGTGGTCGGCGAACTGGCCGATCAGACGAACCTCGGCGACGGCGGGTCGAGCGATGTGTACTCGCTTGACAATGTCAATCTGCTCGCCGGAATTCGGGGCGCTGCGGGCGATACAGAGATCGTGCATGATGACGGATCTGATGTCGCAGCAGCGGCCGCGGTTGCCGCCGACGTCGATGTGGCGATCGTGGTGGTCGGCTACACGTCAGACGACGAGGGTGAGTTCATCGGAGACACGGGGACCGATCTGAGTCATCTGTTTCCCGCCGTCGACGAACCGGAGGTTGTTGCCGCGTTCCGGGCCTCGCTCGATCACGCCTTGCCGACTATCAAACCCGATCATGTGAGCGCTCGGCCCGGGCTTGGCTTTTCGAAAGGTGGGGATCGACATTCGATCCGGTTGCGGCCCCACGATGAGGAGTTGATCCAGGCGGTGGCGTCAGCCAACGAACGCACGGTCGTCGTGGTCCAGGCAGGCAGCGCGGTGGTGATGACCGATTGGCTGGGGTCGGTTCCCGCTGTCGTGCAAGCTTGGTATGGCGGGCAGCAGGCCGGACACGGGCTGGCCGACGTGCTTTTCGGCGAAGTCAACCCCTCGGCGCGCTTGCCGTTCACGGTCGCCGCTGACGAGTCGCATCTTCCCGACTTCGATGGTGAAGCCGATCGCGTCGTCTATGACCAATGGCACGGCTGGTGGCGATCGGAGCGCGAAGGTCACACCCCGACCTACCCGTTCGGGTTCGGTCTGTCATACACCACATTCGAACTCGGTGAGTTCGAGGTTGCCACGTCCGGTGATGAGATCGTGGTCAGTGGCTTGGTCAGAAATACGGGTGACCGGGATGGGGCCGACGTAGTGCAGGTCTACGCCTCGTTACCCGAGCCGGGGCGCCCCCGGCGTCTGGTCGGCTTTCGCCGAGTCGAGGTAGGGGCGGGCGAGAGCGCCACGGTAGAGCTCCGCGTCAGCATCGGCGCCATGGCGGTGCGCGACGGAGAACGTAGGGCATGGAAGCGGGTAACAGGCCGCCACGAGCTGTCGGTCGCCCGCAACGCCGCCGACCCGGCGGCCCGCCGTCTGGTGATCGACCTGTAGACCACGTTGTGTTTGACACAAAGTGGTCTTGCCGGCGCCGCGGGTCAGACAGGTTTTGGGCAGTGATTCTGAAGGTCCGCGAAATCTCGTTGACCGCCTCACCATGTGACGCAATAGCCTGGCTGTCGTCATGGAGGATTCGCCGATGCCTGCCCACGGCAACGTGATACTGACCGGGTTCATGGGTACCGGCAAGACAACGGTCGGTCGGTTGCTGGCCGAGCGATTCGATTACGAGTTCGTCGATACCGATCGAGTGATCGAGCAACGGCACGGTCCGATCCCAGAGATTTTTCGCGATCACGGTGAGGGCGAGTTTCGCCGCCTCGAACGTGACGTGGCGGATGAGCTGTCCGAACGTGACCGACTGGTGATCTCGACGGGCGGACGTCTGATGGTCGATGCGGTCAACGCCGCCCGGCTCGGCGCCACCGGAGATGTGTTCTGCCTGACGGCGTCGGTCGACACGATTCTCGCCAGGGTGATCGCCGATGACTCGCCGGTCGAGCGTCCGCTGCTCGACGGCACCGATGTGCTCCAACGGATCACACTGTTGCTCGAAGAACGCGCCCCGGCCTACGCCGGATTCGAGCACGTCGACACCGAGGGTCGCAAGCCGACTGAGATCGCCAACGAGATCGTCGATCGGATAGTCAGCCGGCACGCCTGAGGTTCCAACGGTGGACCAGCTTGCGTAGCTCGTCGACCCACAGCACCGTCGAGGCGAGCGCCAGCGTGATCAACCATTCGTTCACATCGAGCGGAGCGGTGTCGAACGCCCGTTGCAGCCACGGCAGGTGAACCACAGCAACCTGAAGGGCGACCGTCACGATCACGGCCACCCACAGGATTCGGTTCTCGAACGGACGCACAAAGGCGCTGACAAGGTCGGAGCGGGCGTTGAATGCGTTGAAAATCTGACCGATCACGAGCGTGCTGAACGCCATCGTGCGAGCGGTTTCGATGTCACCGTCACCCCCGAGCAAGCCGCCCGGTAGCCGTAGGTCGAGGGCGATCAGCGCGGCGACCGCGGACGTGATGCCGATCAGGCCGATCGTGACGAGCATCTTGCGGTCGACCACGCGGTCGGCGGGACGACGCGGCGGGCGATCCATCACGTTCTCGACAGCGGGATCGATGCCCAGTGCCAGGGCCAGTGCCCCGTCGGTGAGCAGATTGATCCAGAGGATCTGTGTGGCGAGCAGCGGCACCGCTGCGTCGCCGCCGACGGCGTGCAGGCCCAGAGCCGAGGCGGCCAGCACACCGATCACCATCACCAGCACCTCCCCCGTGTTCGACGCCAACAGGTAGCGCACAACTTTGCGAATGTCGGCAAAAATCTCTCGACCCTCACGCACAGCTTTCAAGATGGTGGCGAAGTTGTCGTCGGCGAGGATCATGTCGGCGGCTTCCTTCGACACTTCGGTGCCGGTAGTACCCATCGCCACCCCGATGTCGGCGCGCCGCAGCGCCGGCGCGTCGTTGACGCCGTCGCCCGTCATCGCGACGATCTCGCCGTCACCCTGCAACGCCTCGACGATCCGGAGTTTGTCCTCTGGCTCGACCCGCGCAAATACGTCATTCGATCTGACGAGAGCATTGAACCCGAACTGATCTGTGGCGTGCAGCTCTTTACCGGAGATGCCATGGGTAGCGCGACCGGCGGTTCTGATTCCCAACGATTCGCCGATCTTTACCGCCGTCGTGGGATGATCACCGGTGATCATCACGATCCGGATTCCGGCCGACTGGGCTTCGGTGATCGCCTTGGCAGCCTCGGGGCGGGGCGGGTCGAGGATGCCGACGACGCCGAGGTGGACCAGATCGTGTTCGTGGCGTTCGCCGAACTCCGGGGGTTGGGCGTTAGGCCGGGGTGGCTCGAGGTCGCTGGGGTCGAATGGCCGGTAGGCGACTGCGATCGTGCGCAGCGCGCTCGATGCCAGACGATCGACCTCGGCAGCGATCCGGGTTCGCCGCTCGGCGGTGAGCGCGACTACGTCGAGGCCAACCTGCTCGTGTGTGCAGCGGTCGAGGATCACGTCAGGGGCACCCTTGCTGCACAGCATCAGAGCGTCGTTGTTGTTGCCGTTGCTGTCGTGGACAGTCGTCATCCGCCGGCGCTCGGCAGAGAATGGGATCTCGGCGACACGATCGGGCCGACCGTTGACCGGCGCCACTCCGATCTTGTGTTCGGCAACCAAGAACGCCGCCTCCGTCGGGTCGCCGTTAACGGCCCAGACACCCGGTTCGTGCTCGCGAAGCGAGGCGTCATTGGCGAGGCTGCCGACGTTCAACGTGGCGGTCACCTCGCCTGTCACCAGATCTGGTGGGGTGGCCGTGTCGCGGATCACCAGTTCGCCGACTGGCTCGTATCCGACACCCGTGATGTCGACCGCACCGGAGGCCGTGACGACCTGAACGATCGTCATCTCGTTGCGCGTCAGCGTGCCCGTCTTGTCGGTGCAGATCACCGACGCCGATCCGAGTGTCTCGACCGACGACAGCCGCTTGACGATTGCCTGCTCGCGGGCCATCCGCTGCACGCCGAGGGCAAGCACCACAGACAGGATCGCCGGGAGCCCTTCCGGTACGGCGGCCACGGCCAGTGAAACACCGATCAGCAGAGCGTCGACGGTCGTGGCGAACGAACGTGTTTCGGCGGTGATCAGGACGGCGCCGACGATCAGCGCTGACAAGACGACCACGGCAATGCCGAGCCAGCGTCCGAGCCAGGCGATCTGCTGTTGCAGCGGAGTCGGTGAGTCTTCCTGATCGAGCATCGTGGCAATCCGGCCGATCTGGCTGTTCATGCCGGTGGCGACCACGACGGCCTCTCCGCGGCCGCGTACGACAGCGGTGCCACTGAACGCGATGTTGGTGCGCTCGGCGAGTGGTGCTTCGGAGGCGACCATCACCGTAGATTTCTCGACAGGCATACTCTCTCCCGTCAACGGAGCCTCAGCGATCTGCAATGACGAAGAGTTCGTCAGTCGGCAGTCGGCGCCAACGGCGTCGCCCTCGGCCAGCAGCACTAAGTCACCGACGACGAGATTGGCGGTTGGAATGCGATCGACCACGCCGTCGCGGACCACACTGGTGCGGGTTGCGCTCAGTCGTTGCAGGGCGGCGACCGCCTTGATCGCCTTGGACTCCTGCCAGAATCCGATCCCAGCGTTGAGCACAACGATGGCGGCGATCACGAACGCTTCGAGCGGCGTTTCGTCGGCGCCGTCGCTCCACCAGGCGATCAGCGAAATCAAGATCGCTACCAGCAACAAGATCACAAGCGGATCGGTGAACTGGTGACCGAGCCGCCGCCGCCACGGCGTCGAGGCAGCGGCAGCGATCTCGTTCGAGCCGCTTTCGACAAGCCGGCGCGCCGCTTCAACCGACGTGAGTCCTGAAGTCGGGTCGGTCGCGACGCCGTGGATAATGTCCGCGATCGGCAACGCCCAGGGTTCGTTTGGTGGGGACGCCATCGACGGGGGGGGTCAGCCGGAGGCGTCCCCGACGGTCGTCGAACGGCCGATCGGGGGAATCACCAGCACCGGGCAGTGACTGTGTTCGACGACCTGGTGGGCTGTGCTGCCGAGCCGAAGTTCGGGCCTGTTGCCCGCCCCACGTCGCCCGACCACGATCACTGACGCGTCGTCGTCATGGGCCGTCCGGAGCACGGCATCGACTGGTGCTCCGTGCACCAAGCGAATCTCGAACTCGTCGTGGCCATCCTCGCGGAGCGCCTCGCACCACACATCGACATGCTCGGCGATCTGTTGTTGGTGATCGTGCGTTGGCACATGCTCGCCATCGATCATCTCTGTCAATCCGATCGCGTGTACCACGACGAGATGCGCCCCTGCCCGTGCGGCATACCGGCCGGCAAAGATCAGTGCCCGCCCGGAATTTGCGGATCCATCGATGCCGACGACCACGGGGCCGACTCGCGAACCAACCATGATGACCTCGTTTCTGCGCTGTCAGCGCTGCCTTCTGGGCTCCATCTGACTCGATACCAACCCCAGCATGCCAGAGGCGATGGTCCTGGGGTCTGTCGGCTCTTACCGAGCGGCGGCAGCGAGCCCGCTGAAGCGTCTCATCTCCACCTTTCAGACCACTTTCGTTGCTAACAGGAATGCCGAAGGCGTCGCGAAAGCCCTGTTCAACAGGGTGGCGGCATGTTCCTCATCACACGTACAGCACTGATCGGCATCTTGCTCGTTCAGAGCCCGATCGGCACCGCCAGCGACGCCGAACCGGCTGCGCTCGTGAGCTTGAATCCGGAGATCTCCTTCGTAGCCGGCTCAGTCGCCGATCGCCTGACGGCGCTGGACGCCGTTGGGAGTTTCGTGGGGGAAGGCTTGGCGTTGCCAGATTTAGAGATTCGCTTTCACGCCGATTCCACCGGCTGCGGCGGGCACCGAGGGCTGTTCCACCACAATGACGGGGAACCAGCGATCGATCTGTGTTTCGAGGGTGAGTTCCTGGTGCTTCACGAGCTCGGGCATGCGTGGGAGCACTTCAACCTCGACGATCTGGACCGGGCCCGCTTCCAGCAGCAGATTGAAGCGCCGACCTGGAACGCCGCCGACACACCTCACAGCCGTCGGGCGATCGAGATTGCCGCCGACACACTGGCGCACGGCTTGCTCTCCGAACCGCTGACGGCAGGGCAGAATCGAGATCGTGAGTTCGCCCAGTATGAGTCGCTGACCGGGATCCCGACGCACCGGGCCACGTCACTCGAGCCACTGGAGGCCGTTTCGTCGATCGATACCGAACAACTGGATCGCGCTGCTACCTACGCCGAGGGGAGCCGGGCGACTGCCGCCATCGAGGTGGGATGACGGGCGTATCCCCAGCGTGCGGGATGTAAGGAGGATGAAAGGTGGACCTGGTCAACTGGTCTCGAACGGGGCGCAGCGCGGTCGGTCTAGGATCGCCGAGGGGTCGAGAGGGGAAAGCCGTGGAGTTTGGGATCCTGGGTCCGTTGCAGGTCGTCGACGACGGGCAGGCAATCGCCATCGGCGGTCGAAAGCTTCAGTCTCTGATGGCCCTGCTGATCCTCAACGCCAATCGAGTCGTCACGACCGACCGCCTGCTTGACGAGCTGTGGGGTGACGATGCCGCCGGCAGGGAGAAGACGTTGTGGGTGTACATCTCGAGATTGCGGGCGGCGCTGGGTGAGCGCGACATTCTGGTCACACGTGATCACGGGTACTCGCTGCTGATCGGGCCGGACGATCTCGACGCCAGCAGGTTTGAAACGATGGTGGCAGCCGGTCGGGTGTTGATGAGCAACGATCCGGCGCGGGCCTCTCAGCTGCTGAGCGACGGGCTCGCCCTCTGGCGGGGGCCGGCGTTCGAGGAGTTTTCCTACGAAGACTTCGCCCAGGCCGAGATCGTTCGTCTGGAAGAATTGCGCTCGCTCGCCGTTGAGGATCGGATCGAGGCCGACCTGAAGCTCGGACGTTCCGGCGAGCTGATCAGCGAACTCGAGTCGTTGCATCGCGCCTACCCGACACGCGAGCGTCTGGTCAGCCAGTTGATGTTGGCGTTGTACCGGTCCGGACGCCAGATCGACTCCCTGGCCGTGTTCAGGCGCTACCGGCTACATTTGGTGGAAGAGCTCGGCGTCGATCCGTCACCCGAGCTACGGCGGCTCGAGGAACAGATCCTGCTTCACGACTCGCGGCTGCAAGCCCGTCACAGGGGTAGCCATTCCAACGACGAGCCGATCCCGGACGGCGCGCCGAATCCGTTCAAGGGCCTGCGTTCGTTCCTCGAGGACGACGACGGCGACTTCTTCGGACGCGACCGGATCGTCGCAGAGGCGGTGCGACGTCTCGCCACAGACACCGCACTGCTTGCCCTGGTCGGGCCGAGCGGTTCTGGCAAGTCGAGCATTGTCCGAGCGGGCCTGATTCCGGCGCTGCGCAAGGGGGCAATCGAAGGCTCCGACGGCTGGTTGATCGCCCAGATGGTCCCTGGCTCGCGACCGTTTGCCGAACTCGAGGCGGCGCTGTTGCGCTCGTCTCTGGACGCCCCCGACAGCCTGTCCGACCAACTCGCCGATCGTGAAGCCGGCATGCTGCGGGCCGCACTGCGGGTGCTGCCGACCGATACGTCGAACCTCGTGCTGGTGATCGATCAGTTCGAGGAGCTGTTCACACAGGTCACCCATGAGGCTGATTGCGGCGATTTCCTGACCGGCTTGTTGAACGCCATCGATGACTCGCGGGGCCGGGTCAAGGTCGTGATCACTCTGCGAGCTGACTTCTACGACCGTCCGCTCGCCTATCCCGAGTTCGGGGCCCGGCTCGGGGACGGAATCATCAACGTCGTCCCGCTGACCTCGAACGAGCTTGAATCAGCAGCACTGCAACCAGCCGAGCGTGCCGGCGTGATGCTTGAGCCGGCCCTGATCGCCACCCTGTTGACGGATGTGATCGGTCGCCCCGGTGCACTTCCATTGTTCCAGTACGCCTTGACCGAGCTGTTCGATCGCCGCATCGACAACACGCTGAGCCTTGGCGCATATCACGCCATGGACGGCGTGAGTGGTGCGCTGAGCCGCCGCGCCGACGACTTGTTCGCACAACTCGACGACGAGCAGCAGGCCACGGCCCGACAGCTGTTCCTACGTCTCGTCAGCATCGCCGACACCGACGAGTGGACGCGCCGCCGTGTTCCGGCGTCGGAGATCCTGTCGCTCGACGTCGATGTGTTCGCTCTGCAAACGGTGATCGATTCTTACTCCGCCCACCGCCTCCTCATCCTCGACCGCGATGTGGTCACAGATTCGCCGACCGTCGAAGTCGCTCACGAGGCGCTGCTCACCAACTGGACACGCCTGAGCGACTGGATCGAAGCCGCTCGCGAGGATGTCAAGCGCCATGTTTCGCTTGCGGCGGCGATGGCCGAGTGGAGCGACGCCGACTTCAACCACGACTTCTTGTTGCGCGGCGCCCGGCTCGAGGCGTACACGACGTGGGCTGCAACCGCCACGATGCAACTCACGCTCGACGAGCGTCAGTTTCTCGATCTGTCGACGGTGCGCCACGAAAACACGCTCGAAGAAGAGCAAACCCGATCGATGAGGGGCGACAGGGCCGAGCGTTCGGCGCGTCGCCGGCTGTGGGCCGTTGCGGCTGTCGTGGTGCTCGTCATAGGGGCTACGGGCGCCTACGCGGCTGGTGTGTTCGACAGCGGACCCGGCCCGACGGTCGCCTTCTTTGGTGACCGCAGCGACGACGGTTGGAACGCCAACATCGGAGCCGGTCTCGACCGTGCGGCGAATGACATCAACATGAATCTGATCGATGCCCCGTCCGTTATCGATCCTGGCGCGGAACTGCCAAAACTGGCGGAGTCCAGCCCCGATGTCATCATCAGCGACGGGACACTGATATTCGCTTCGCCGGAGGTGCTCGGCGACTTCCCCGACATCAGGTTCGGCCTGGTCGACGGCTTCTTCGATGCGCCCAATGCGGTATCCGTCTCGTTTGCCAACGAACAAGGCGCCTTCCTGGCTGGAGTAGCTGCGGCGTTGAAGTCAGAGACGGGAGTGGTCGGATTCGTCGGCGCAACGGCGATCCCCAACATCGAGGAGTTCCGGGCCGGATTCGAGGCTGGTGCCGTCTGGGCCGATCCTGACGTCGAGGTGCTGGCGACCTTCATCGAGCAGCAGTTCATGGCAGAGGTCGGCGGTCTCGTCAACGCCTTCGCCGACCCGCAACTTGGGTACGACCGAGCGGTGTCGTTGTACCAGCGCAATGCCGATGTGGTGTTCCACGCTTCCGGGTTCTCTGGATGGGGCCTATTCGATGCCGTGGTCGACCAATCCGAATCGACCGGGAGACGGCTCTGGGCGATCGGTGTCGACAACGACCAATGGTTCGACGTCAACCCGGTGCAACGCGACTATGTGCTGACATCGGTGATCAAGCGCGGTGACAACGCCGCGTACCAGTTGATCAAGCGGATGCTTGGCGACGACGTGGTCGGCGAGATCGCCTCAGTCGGGCTGGCCGAGCATGCCTTCGACTACTCGACCCAGGGGGGCGGCATGACCGCCGAGATCGCGGCGACGGTCGACCGGGCGATCGATGACATCATCAACGGACGGATCGTTGTTGCGACCACCCCGGTCGGCGAGGTGCTCAATCTGGACGAGGCCCAGAACGCGTTCGAAGCGGCGTTCTCGGGGCGCTCTAGCAATCAGATCGACGAGCAGCTTGGAGCCACCGTCGAGCGACACTCCGAAGAATTCGACGCATCCTGCGCCGATCAGCACCATGGCAGGATCTGCGCCGAATTCTTCATCAGGTACGCCGACGAGTAACGATTGCAACCCGGCGGACCCGAGCTCAGGGCGAGCGTGCACATCGTCGGTGCGGCAGACTTGGTATATGGCCAACTTTGACAACGTGTCGGCGTCGATTCACTACGACGTCGAGGGTGACGGGTTTCCGGTGCTATTGATCGCCCCCGGCGGTATGCGTTCGGCCAACGAGCTCTGGAACGGTATGCCGTGGAACCCGCGCACGGCGCTGGCCGGCGACTACCGCGTGATCGGGATGGATCAACGCAACGCCGGGCGCTCGACGGGGCCCGTCAGCGCCGACGACGGCTGGGCTACCTACACAGGTGACCAACTGGCGCTGCTCGACCATCTCGGCGTCGAACGTTGCCATGTGGTCGGGATGTGCATCGGCGGGCCGTACATCATGGGCCTGCTTGCCGCCGCTCCCGAACGTTTCGCCGCGGCGGTTGTACTGCAGCCGGTAGGGATCGATGGCAACCGACAGGCGATGTACGACATGTTCGACCAGTGGGTCGAGACGATCGGCGAGGCCCATCCCGAAATGACCCGCGCCGATTGGGATTCGTTTCGTAGCAATATGTGGGACGCCGAGTTCGTGCTGACCGCCACGCCCGAGCAGGCGGCCGCCGTGACGACGCCGATCTTGGTGGCGATGGGCAACGACCTTTATCACCCGCAGTCGACGTCGCGTCGCCTCGCTGAGGTGGCGCCAAACGCGACCCTCATCGAGCAGTGGAAAGAGGGCGAGGCGCTGACCGCCATCGATTCCACGATCAAGGGCTTCTTGGCCGAGCAGACGCTCTGACGGCGTGGCTATCTGCTACAAACCGAACATGGCGAAGATTCGGCTGATTACCCTGGTCGTTATCTGTGGTCTCGCCGCCTGCACGGGTGGTGACGATCCGCCGCCCACCACGTCGAGCACGATCGCCACAACGGTTCCGCTGGTGACCACACCGCCGCCGAACCTGACCGAGTCGTACTTCGAGTCGCTGGCGACGGCCGCTGTGGGCGGGCTTGGTGAGGCCTCGGCGGCTTTGCCGGGCAGCGCGGCGGCGATCTATGCCGAGCACCAAGCCGCGTCACGCGGCCTGCTCGGCCTCGTAGCACCTCGCACGCTTGTAGTTGTTGGGCAAGGCTTTGAGGTTTGTGACCCGAGCGATGTCTGCAGCACCTATGCAGCTGTTGTTACCGATCCGGCGACCGGCCAGGTGTCCAGCTTCTCGATCGACGGCGTTGGGTTGACGGGCCGGATCGTGGGTGGCGGGTTGATCGCCGACCGCGACGGCGTGGTCGCCCGCGTGAAATCTGCGTATCAAACGGTCGACGGCGACCTGACAGTGTTGCTCGAGATCGACAACACCAGCGACGTGACGGTCGAGTTATTCGGGTTCGCAGCGGTGCTCGAACCTGGAGTCGGCAGCGACAGTGTCGAGACGACCGGTGCCTGGGGAACAGGAACCATCGAGCAGGGCGTCACCGCCGACCTGCTGTTGCGTTTCCCGCACGCTGATGTCGGCGGCCAACTGCGTCTCAGCGGGTTGCGCAGCGACGGTATCGACATGGCTCTCGATGTACGAGTGCCGACGGTGAGCGGATGACAGCGGTTCGTCAATCGAGCTGCGGGGTGCCAAAGTCGTCAGGGGTGATCTCGACGACCTTGAGTGGCAGCAGCCGAACCTCGAGTCGATCGGCGCCTTCGATCGACTCGAGCCCGATCCGGCGCAACGTGTCGAGTCCGAGCGGCGTGCCCTCTGCCCCAAGATCGATGTAAACGTCGGAGCCGACGATTTCGGTGGCGATCAGACGCACGCTCGATCGTGGCCCGATCCAAGCTTGTACGACCCGCTCGAGTCTTACCGAGGCCGGCTCTGCGGTGAGGCCCGGATCGAACGACTGGATCCACCGTATGTTGAGCACGACCGTGCCACCCAGGGCATCGGCAACCTCGTTCTTGATATCGGGATCGGGCGGCGGCGGGGCCGGCCCGCTGACCGCGACGTTGACAGTTCCGTTGTCGTACTCGAGATCTAGTACGTCGAGCTGAACACCATCGATCGCCAATCCTGAGACCCACTCGTCGATCACGTCACGGGCGACATCGGCGGGGTCGGGCGGGGGCTCCGTGTCGGCGCGGGCTACGCCTTGCGCCCGCTGATCCCATCGAACGATCGCTTCAGCATCGTCGCCCAGCAACGGTTCGAGCTGTGTTGCCAACTTGTACGCGCTAGGCGGCTCGTCGAGTCCCGTCAGTTCGACCACGACCTGCGTACCGTAGACATCGAGGTGGGTGACATCGAGCTGCGTCTCGCCCAGCCACACATCGATCGTCGCCGCGATCTCGTTGACCTGTTTCGATGACTCGGCTGCGTCGAGCGAGCGGGTCGTCAAGGGAATCGCGATCGCCACAGTGGCGACGACGATCCCGATCGTGGTCATCGCGATCCGCGAACTTTGGAACGCCAGACGTACCGTTGGAATTACTCCGGTCGCCAGAAACACGATCAGGGCGCTGACGATGATCGCCAGCAGGTTGGTGATGAACAGCAGCGCCGAACCCTCTGCCAGCACGAGCCGGTCGGCATCGATCAGCACGCCGGTGGCGGCCAACGGGGGCACGAGGGCAACCGCCACGGCCACGCCGGGAAGAGCCCCTGACATGTCTTCGCGGGCGGTGGCATAGGCGCCAGCTGCACCGGCGGCGATGGCGACGATCAGGTCGCGCACATCGGGTCGGGTGCGGGCCAGGACCTCTGCGCCGATCGTGACCGTCGGCAACAGCCGGGCCAGCACGACGGCGAAGAAGACCGACCACAGTGCTCCGCCGACGACCAGGAAAGCGGCCTGAATGGCGCGTTTACCGAGCCCCAATCCGACCGCTGCCGAGAACGACATGATCGGTGTCATCAGCGGTGCGATCAGCATCGCCCCGATCACCACGGCGGCTGAATCCGCCGCCAACCCCATCACCGCAATCGTGACCGAGAGTGTGAGCATCAGAGCGAACCGCACGACCGACTGGCGGTTCTGCGCGGGCAGCAACAGGGCCATGATCCGTAGCTGCTCGTCGTGATCCAGCCGACCGTCGTCGCGCAGCAGGTCGGCGTAGACGGCGTGATGTGTCCGCGGCCGACGTAGCCCACCGGTGATGTCTCTCAGCCGGTTCAGCGCACCTGACTCGCGAGCGTGGTCATCCATCGGCGCTGAGCGTACGCCGTACGGAAACGTCCCCTGGAACCGGTGCCTAGAAGCTTCCTTCTTCGGCGCGGTCGATTCTTTGCAGCAAGATCAAGTCTTCGTGCAACTCCATCCAGATGTCATGGAATGATTCGCACATCACGCCGGTGAACTTTCTTGTCTCTCCATTGGCCACCGCGTCGACGGCGAGTGCAAGGCGGGTGTTGTACCTGGCGATTCGCGACACGGCGTTACCGAGCCCGTCGATCACCGGTTCGGCATCTGCGGCCAGCTGTGTCAGCTGATCGATGCGGAGCTGGTCGTAGGCGGCATCGCTGTGATCGTTCGGTTCTCCGTTGCGGAGCTGCCAAGCGGTGCAGAGTTGCTTGAACGTGTCGTTGAGTTTCAGGAACGTCCGGTAGTTCTCAGCCAACCCGACCTGGGCCGAATCGTCGGCGAGCTGGTCGAGTAGCGCCGCATGCTGCTCCCTGCCGGCCGGGAGCAAGCCGTAGATTTGCCGCTTTTCGATGTAGCGCACGAAGCCGTTCTTCACGAGCCCGACCAGGAGGTCGTGGGGATGGTGCCCGAGGCTCTCGACGAACCCGTCGGCAGTCACGAACCCGCGCACCCGCAAGGTGTGCAGCACGAGCACCTCGTCGTCGTGAAGTTCGGTGGACGCAGCTGTGACAGGCGCGGCGGCCAAGGCCTGTGCCGGTTGGACGCCAGCGACGTCGGTGGGGTGCTCGGTGAAGTGTTCGGCGAAGTCGAAATCGACGTCGTTGATGTTGACCCTCCCACACGCCAGCAGTGCTTGGGCAACACCGAGCCGGGCGAGCGGCACCCGGAACGGTGAACAGCTCACCGAGTCGAGCCCGAGCCGCACCAGAAAGTTGGTCGACGCAGGATGTCCGGCGTGTTCGCCGCACGCCCCGAGCTTGATGCCCGGCTTGGCGGCGCGCGCCGCCGCTGTGGCGATCCGCAACAGCTCGCCGACACCATCTTCGTCGAGCACTTCGAACGGATTGGCCGGCAGGATGCCCTGCGCCTGGTAGGCGGGCAGCAACTTCGACTCGACGTCGTCGCGGCTGAACGCATAGGTCATCTGGGTCAGATCGTTGGTACCAAACGAGAAGAAGTCGGCGTGTTCGGCCAACGCCCCGGCGGTCAGAGCGGCGCGCGGCGTCTCGATCATGGCTCCGACCGTTACGACCTGCGACGCCAGCTCGGGGTGCCCGCTCCGGTCGAGTACGCCGGTCACCCAGCTGCGCGCGATCCGCAGTTCCTCGGCGTCGACGACGAGCGGGATCATCACCTCGACGTGGGGCCTCTTGCCGCGTTCGAACAGGCTTGCGGCGGCGGTGCACAACGCCCGCACCTGCATCTCGTACAGGCCGCCGCGCACCATCGCCAGCCGGACGCCGCGGGTGCCGATCATCGGATTCGACTCGTGGAGCCGACGCACGGCGGCGATCTCGACCCGCTCATCTCGGCTGAGTTCGCCCCTCGCCTCGCGAGCGGTGAGGTCGAGCAGGTCGGGCAGGAACTCGTGGAGCGGTGGGTCGAGCAGACGAACGGTGACGGGCAGGCCGTCCATCGCCTCCAGCACGGTCTCGAAGTCGACGGTTTGGGCGACCTCGAGCTCATTCAAGGCAGTACTCGCTGTGGCTGGGTCATCGCTGAGGATGAAGCGCCGCATCGCCGCCAACCGGTCGGCGGCCAGAAACATGTGCTCCGTTCGGCACAACCCGATGCCCTGCGCGCCGAGTTGGCGACCGACCGTGGCGTCGCCCTGGGTGTCGGCATTGGCGCGCACCTGTACGTGACCGGCAGCAACCGTGTCAGCCCAAGCCAGCAGTGTCGTGAGTTCGGGTGGGGCTGCAACGCCAGACGTGGCGAGCACTCCGGCATAGATGTGTCCTGTGCTGCCGTCGATAGTGATTTCGTCGCCGGCCTGCAGAATTTGGTCTCCGATCGTTACCGTGTCGGCTTCGATGCGCACCTCGGCGGCGGCGACGACGGCGGGGATGCCCCAACCTCTGGCGACCACAGCCGCGTGGCTGACCATGCCACCGCGGCTGGTCAGGATGCCCTGCGAGGCCTGCATGCCGAGCACGTCGTCAGGTGTGGTCTCGCGACGAACCAGGATCACGTGCTCGCCGGCCTCGCCGGCCGTCATCGCCGCGTTGGACGTGAGCACGATCCTGCCAGTCGCCGCGCCCGGCGAGGCCGCCAGGCCAATCGCTATGGGTTTGGCGTCGATATCGGCAGACAGGCTGGCGTGGAAGAAACCGGCGAGCGCCTCGGGCTCGACACAGTTCAGAGCGGCGGCAACGGCCAACGCGTTCTTCGCTTGGGTTGCCCCGTGAACTGCCGCGATGATCACGCCGGCGACATCAGCTGTCATCCGGGTGACGTTAGCCACACAGCGACCAGCTGGGTATCGACGCCACCCCAATCACTCGGCCAGAGTTACCGCAGGTGCCAGCAGGCACCATTAGCAACGCTGGTGAGGGGTGCAGCGCTTTGGCCAGCCACGGGACACGGCACGTCCGACTGCCAGCGGACAACGTGATCGCGGCGTCAGGTGTTGGCTCGGTCGAGTACGGCGCGAACTTCGGTGGCGATCTCGACGGCTGTTGCTCCCGGCGTCAGCACGGCGGCGATGCCGGCAGCCGTCAGCTGGTCGAGGTCGTGGTCGGGAACGATGCCGCCGAGGATCACAGGTATCTCGCTACCCAGCTTGCGAACCGCTTCGACGACCAACGGGGCGAGTGTCATATGGGCCCCCGACAGCATCGACAGACCAATCGCGTCGACGTCCTCATCGACCGCCGCTGCAGCGACCGTCTGCGGTGTCTGGAACAGCCCGGTGTAGATCACCTCGAAACCGGCGTCGCGCAGGATCCGGGCCACGACCTTGATGCCACGATCATGCCCATCGAGGCCCACCTTGGCAATTAGGATTCGTTCGCTCATTTCGGTTCTCCGTGTCGTTGGTGGATCTCAGATCACTGGCACTTCGACATGGCGACCAAACTCCGACTCCATCGTGCCCATGATCTCACCCAGGGTGGCGTAAACCTTCACCGCGTCGATCAGCGCCGGCATCAGATTGACGCTGCTATCGGCCGCTTCGGTGCGGATCCGCTCGAGAGCCGAATCGACGGCGTGCTGATCGCGGTCGTGGCGAACCTGGTCGAGACGTTTGCGTTGGCGTGACTCGTCTTCGGTGGTGATCTTGAGCAGATCGATCTGGGCTTCGTCGTTGCCCTCGGTGTAGGCGTTGACCCCGACCGTGATGCGGCGCCCGGCGTTGAGCTGGCGCTCGAGGTCGTAGGCCGAGTCGGCAATCTTTCCCTGGAACCAGTTTTCCTCGATGCCCTTGATCGCACCCTCCAGCATCGACCCGTCGCCGAGCTGGTGGAGATATCCAAACAGATGCTCGGCCTGGGCCTCCATCTCGTCGGTGAGCGCCTCGAGGAAGTACGACCCACCGAGCGGATCGGCCACGTGTGTGACGTTCGTTTCGTTGGCGATCACCTGCTGGGTGCGCAGCGCGATTCGGGCGGCCTTCTCGGTCGGCAGCGCCATTGCCTCGTCCATCGAGTTGGTGTGCAGCGACTGAGCGCCGCCCAGCACACCGGCGAGTGCCTCGATCGCCGTACGCACGATGTTGACCTCGGGCTGTTGGGCGGTCAGCGACACGCCTGCGGTCTGGCAATGGAAACGAAGCTGCATCGAGCGCTCGTGGGCGGCGCCGTAGCGCTCTTTCATCCAGCGCGCCCAGATCCGTCGGGCGGCGCGGTATTTGGCGATCTCTTCGAAGAAGTCGATGTGGGCGTTGAAGAAGAAGCTCAATCGCGGGGCAAACGTATCGACCGGCAACCCGGCCTGCATCGCCAACTCGACATAGGCGAACCCGTTCGCCAAGGTGAATGCCAACTCCTCGACAGCCGTCGAGCCGGCCTCGCGGATGTGGTAGCCGGAGATCGAGATGCTGTGCCAACGGGGCATCTCGGCGGCGGTGAAGTCGATCGTGTCGCGTACGAGCCGCATCGATTGACGGGGAGGAAACACGAACTCCTTCTGGGCCTGGTACTCCTTCAAGATGTCGTTCTGGAGTGTCCCGCCAAGGTGAGCGCGAGGGGTGCCGGCCCGCTCGGCTTGGGCCACGAACATGGCGAAGATCACCGCAGCCGGGGAGTTGATCGTCATCGAGGTGGTGATCTCGCCAAGGTCGATGCCGCTGTACAGATCCTCCATGTCGGCGATCGTGTCGATCGCCACACCACAACGCCCAACCTCGCCGAGCGCCATCGCGTCGTCGCTGTCGATGCCGAGCAGCGTCGGCATGTCGAACGCCGTCGACAAACCCGTGCCGCCTGCCTTGATGATCTCCTTGAAGCGCCAGTTTGTGTCGTCGGCGGTGCCGAACCCGGCGAACATCCGCATCGTCCACAGTCGCGAGCGGTACATCGATGCGTACGGCCCGCGGGTGTACGGGAACTGGCCGGGGAACTCGCCATCGTCTGGGCCGTACACCGGCTCGAGCGGAATCCCCGACATCGTCTGGAAGTCGGCGTCGCGAAGAGTCGAGGCATCGAACACCGCTTCCCACAACTCGCGATTGCTGGGCTGATGTGTCGCCATGATGACAGATTACTTTGATGTCCAAGTAATGTCCATGTCGCGGTATGGTTCGAGTGGTGGAGATCTCGCCGGGGCTACGACACGACCCGATCGAGTTGGCGCGCCGCAACTGGATCGCTGCCGGCTGGGCCGATGCCGCTGACGGCATGGCGCTGGTGACCTCGATCATGCGAGTGCAACAGCTGCTGCTCGGCCGGATCGAGGCGCTGCTGCGGCCACACGGTCTGACGTTTGCCCGCTTCGAAGTGTTGCGGCTGCTGGCGTTCACACGGCGTGGAGAGTTGCCGGTCGGCAAGATCGGAGAGCGCCTGCAGGTCCATCCGGCGAGCGTCACCAACGCTGTTCAACGCCTGGAGGAAGCACGACTGGTGGTTCGGCGAACGAATCCCGACGACGGGCGCAGTGTGCTGGCCGAGATCACGGTGGCCGGCAGATCGCTGGTGGAATTGTGCACGGTGCTGCTGAACGAGCAAGTGTTCCGCCAGCTCGATCTCGCCGCTGCGCACGCGACAGATGTCGTGCGAGGCCTGGACGAACTACGTCGAGGATCCGGGGATTTTGACTAAACGACCGGAGTAGAACGCAGAACACGGCGTGCCGAACCGGCCCAGGTGTTAAGCCGTTGAGGGCGCCGACGGCGGGTGATCGGCTTGTCGTCGACTTAGCGTGGGCGCGGCATTCGACCGTTTCGTGCGCCGGGACCCGAAAACGGCAAACGCCGCCGACCACGAGGGCCGGCGGCGTTCAGCGAACGAGATCGATCAGACCGCGCGCACGTTCTGGGCTTCGTCGCCCTTGCGTCCCTGGCCGATGTCGAATTCGACCTTCTGGCCTTCGTCGAGTGACTTGTAGCCCTCGCCGGCAATGTTCGAGTGGTGGACGAACACGTCGTCTCCACCTTCGCGTGAGATAAAGCCGAAGCCCTTCTCACTGTTGAAAAACTTCACGGTACCTTGCATTGGTTTCTACTTTCTGAACGAGCAGCCATTGTGGCAACTCACAAGGGACCCTACGAGCGAATTGAGGACGTTCCTCCCAGTGGGTCTCTTCAAGAACGCGCGGCGTCGACCCACCGACCTCCACGATTGCAAATGATTGGGCAGCTAGACAGGAAAGCTTGCGCCGAAGTCATCGCCCTCGCCGGTCAGGCTTCGTCGCGAATCACCTGAAGACCACCGGGGTCGACCAACGAATCGAAGAGCCGAAGGTTGTGGTTATGGCCCACGTGGTGCAGGCCGAATGCCGACTGGATCGACGTGTACATGCCCATCGCGTCGAGCGAATTGTTTACACTCTGCTTGGCGAGTGTGAGGCCGATCATCGGTCGCTTGGCGATGTGTTCGGCCATCGCCAACGTCGCCGACTCGAGCTCGTCACGTGGCACCACCTTGTTGACCATCCCGTGCCGGTAGGCCTCGTCGGCTGTGATTGCTCGTCCGGTGAAAAGCATCTCTTTGGCAAGCCGGGCGCCCGCCTCGTATGGGTGTGTGAAGTACTCGTGGCCGTTCACTCCGAACGCCACGACGGGGTCGGAGAAAGTTGCCTCCTCGGAACACACCACCAGGTCCATCGGCCAGACAAGCATCAGCCCGCCGGCAATCACCTTGCCCTGCACCTGGGCGATCGTCGGCTTGGGGATGTTGCGCCAGCGCCAGCACAGCCCGACGTACATCTCGGCTTCGGTCGCCATGTAACCCTCGGCGCCCTCCGACTCGAAACAGCACCACGTACCGGTCGGCTCGATATCCGACATGTCGATGCCGGCACGCAGGTCGTGACCGGACGAGAAGTGATTGCCGTCAGCAGCGAGGATGATGACCCGCACCAAACTGTCGCGAGCCGCCCGATCAAACGCCTGGTTGAGCTCGCTGAGCATCTGATAGTTCTGCGCATTGGCGGTCTGCGCGCGTGCCAACACGATCCGAGCCACGCCGTTGCTCGGCTGCTCGTAACGGATGTGGTCCCAGGTGCCATTCGCCATCGAATCAGTCTCGCGTAACTTCCAACTGTCAGCGGTCGAGAGCGATCCGGAGACTGGTCGATCGGGCGACGCATGTGCCGTCGGTGCAACCGCTGCTGACGTGGCGCTGTGCCTGCGCCCATCCGATTAGGCCGCATGGTCGATCCGAGCCGTTGGTGCGTGGCACGTCGGATCAGCTCTGTTGGTCGGAGTCGGAAACCAGCCGAGCCGGGAAGCCGCCCTTGGCGATCGGACCCCACCGTTCGACAGCGATCCGGATCAGACTCTTTTGTTGTCGCACCATGGCCCGGCGATATTCGTCCCAGTCGGGATGCTCGCCGGAGATGACCCGAAAGTACTCAACCAGGCCGTCGACCGAGTCGGGAGCGTCTATGACCTCTGCGGTGCCGTCGATCTGCACCCATTCAGCGTCGAAGGTGTCGGACATCACCACCATCGATGCCCTCGCGTTGCGCCGCAGGTTGTGCACCTTTGCCCGCTCCGGGTAGCTGGACACGAGTAGCTGCCCGTCGTCGCTGACCCCCATCGTGACGAGTGACGATTGTGGCCAACCATCGCGTCGGCTGGTCAGCAGCACGCCCTGATGGCGAGGGCGCACGAACCCAACCAGTTCGTCTCGGTTGACGTGGCGGTTGGTCGCAATCGAAGCCATGGGCCTAGGTCTAGCTCGTCGTCAGGCCCGAACATCGACCGTACCGGCGCGGCTCAGCGATAATGACCGATCTATGTTCTGGTGGTGCCGCTCGTCACGGTTCGACGTACAGCAGGTTGACAACACACAGCAGGTTGATGGCATTCTGCAAGGGTGCCGATTTGTCGCTCGATGAGTTCAAGGGGTGTGGCATGAGCAGTGCTAGGGCCTTGCGGCCCTAGCACTGCGGCCGAGGCGGCCAGAGGATAAGTACACGGTGGGTTTACCGCCGCGAGTGAAGGGTGTATCAAATGAAGCGGATGCTCGTTGTTTCGGTGATTGCTGCGGCGTTGGTGGCCAGTTGCGGCGGTTCCTCGTCAGATGATGCCGCGACCGTGACGACCCGACCGGTCGCAACAGATGCTCCTGCGTCAACAGATGCTCCTGCGTCGACCGAAGCACCGCCCGTCACCGATGCCCAGGCTCCCACGACAGAGCCCGCGTCTGGCATGACAGCGGCGAAGTCGTTGGAGGAAGTGCGCGGCGCGGTCGTTCGGATCGTCGGCACCGGCACGTTTGCCGATCCACTCTCGGGCGTCCAGGCCAACGTGCCAGGCAGCGGTAGCGGTTTCGTCATCGATTCGTCCGGACTGGCGATTACGAACAACCATGTCGTCACCGGAGCAGCCCTGCTCGACGTGTACGTCGCCAATGAGGAGCGGCCTCGCAACGCCCGGGTGGTCGCCGTTTCCGAATGCTCCGACCTCGCCGTGATCGATATCGACGGCGCCGACTTGCCGTATCTCGAGTGGTACGACGCAGAGATCACGGCCGGTATGTCGATCTTCGCGGCCGGCTTTCCGCTCGGCGACAGCGAGTACACGGTGCTCGACGGGATCGTCTCCAAGGAGGACGCCGGCGGCGAGACCTCGTGGTCTTCGGTCGATTCTGTGATCGAGCACAGCGCCGACACGTTGCCAGGCAACTCGGGTGGGCCGATCATAACCAGCGAGGGCAAAATCGTTGCCGTCAACTTTGCAGGCAACGACCTTGGGCAGTCGTTCGCGATCGGCATAGATGTCGCCCGCCCGGTGGTCGATCAACTGCGCAATGGAATTGACGTCAACACGATCGGCATCAACGGCGAGGCGCTATACGACGGCGATGTCTCGGGGATCTGGGTGTATTCGGTGCAGTCCGGATCACCCGCCGACGTGGCGGGCATGCAGGCAGGCGACCTTCTGATAAGCATGGAGTCGATCGTGCTTGCCACGGATGGCACGATGTCCGACTACTGCGATATTCTGCGCAGCCACCAGGCAACCGACACGCTGGCGATCGAGATCTACCGCGCCGACAGCGACGAGATCCTGGAGGGTCAGCTGAACGGCCGCGCGCTCGAGGTGGTCACCTCGTTCGAGACCCAGTTCAACGACGTCGTCGGCGATGACGCGACCGGCTTTGAATACACCGAGTATCAAACCATCACCGACGACTCCGGACTGATCTCGGTCAGCGTCCCTGTCGAGTGGTCCGACGTCAACGGCGCAGCCTGGAACTCCGACCTGGTAAGCGGCGTGAACGAGGAAATCGGGTGGGGCCTGTCAGCGGCGCCCGATTTGGCAGCCTGGAACGCTGGCTGGGGAACACCGGGAGTGTTCATCGGTGCATCGCCGCTGATCACGGCCACGGTCGCCGAAACGCTCGACCTCTACGACTTCACGGGTCAGTGCTCGTATGACGGTCGCTACGATTATGACGACGGCGTGTATGTCGGTCTGTACGACCTGTACGTCGATTGCGGGCCAGAACTCAGCCTGTTCTTCAATGTCATCGCCGCGCCAGCGGATCGGGAGTGGCTCGCTTCGGTTCAGATTGTCGCCCTTACAGACGCCGACCTGACCGCCGCCGACGAGGTGTTCAACACGTTCTTGGTCGCCGACGTCGCCGGCTGAGTGGCGAGTCGCACCAGGGATCTCAGAGATAGGTAGCGGCACTATTTTTGATACCGCATGGTTCCCCGGTAACGATTGGTCGCAGTTCGCCGACCGGGTCAGGCGCCAGGCGCCACTCCCAACTCACTCGAGGATCAGGTGTCCGACGGCGGTGTTGCTGGCGGGCACGTGGTAGAAGCGGTGGCGCACGGTTGGCGCTGAACCACCCGCAACGTCGGCCATTGCCCCACGGGCGACCAGCCACATCACGAGTTCGATTCCCTCCGAGCCTGCTTCTCGTAGGTACTCGATGTGGGGTGTGGCGGCGAGCCGTTCGGGCTCGGCGATCAGCTGATCGAGAAAGTCCTGGTCGAACTTGCTGTTGATCAGTCCCGCTCGTGGCCCCTGAAGCTGATGGCTCATGCCGCCGGTTCCCCAGATCTGCACATCGAGCGGCTCGTCAAACGACGCGATCGCCCGCCCGATCGCCTTGCCGAGCTCGAGACAACGTCGGCCTGACGGCGCCGGATACTGAACCACGTTGACGGCGAGCGGAATCACGGGGCACGGCCACTTGTCGGGTTGCCCGAACATCAGTGACAGCGGCACCGTCAGCCCATGATCGACGTCGAGCTTGTTGACGATCGTGAGGTCAAAGTCTTGTTGGATCACAGACTGGGCGATGTGGGCGGCCAGGGCTGGGTGACCGATCACAGGTGGCACCGGCCGTGGCCCCCACCCCTCGTCTGCCACCTCGAATCTTGCGGCGGTTCCGATCGCGAAGGTTGGGATCATGTCGAGGCTGAATGAGGTGGCATGGTCGTTGTAAACGAGCACGATCACATCGGGGATCTGTTCGGCGATCCATTTCCGCGATGGCTGGTAGCCGTCGAACACGGGCCGCCAATATGGCTCGTCGGTCTTGCCGAGATCAATGGCGACGCCAATTGCCGGCACGTGTGATGTGTAGACGCTGGCCGAGACGTGCGCCATCAGCGGTCAGCACCGGCGTCGTTGTCATCGTCGTCGCCGGCCCCAGCGGTCTCCCATTCGTGCGTGTACCGATTGCCGTCGATCGGTCGCCCGCCGCCGATCATCATCTGGCGGTAGTCGTCCTCGCTCATACCGGTCATCGACCCGGCCATCTGCTGAAAGCTCAGGCCGTCGGTGGCCCCGATCTTGGCGAGAAAGTAGATGTTGCCACCGAGTGAGATCATCCGGTTCATGTCGCGACTGAGCACGGCCAGTTTCTGTTCTTCGGTCATAGCCCACTCGTCGAGATAGGGCCGCTCGTCGGCCTTGAACCGCAGTCGATTGTCGGCCCCCATCAGTGACATGCAGAACTGGTTTAGCCAGTACCCCTTGCGCGACTGATCGGCGTCGAAGATCGTCGTGCCGGGTACGTCGAGATATGGCTTGTCGAGTGGCATATGAACCTCGGGGATCGTCGTTGACGGAATTGACGCGCTGCCCATCTTGGGCCGCCGGGTAGCGCTTCGGCAAGGCGCAGGAGAGATCGACCGCAAGGTGCGCCGAGGTTCGCGACGGGTAGCGTCGGCGACGATGCGGATCTCTGAGCGGGTTGACAACGCCGTGCGGGCGATGGGCGAGTTGGCTGTCGGTGGCGCCGGACCGGTCAAGGCCGAGGTGATTGCAACCCATCAGGACATGTCGCTCAAGTACCTGCTCGACATCTTGCGAGACCTCAAGCGGGCCGAGTTGGTGCGCTCGAAACGAGGGCCCGACGGAGGGTTCACCCTGTCGCGGGCGGCCTCGGAGATCACGCTCGCCGACGTTTTTCGTGCCGTCGATGGGCCACTCGCAGATGTTCACGACGAGAGCCTGCGGGGGCTCGAATACCCGGCGCCGGCGGAAGCACTTCCTCTGGTTTGGATGGCGATCCGCGGCAGCCTGCGGCGTGTGCTCGAAACCGTGTCGGTTGCCGATCTGGTTTCAGGCGAGCTACCGACGAGCGTGGTTGAGATGGCCAACGAGTATCAAGCGGCAACGGAGGCTCGTTTTGGTCGTTGAGCGTGAGCGCCTGGCTGCCTTGGAGGCGGTGAGGGCCGCATCCGAACTGTGCACTGCCGCCCAGGGACGCCTGGCTGCCGGCGAAACCCTCACCAAGGGCGACGACAGCCCGGTCACGGTCGCCGACTTCGCTGCTCAGGCGGTGGTGTGCGCCACCTTGACCGAGCGACTCGGGGCGGTCGATCTGGTTGGCGAAGAGGACTCGGCAGATCTACGTGGCCGCACCGTGTTGCGTGACGGTGTGGTCGATCTGGTGCGTGCCCAGCGAGGGGGCGAGGTGAGCGCCGACGGTGTGCTCGACTGGATCTCGGTTGGCGACGGCGACGGGTTCGGTGACCGATTCTGGACCCTCGATCCGATCGATGGCACGAAAGGTTTCCTGCGTGGAGATCAGTACGCGATTGCCCTGGCCCTGATCGAACATGGCGAGGTGGTGTTGGGTGTACTGGGTTGCCCAAATCTGCCCAACCCCGATGGTTCACACGGAGCTATCTTCGTCGCCACCGCTGGTTCGTGCGAGGTCTATTACCCGGGCGTCGATGATCCGACTCCTGCCGTCGTTACAGCCCCGATGTCGCTGGCCGAGGCGCGAGTGTGCGAATCGGTCGAGTCGGGGCACTCGAACCACGGCCATTCAGCTCGTATCACCGAGCGGTTGGGAGTTCTCGCTGCGCCGTATCGCATCGACAGCCAGTGCAAGTACGGCGCGGTGGCCCGCGGAGACGCCTCGATCTATTTGCGACTGCCGACTCGGGTCGACTACCGCGAGAAGATCTGGGACCACGCCGCCGGCAAATTCGTGGTCGAACAAGCAGGAGGTCGGGTCACCGATGTCGACGGTTTGTCGCTCGACTTTTCGCACGGTCGGCTGCTCGCCCAGAACCGTGGCATCGTTGCCACCGACGGCCGATTTCACGACGAGATTGTCGCCGCCGTTCAGCACGTTCTTTCACACCCCGAGCTGTGATCACCTTTGGTAGGAAGTGGCCAGAGTGGCGGTTTCTCGAAATCTGTGTATTCTCCACGGACTTACCGTTGAATAGCCGAAGGGTTGCGCCCGCTGGACACATCTGGAGACACGAATGACCGACATCGTTGATCGACCGAGCTCAGACCGCATTCCGGCCGGGCGGCTGACACACCTGCAAAGGCTCGAGGCCGAGGCGATCCACATCATGCGCGAGGCCGTCGCCGAGAGCGATCGACCGGCGATGCTGTACTCGGTCGGCAAGGACAGCTCGGTCATGTTGCACTTGGCGATCAAGGCGTTCTACCCGTCGTTGCCGCCGTTCCCCTTGGTGCATGTCGACACGACGTGGAAGTTCAACGAGATGTATGCGTTCCGTGACCAGACGGCGGCCCGGCTGGGGCTCGACCTGATCGTCCACCAGAACCCCGAATGTGTTGCGCGTGGCATAAACCCGTTCGATCATGGTTCGGCGGTGCACACCGACATGTGGAAGACCGAGGGACTCAAGCAGGTCATCGATCAACACCGGTTCGACCTGTGTTTCGGTGGGGCCCGCCGCGACGAAGAGAAGTCGCGCGCCAAGGAGCGTGTTTTCTCGGTTCGTTCGGCGCAGCATCAGTGGGATCCCAAGCGTCAACGCCCCGAACTGTGGAGCACGTACAACGCCCGTCGCAGCAACGGGGAAACGCTGCGCGTGTTTCCAATCTCAAACTGGACCGAGCTCGACGTGTGGCAGTACGTCCACCTCGAGCAGATCCCGATCGTGCCGCTGTACTACTCGGCACCGCGCCCGGTGGTCGACCGCGATGGTGTGTTGATCATGGTCGATGACGACCGCATGCGGCTCGGCGATGGCGAGCTGCCGATGGTCAAGAACGTCCGGTTCCGCACCCTCGGTTGTTACCCGTTGTCGGGGGCAATCGAGAGCGATGCCGACTCGCTGACCGGCATCATCCAGGAGATGCTGCTCACCACAACGTCAGAACGGCAGGGCCGCATTATCGATTTCGACGGCTCCGCCTCGATGGAGAAGAAGAAGCAGGAGGGGTACTTCTGATGGCACACGCCTCCGATCTGATCGCCAGCGACATAGATGCCTATCTCGAGTCGCACCAATACAAGAGTCTGCTGCGCTTCATCACCTGCGGCAGCGTCGACGACGGCAAGAGCACGCTGATCGGTCGGCTGTTGTACGAGTCACATCTGGTATTCGAGGATCATCTCGCCACCCTCGCCGCCGACTCGGCCAAGGTCGGCACCCAGGGTGGCGACCTCGACTTTGCGCTGCTGCTCGATGGCCTCTCGGCTGAACGCGAACAGGGCATCACGATCGATGTCGCCTACCGATTCTTTTCCACCGAGCGCCGCAAGTTCATCGTCGCCGACACGCCGGGCCATGAGCAGTACACCCGCAATATGGTCACCGGGGCATCGACCGCCGATTTGGCCGTGATCCTGATCGATGCTCGCAAGGGGGTGCTGACGCAAACACGGCGCCATAGCTTCCTCGTGTCGCTGCTGGGCATCAAGCGTGTCGTCGTGGCGATCAACAAAATGGACCTGGTCGACTACTCGCACGAGGTCTACTCGGCGATCGAGACCGAGTACAGCGACTTCGCCGGGCGGATCGGGCTCGACGACATCACGTTCATCCCGCTCTCTGCGCTGAAGGGCGACAACGTCGTCGACGTCAGCCAGCGCATGCGCTGGTATCACGGCCCGACCTTGATGGGTCACCTCGAAACCGTCCAGGTCGACGACGATCTAGCCGAGGCGCCTTTCCGGATGCCTGTGCAATGGGTCAATCGGCCCAACCTTGACTTTCGTGGGTTCTCGGGACGCATCGTGGGCGGCACGATCCGGCCCGGCGATTTGGTTCGAGTGCTCCCAGCAGGAACCACCAGCAAGGTCGATCGAATTGTCACCTTCGATGGCGATCTCGATCGAGCGATCGCCGGCCAGTCCGTCACGATCACGCTGGCTGACGAGATCGACGCCAGCCGCGGTGATCTGATCTGCGCCGGAGACGCGCCCGCCGAGGTGGCCGATCAGTTCGAGGCACACATTGTTTGGATGCACGAAGACGAGATGCTGCCGGGGCGCTCGTATCTGATGAAGATCGGTACGCGCACTGTGGGTGTCACGTTGGGGCATCCGAAGTATCGGATCGACGTCAACAATCTTGATCATCTTGCGGCGACCACGCTGGACTTGAATGAGATCGGGGTCTGCAACCTCAGCCTCGACCGGCCGATCCCGTTCGATCCGTACGACCACAATCGTGAGACCGGCGGCTTCGTCATCATCGACAAGCTCACGCACAACACGGTCGGCGCCGGATTGTTGCATTTCGCTCTGCGCAGGTCTCACAACATCCACTGGCAGAAGGTGCAGGTCGACAAGCAGGCCCGTACCGAGATCAACAACCACCGCTCAGGTGTGGTGTGGTTCACCGGTCTTTCGGGCTCGGGCAAGTCGACGATCGCCAACATCGTCGAGTCGAAACTGCACCTGCTCGGCGTGCGTACCTATCTGCTCGATGGCGACAATGTTCGACACGGTCTCAACCGTGACCTCGGGTTCACCGACGCCGACCGTGTCGAGAACATTCGTCGGATCGCCGAGGTGTCGCGCCTGATGGTCGATGCCGGCCTGGTGGTGTTGGTCTCGTTCATCTCACCGTTCCGGGCCGAGCGTCAGCTCGCTCGATCACGGGTCGAGCAGGGTGAGTTCATCGAGGTCCACGTCGACACGCCGCTCGACGTCGCCGAGTCGCGTGACCCGAAGGGTCTGTACGCCAAGGCCCGCGCCGGAGAGCTGGCCAACTTCACCGGCATCGACTCGCCCTACGAGCCTCCCGAGGTTGCAGAGGTTCACGTCGACACCACGTCGATGAGCGCCGAATCAGCAGCCGATGCGATCATCGCCACTCTCCAGTCAATAGGCATCATCGCCTAACGTCACGTTGTGTCTGACACAACGTTGCTGCTGCGATCAGTCGTCGATCTGTTGCTCGAGATCATGCAGGATCTCGTAGCAGGGGAGAACCTGGGCAACGCTCGAATTCGGCTCGCGATCCTCACGAATCGCGGCGATGAACTCACGGTCCTGCAGCTCGATGCCGTTCATCGGCACGTCGACGCGCGATACGTCGACCACCTCGTCGCGGCCGGTGATTAGGTCGTCGTAGCGGGCGATGTAGGTGGCGGTGTCGCCGATGTACCGGAAGAACGTTCCCAGCGGCCCGTCATTGTTGAACGATAACGACAGCGTGCAGATCGCGCCGGTGTCGACCTTGAGCTGGACCGACATGTCCATCGCGATCCCGAGCTCGGGATTGGTCGGCCCCTGGATCGCGTTGGCTTGCACGATTGTGCCGCCGGTCTGGTGCAAGAACAGGTCGACGGTGTGGGCGGCGTGGTGCCAGAGCAGATGGTCGGTCCAGCTGCGCGCCTCTCCGAGCGCATTCGTGTTGGTACGCCGGAAGAAGTAGGTCTGCACGTCCATTTGCTGGATCGCAAACTTGCCGGCCTGGATCTGTTGGCGAACCCACTGATGACTGGGATTGAAGCGCCGGGTGTGCCCGCACATCGCGACGAGACCGGTGGCGCGTTGTTTGGCGACGACCGCCCGTGCATCGCCGACGCTGTCGGCCAGCGGGATCTCGACCTGCACGTGCTTGCCGGCATCGAGGCAGGCGATCGTTTGATGCGCGTGCATCGGCGTGGGCGTTGCCAGGATCACGGCGTCGACATCGTCGCGGGCGAGCGTCTCGGCGAGATCGGTGGTGGCGTGTGCGATGTTGTGCTGCTCCGCGGTAGCACGCGTCTTCTCGAGCGTCCGTCCGACCAGCGATGTCACCTCGACCCCGTCGATGTTTGCCAGCCCGTCGAGGTGCTTGATGCCGAACGCCCCGGCCCCGGCGAGTGCGATTCTGATCGTCATGTTCTGGTCCCTCCATCGATGTGTCCCACGATCGAGACCGCACCATGATCAGCCGCCGACCACACGTTGCGCAACACGGGCGGCGGATCCACGCCTATGAGTCGCCGACGGGCATCTCGAAGATGGTGTGGAGGAGAAGATCGCTGACCGCCGTTGCGATCCGCATGTGTCCTTCGCGATCGAGGTGCAATCCGTCTGAACCAGTCGTGTCACCCTGAAGGTTTGTGCTTCGGAAGTCGTCGTAGTAGCGAGGTTCGCCATTGTTGGATCCAGCTTCGAGCAATGGTGAAACCGAATAGCCAGGCGGGGTGAGAGCCTGCCGCACGATCGCCGAGTTGAACTCGGCGATGTCACGGTTGAGAGCCGTGACATTTTCGATTCCTAAGGCGGGCAACGGCACGCTCGAAAGTGGGTTCATGGGGAGCACGATGATCCGTTTGAGGCCGAGTGGATCGAGAACGTCTACCACCTCGTGCAGTGCTAAGACGGCCGCCTCCACGTCGCCACCGTTGAGCTGAAGGTCGATGACGCTCGGCGCAAGTATCACGACCGTCCTGCCGAGTTGCACTTCGTCGAACCCTTTGAACACCTCGGGAACATGCGTGACCATACGGAAATGGCTCTCGCTACCCCAGGTATTGACGGTGGCCATGGTCGCACCTGGCCGCGCCTCGTTCTGAACGGTCAGGTTTGCCAATTCTGGATCGCGACCGAGGATCGCCTTCATCAGGTCTGGCCACACGTCGCCGTCGCCATCCTCCCGAATCCCAGCGACTCGGTCGACCGAGTTGCCTAAGACGACGATATGTGTGTCTGACAGATCCGTGGTGTGGGACTCGGCTGTTGATGCTTCGGCGGCTGCGTCGGCCAGGCCGGCTCGACTTGGAATGCCGGAGGTAGCGGGTGTCGTCTGAACAACGATTTTCGGCGCTGAAGCCTGCGCCGGAATCTGGCCTGGTGCTTCGGCGACGATGTCGTCGCGATCCGAACTAGACGGTTGCGTAACCGACACGTCGGAGTCGGTCGCGCCACGGCTGTCGCCAGCCCCGCATCCCGAGATGGAGACGACGAAGGCCGACACGATGATCAGAACTCGCAGTGAAGGTGCTGGATTCATGAAGTCTGCGCTTTGATCAGCAATCTGGCCGGGCTTCGTGTTGGAACGATACAGACGCCGACCACGTCACCTCAGTGTTCGCCCTGCTCGACGTGGCGGGCTGGGCTCGCGCGTCCCGTCACCGGATCGATGGTGTAAGGGTGCTGCCTCGGGTGTCATTCAGTACCGGGCGGCGATCGGGACGATGCGAAGGGCGGGGCGACGAAGCCGCAGTTCGTCGATCAGTTGCTCGACCAGCGCTGCGTTGCCAGCGTCGACCTTGTTGATCGCCACCGCCAGCTCGGCACCTGTCGGAACCGCCTTGGCGGCGCCACGCTCGTGCAGGATCACGGTGGCGGCCATCCACGGCTCGAGTCGCACATCGGCCCGGCAGCCCACCAGCGCTGCCACTCGCAGCGGTCGATGACACTGGTCGGCGATCACGCGGCCGAGGGCATCGGCGCCGATCACGCTGATCACGGTCGTCGCTGTCGACGGAACGATCGGCTCGTATTCGGCGGGTGCTTTGAACGGCCGTCGCCGCGAGCCGTCGGCCTCGATGACGACGTGGGCGACACGCTCGAACCAGGCGTCGCACCTGCCGGGTTCGACACCGACCGCCTTTTGACCATCGATGCTCGACCACACCATCAGGAGCTCGTGCGCCGCCGCCTCGGCGACCTCGTCGTCGGTGGGTGAGACCAACACCCGCCGGCCGAGGTGCTGGTCGGCGCCCATCTTGGTGGTGCAGGTCAGCACCACCGATCCGGTGACCTGGCTACCGAGCGCGTGCAATAGCGTTGACTTGCCGCCGCCTCCCACCAGGGCGATGTGCGAACGTGCGCCGATACCGAACGCCTCGGCGACCCGAGCCAGTTGAATTGGGATCAGCGGGATGGGGCTCAATGGGATGGGCTCAATGGGATGGGGCTCAGCGGGATTGGTGTATCCACCACAGCACCGCCTCGACGACGCCGCCGCCTATCGCCAGCGCCTTGTCGGAAATCTCATGGCAGGCCTGCACATCGAGTCGCGGATCGACGTCGCCGATCTTCAGACCCGCCGTGACGTCGCTGCCATCGCGGATCAGCCCGCGGATCACTCCAGTAAATGGTGCGAGCACCGGCACCAGATCCACCGTACCGAGCATCTCATGATCGTCGACGACGTCGCCGATCGCCCTGACCCATCGAACCGATCCGTCGTTCTGCGCCTTTACGACCCGCTCGCTGCCACGGCCGTCGACGATGCCGGGGGTGCCGGTATTGGGTTCGGCCGAGCCGGTCCAGAGTGCCCGCCCGAGGTGAGGTCCTCTCATCGTCTCGACGACGGCGTGACAGTCGAGGCCGGCTGTGAACCCTGGGCCGAGGGCGATCACCAGCGGGGCGTCGTCGATCGACGTGTCGATGTTGCGTTTGGCGAGCCGGGCATCGACCACGACATCGGCATTGAGATCGGGCAGCTCGGGCGAAACGACGACTCCGACGACCATCCGACCGGCATCGCCGTGTCCCGAACGAACGATGTTTACGGCTTCGCCTGCGGTGGGTGCCAACTGGCCGACCATGCCCTCGATCTCGACCGTGCCCTCGGTGACGGCGGTCGAGAGTGCCACTGTACGACGCACCGTGAGGGGGGACGCCAACTCGGTCACCACGACAGCGATACCGGCGCGTGTAAGCCTCCAGGCAACTCCGGTGGCGAGATCACCGCCGCCCCGGATGACGCACAGATGGTTGGTCATAACGCTCGAGCCCGTTGAGTTGGGAGTTGTGCCTGGAAACCCAGCGGATAGGTCGCTGCGCTGCTTTTGACTCCGCATGTTCCCCCGTAACGATTGGTCGTAGTTCGCGTATCGGCTCGCGCTTTTGGCGCAACTGCCAACTTAGGCACGGACCGCCGTGATGACTCTGCCGATCGTCTCGTGTCCGCGGCCGACTACCTGCTCGTAGTGCTCGGGATCGGTGGCCCCTTCCGTCACCACAACCAACACGGTGGCGTTGGCGAGATCGGTGCTTGAACGGAAGTCGTCGTCACGAATCAGCGCCTCGAATCCGGCCAGCCCGGCTGCCCCTGTTTCACCGGAGACAATCCCGACCGCGGCCAGATCGCGCATCGCCTGGCATGCCGCCTCGTCGTCTACAGAGGCGAACCAATCGATGCCCTTCGACAAGCGTGGCCATGCGGTCAGCGAGGGCATTCCGCAGTTCAGCCCGACCATGATCGAGTTGTGCGGACCCTGCACCGCGGTGATCTCGCCGGCCAGCGCAGATACCTGCACACAATTGGCGTCGAGCGGCTCGACACCGACGATCACGGCCTTGCCAGCGTTGGCGCGGTAGTGGCTGACACCGGCCGCCATGAAGGCACCGACGCCCATCGGGATGACCACGATGTCGGGGTGACGTAGGCCGCTGGCGTCGATCGCGTCGTCGATTTCGTGGAAGATCGTCGAGTAGCCCTCGATCACCCGCGCCGGCGTGGTTTCGTACCCCTCCCACGAGGTGTCGCTGACCACAAGGCAACGATCGGAGGCTTCCTGCGCCGAGCGGGCGACTGCTTCGTCGTATGTGCCGTCGACAACGGTGACGAGGGCGCCCTCGCTGCGGATCGCCTGGATACGCGCCTCAACCATGCCTTTCGGCACATAGATGTGGCACGAGAACCCGAGCAGCCGAGCCATGAACGCTACGGCCCGGCCGTGGTTGCCGTCGGTCGCCGTGGCGAGCTTGAATGGCTTGAGATGCTCGAGGTTTGCTGCCAGTTCGTTGATGTTGCGCCAAGGCTCGGGCTCGTAACCGATGTGCTCGCAGATCGCCCGGTACGTGGCCCACGAGGCGCCGAGAATCTTGAACGATGGCAGCCCCATCCGACGCGTCTCGGCCTTCACCAGCAACCGCCCGACGCCCAGCTGGGTGGCCAGCATGGGCACGTCGAACAGCATCGTCGGCGAATAGGCCGGCATGCGGGCGTGGAACGCCGTGACTTTGGGATCGATCGGAGCGATGTCGATCGTTGTGCGGAGCGGATTGGGCGTGGTCCGAGCGATCGGAACCGGGCTCGGCCCGGGCTTCATCGCGGGCTTCATCGCGGGGTTCATCGCGGGGTCCATCCCGGGGTCCATCAGGGTTGCCAGTCGGCGAACGTATCGATCATGTAGCGGACATCCGGCCCGAGCGGGTACAGGATCGGGCACGTGCACCCGTTGGCCATGTACTCGCCAACCTTGGCGCGTACCTCGTCGGGGGTGCCGGCGGCGCAGATCATCTGCACGATGTCATCGGGCACCAGCTTCGACGCCTCGACAACCTGATCGTGAGTAGCCGGCCAAGTGAGCACGTTGCCGACCGCGTCGAGCAAGGATTGTGGCACGCCGCTGGCCTTCATGATGTGGGGTTGCTGGCCGAGGTACTGGGTGACGAGCAGGCGCGCGCCGTCAAGCGCCGCCTGGCGGTCTTCGTCGACCGAGCAGACCACGAGTTGGGGACGGTCGAGGTCGTCGACCGAGCGACCCGCCCGTTCGGCGCCGATCTGGAGGTGCTCCATCGCCTCGTTGTTGTACGACGGGCCGACGAGGTAGTTGAGCACGACACCGTCGGCAATTTCACCGGCCAGTTCCATCATCTTCATACCGGTGGCGCCGATATAGATCGGAACGTCTTTCGGCCGCCGCTCTTGATGCACATAGTCGAGCTCGACGCCGTCGAGGTGGACGAACTCGCCGTTGAACGTGACGGTCTCGTTGTTGAGCAACGCCCGTACTGCGGTGACGATCTCGCGCATCGCAAGCAGCGGCTTACGGCGGTCGACGCCGACCTTCGTGGCCAACGGCTCCCACCAGGCGCCGAGGCCACAGATCATGCGGCCGGGCGCGAGGTCATCGAGGGTCGAGAACATAGACGCCAAGCGCGCAGGGTTGCGGGTCCAGATGTCGATCACGCCGGAACCGATCTTGATCGTGTTGGTGCTGGCACCGAAGGCGGCCATTGGCACACTGGCCTCACGGACAAGACGCGAGTCGGCCTGCCACACCGCCTCGAAACCCTTCGACTCGGCGTACTGAGTGTGCGAGATCGCCTCTCGGATCGGGTGTGCGTCCTGCAGGTAGATCGCGAGCCGTGTCATGGGAACTCCTCCTAGTTATGTGCTTATAGTGCTGATGTCGCGCCGTTGATCGGCACGCGTAATCGGTTTACAGAGCTTCGATGTTGGCGAACAGTCGAGTTGCGGCTTCGGCGGCCTTGGCGCGGATCTCGTTGGCGTCGACGCGTGTTGGTTGGCCGTTCTCCCACATCGTCTCGCCGTCGACTTCGACCTTGGTCGGATTGACGCCGGTGGTAAACGCAAGTCGCCAGGGATCGATCGGTTGGTACGACCATGTGACCCGATCGTCGAGCGCCTCGGGAAACAGATCGTGATTTGTATTCAACATGGCCCACACCGTGTCGGGTGTCTCGGTGACGTCGTGCTCACGCAGTCGCACATAGGCAACTCGGAACTCGTCGAGCATGTCGGCCCCGATGCCGTCGCTGCCAAGCCCGACCGGGTTGGTGAAACGGGTCGGCCTGGCATACCCGACGGCGTTGTTCATGTTCGAGCGCGGGTTGTGGATGATCGTGCCCTGCAGACCGTGTTGATCGTCGAGATGAACGCCGTGGATGATCATCCAATCCGGTGTGGTGAGATGCCGAATGCGGTCGGCGGCGCCGGCATCGGTAGGCCCCTCTGCGACATGGATGTGTACGCCGACACCGTGACGGGCAGCCAACTCGGCAGCTGCCGCCAACGTGTCGTCGGTGCAGGTGAATGCGGCGTGCACTCCGACCATGCCATGCCCGCCTTCGCGCAAGAAACGGTCGTTTTCGGCCAATCCGCGCTGGGCGCCTTCGGGACCGTGACGGTCGGTGACGCCGTAGGCGCAGCTGACCCGTACACCGACCTCTGCGCACGCTTGCTCGATCAGCGACAGCGATCCCTCGATCGCGTTGGGCGACTCGTGGTGATCGATGATCGCTGTACAGCCGCGCTCGAGCGCCTCGAGTGCGCCCAGCTTGGCCGACCAATAGATCGTGTCGGCATCGAGCGCCCGGTCTAGCCGCCACCACACAAGCTCGAGGATCTCGAGAAACTCGGTCGGTGTACGCGGCGGCGCCGGCATTCCCCGCGCCAAGCCTGAATAGAGGTGGTGGTGAGCGCAGACGAGCCCAGCTGTCTGCGACGGACCGAGCGCTGGATGTGTTGTCACGGCAGCTCCGGGGGAGAGATCGAGCCCTTGCGTTCGGTGATCAAGCCGTACACCTCGGGGCGGCGGTAGCGGGCGAAGTCGAACAGGGTGTCCTTGTAGCGGCTGCACAGGTCGAGGTCGCACCGGGCACTGATCAGCACGTCACCGCTGGTAACGGCTTGGGCGACGATCTGACCGGATGGGGCGATGATTGCGCTTTGCGACAGCGACTCGACACCCTCTTCAACGCCACCCTTGGCGACGCCGACCACCCAGGCACCATTCTGATAGGCGCCGGCCTGCATCACGAGGTGATTGTGGAACCCCTGCAGGGCATTCTGGTCGGGGTCGGGGGCATAGTGCATCGGCGTGTTGTAACCGATCAGGATCAGTTCGGCACCCTGCAAACCCATTACCCGATACGTTTCGGGCCAGCGACGGTCGTTGCACAGCGCCATCCCGACCACGCCACCGAACGAGCGCCAGACTCCGAACCCTTCGTGTGATTCTTGAAAGTAGCGCCGCTCGAGGTGCTGGAACGGGCGCCACGGTTCGTGTGTTTCGTGGCCGGGGATGTGCGCCTTGCGGTACTTGCCTACGATCGACCCATTGCGTTCGACCAGCACATACGTGTTGAAGCGCTCGCCGTCGGGTGTCAGCTCGGCGTAGCCGAGGCAGAAGCCGATCTTCAGCCGGACCGCGGCGTCGAACAGCCGCTGCGTGACAGGGCTCGGCATCTCGGTTTCGAAGTAGTGGTCGTGCCCACTTATCTCGTCGGTGTACCAGCGAGGGAAAAAGGTGGTCAGCGCCAACTCGGGAAACACGATGAGGTCACAGTGCCGTTCGGCGCCCTGTTCGAGCAACACGATCAGTCGATCGACGACCGACTCGCGCCCCTCGTCGCGGTTGATTGGTCCCAGCTGACCGGCCCCAATCGTGACGATCCGGCTCATGCTGTGGCCCGGTGAGGTTGGAGCTTCTGGGAGGTCTGCACAAACCTGTTGTGGCGCAACCGAACGGACGGCATCAGTCTCCATGATAGGTATGGATTGAACATTTTGTAAAACACTGCCTGTCGGGTTCGAACTGCTTGACGGGGATTTGGATGCGGGCGCTTGTGAAGCCCGTGGTCTTGTCGATCTGGAGAGCGAAGTCGACCACCAGTTCAGCGACCAGACGACGACGGAGCGGCCGCTTGCGCCAAGACCGCTGTGACACGGTCGGGCGTGAGCGGGAATGAGTCGAACCACACGCCGGTCGCGTCGTGCAGAGCGGCCACCACGGCCGGGGCGTACGTCATGAATGGCATTTCGGCCATACCGCGCGCCCCCCAGGGGCCGTTTGGGTCAGCGAGTTCGAGCACGACGCTCTCAATCCGGGTCGGAACGTCGCCGATTCCGGGGATCAGATAGGTGCTGAAGCGCGGGTTGAGAACCCGCCCGTTCTCTACCTGTAGGCGCTCGCTGAGGGCATAGCCGTGAGCTTGCACGACTGCGCCCTCGATCTGGCCGATGACATTGGCCGGGTTGATCGCGCGTCCGACGTCGTGCGTGCTGACGACGCGGTCGACCACGATGTGGCCGGTTGCCCGGTCGACGGTGAGTTCGACAGTCTGGGCCACGTAGCCGTAGCTGAAGTTGGGGGCACCGGCGCCGGTTTCGGGGTCGAGCGCTTCGGTGGGGGGCGGCACATAGCGGAAATGACCGACCGCCGGCCGGTCGCCGTTGCGCCACGCCTTGTCGGCCGCTTCAGCCGCGCCAAGGATCGAGTTGCCCGACATGAAGGTGAGGCGCGACGCCGATGCAGAACCTGAATCGCCCGACGACGACGTGTCGGAGAATCCACCCGTCATGTTCTCGAACGCGAGACCTGTCGCCTCGGCGGCCATCTGCAGGAACGCCGTGTGGGCCCCCTGGCCGACATCGGCGCCGGCATGGAACAGCTCGCCTCGCTCGGCAGTCGGCGAGTCGGGTTTGCCGTGCAGCACGATCGTTGCCTCGCAACGCTCGGGAAACCCGAATGAGAACCCGACATTCTTGAACGAACAGGCGAACCCACGCCCACGTAGCAGATCACCCTCAACAGGCGGCAGCGAGGCGAACGGCGAGAACGGCTCGGCGGGCGTTAGCGGTTGGTGAAACTGTGACTCGCTGGCGCAGCGCTCGATCACCTGCAGCATTGTCACCCCAGCCGGCATCACCGTTTGGGTGATACCGATGCTGCCGTCATGAACAGCGTTGCGAAGACGGATTTCGACAGGGTCGATGCCGAGCGCCTCGGCCAACTTGTTCATTTGTGACTCGGCGGCAAACGCAGCTTGCGGACCTCCAAAACCACGAAACGCCCCACCCGGAACAGAATTGGTGTAGACGGCATGGCTGTCGATCTGGGCGTTTGGAACCTCGTAGGGCCCTGCCTGTCCGAGGTGGCAGTTTCCGAGCACCTTGTTTGTGGTGTAGTTGTAGGCGCCGGCATCGAGCCAGGCCTCGCTTTGCACCGCGACCAGCTTGCCGTTGGAGTCGGCGCCCCACTTGGCGTGGATCCGGCCTCGATGCCGCTTGTGGTGACCCACGATCGACTCTTCGCGCGACCAGCGGCTGGCAATCGGCCGGTGTTCGCCGCGCTCGGCCAGCCGTAGCGCAGCCAACCCCAGCACGATCTGCAGCGACATGTCTTCACGCCCGCCGAATGCGCCGCCGATCGCCGGATAGATCACCCTGACCTGATCGACGGGCAGATCGAGGGCATGGGCGATCTGCTCTTGGTCTTCGTGCGCCCACTGGCCGGCGACCTCGAGCGTGACGCGGCCCTCTTCGTCGATATAGCTGACCGCCGCCTCGGGCTGGAGGTAGGCGTGCTCCTGATACGGCAGCTCATACGTTGTTTCGATGATCACAGCGGCGTCGGCCCATGCCGCATCGATCGAGCCCTTGCGGATCTTGTATGTGTGGTAGATGTTGCTGTCGAGTTTGAGTTCGGGATGCACCAGCGAGGCGTTTGGTGCCAGCGCCTGATCGATGTCGGCCACAATCGGCAACTGCGCCCAATCGGCCTCGATCATTGCGGCAGCAGCCGTTGCCTGTTCGTCAGTATCGGCTACGACGAGCGCCAGATGGTCGGCCTCCCATCGGCTGATGTCGCTCTCGACCTTGGTGCGACCGGTGTGTTCGATCGAGACGAATACCGGTTGGTCGAACTCGGTCAGGCCGTACTCGTTGACCGGTACGTCACGCCCGGTAAACACGGCGATCACGCCCGGCATCTGTTCGGCTTTCGCCACATCGAGCCGGAGCAGTCGGGCGTGCGGCTGATCGGTGAATACGACCCGGGCCGCCAGTGCATGGGCGGGGGCGCGGTCACCCGGATACTGAGCTTCGCCGGTGGTTTTGGCGTGGGCATCGATCCGGATCGATGATGATCCGACGCTCATGACCCGGACCCCGTGGAGGTGCCCGAGTTGGTGTTGGCGACGTGCTCGATCGCTCGTTCGATCGCACCGTATCCGGTGCAGCGGCACAGGTTGCCTGCCAAGCCGAGTTGCACTTGACGTCGTGTTGGGGAAGGGTGCTCGTCGAGCAACTTGGCGCACGACATCAATAGGCCAGGTGTACAGAACCCGCACTGCACGGCGCCGTGCTCGACGAAGGCGGCTTGGATCGGGGTGAGTCGGCCGTCGTCGGCGAGCCCTTCAACGGTAACGACCTCGCTGCCGGCCGCCCGTGCGGCAGGCACGAGACAGCTCATCACGGCTGCTCCGTCGAGGTGCACGGTGCAGGCGCCGCACTCGCCCTCGGCGCACCCCTCCTTGACCCCGGTCAGTCCGGCTTCGTCGCGCAACCAATCGAGCAGGGTGATTCCAGCCGCCCCTGCGGCGGCGACGACCGTGCCGTTGACGGTGGCGGTGATTACAGCTGAGGCGTCTACGTCGATGATGTCGGTCATGTGCGCCGGTGTCGTACCTGACCCACGTAGCAGCGGAGCGTCGATCGGCCATTGCGATGCCTGCTGGTCGGCGGCCAGTGTTTCGAAAGCGCGTTCGACCATCGTGGCAACCAGCGAGGTGCGATACCCGGCAGTTGCCCGCAGGTCGTCGATCGGTGCCGCTGTGTCGATGGCTGCGGCAACCGCGTCGGAGATCGCCGCCGCGTCGAGGCGGCGCCCCCGCAACAGGGCGCCTAGGCCCGAAACCGAAACGACCGTTGGGGCGACGCTGCCAAGCGTGAGGATTGCATCGGCGACCAGATCCTCGTTGAGCGTGACGATCGCAGTCAGGTGCACGACGGAGATCGCCTGGGCGCGGCGCAGACCGGCCTTGACGAAGACACCTCGCTGTGCGCTGTTGAGGGCCCGAACGGAGAGGCCGGTCACCAGCTCGCCGGGGCCCAACACCGTGGTTCGGAAGCCGGTGATGAACTCGCTGATCGGTACCGTGCGGCGTTCGGTAGACGAGGCGATGTGAACGTCGGCGCCGAGTGCGAGCAGCGCCGAGATCGTGTCGTTGGCCGGGCTGGCCGTGATCACATTGCCGGCGACCGTTGCACGATTGCGGAGCTGCGGCGAGCCGACTTCCAACGAGGCCTGGGCGAGCGGCAGCACGAACTGGCGGCAGGCCGTGCTCTCGACGACCTGGCTGTGTGTGACGAGGGGGCCGAGGTGGACCCAGCCGTCCTGGACGGTGATCGTGTCGAGACCCTCGATCCGGGTCAGGTCGACGAGCACTTCGACGCCGGTGTGCGCTCCGCGGTCGAGCTCGACCAGTAGGTCGGTTCCGCCGGCCATCGCCCGCGCCTGCCGACCGTGGAGGGCGAACAGCTGCAGGGCGGCGTCGAGAGTGAGCGGTGAGACGTAACGCGGCACACGCGTCGGGGCCCGCTGCACATGATGGAGCTGCATCAGCGCTCGGCCCGGTCGTATGGCACGCCGAGCGCGCTCGGGGACCCAACTCGGCGCCGCAGGTCGCGACTGCCCCACACCACCAGCACGGCGATCGTGAGTAGGTAAGGCAACATGCTGAGGAACTCGGCTGGGATGTCGGGAGCCCAATCCTCGCCTTGCAGCCAGAAGTTGGCGCGCCGGGCAAAGCCAAACAGGAAGGCTCCGAGCAACACCCGCAGCGGACGCCACGATGCGAACACCACGAGTGCAAGGGCGATCCAGCCGATTCCGGCCGTTGTGCCGTCCTGACTCCACGACGGGACCTGCCCGAGCACGAGATAGGCGCCGGCCATACCGGCCAGCAACCCACCCAACATGACATGCACGTATCGGGTGGCCGCGACGGCGACGCCCATCGTGTCGGCGGTACCGGGTGACTCGCCGACTGCCCGCACCGCCAAGCCGGCCTTGGTTCGGTTGAGGTACAAGGTGATCGCGATCGCGATCGCGATCGTGGCGTAGACCATCGGGTCCTGATCGAAGAGCAGGGGCCCCAAGACTGGGATGTCGGCCAGAAAGCCCCATCGGATCGGGGTGAAGTCGGTGTCGAGCGGTTTGCCTTCGATCGACTTGCCGATGAATGTCGACAGTCCGGTACCAAAGATCACCAGTGCTAGGCCGGACACGATCTGGTTGGCGCGCAGTGTGACGCACAAGAAGGCATGGATCGACGAGAACAAGGCGCCGGCAAGACTTCCAACCAGCAGCGCCAGCCACAGTGAGCCAGTGGCGTCGCCCACTTGGAAGGCCATCACGGCACCGATCAGCATCATGCCTTCGACACCAAGGTTCAAGACGCCTGACGTCTCGGCCAGCAACTCGCCGAGGGCGGCCAGGGCGATCGGTACGGCCGCACCGACCGCGGCGGCCAGGGTTAGCACGAAGACGGCGTCGTTCATGTTGCTACCGCCTCGGCAACCCGGCTGACCGACAATCGATGGTGTGTGAAGATCTCGCCACCGATCGCGAACAGCAGAATCGCCCCCTGCAACATCAGACTGACCTCGACCGGGACACGCTCGCCGGGAAGGCCCTGCAACGCCACACCTGCGTTGCGCAAACCACCAAGGAAGGTGGCGACAAGAATGATCGCGAAGGGGTTGTACCTGGCGAGCGCCGCCACGACGATGCCCGTGAAGCCGAGCCCGAGTTCGAGTCCGTTGGGGTCGAGGGCGTATGCCCTGCCGGCCACTTCGGTGGCGCCGGCGAGCCCACCGAGCGCACCGGAGATCAGGATCGCCATGATCACCGTGCGGCGCACTGGAATACCGGAGTAACGGGCCGCGGCGTCGGACGAGCCGACCACATTCATGTCGTAGCCGAGCGATGTGAACCGGATGATCACCCAGACCAGCACGGCGATCGCGATCGCCACGACCAGGCCCCAATGCAGTCGGGTATCGCTCCACAATTCGAACCGAGCGGAACTCGGGATCTTCTTGCCCTGCGGAAAGTTGGCGGCCTCGTTGTCGCGCCAGTACGAGTGCGAACCGAAGATCAAATATCTCATCAGGAACAGGGCGATAAAGGTGAGCATCAGCGTGGTGATGATTTCGCTCGTGCCGAAGTAGGCCTTGAACACGGCTGCCGGAGCTGCCCACAGTGCGCCACCCACGGCGCCGGCGACCAGCACCACGGCGACCCCCAGAACAGTTGGAAGGTTTCCGGTTAGAGCCAAGCCGGCCCAAGATCCAAAGATCGCACCGAGATACAGCTGGCCCTCGGCGCCGATGTTGAAGATGTTCATGCGGAATACGACCGCTGCAGCGAGTCCGGTAAGGATCAGCGGGACGGCGATCGTCAGGCTGTCAGTGATGCCGAATTTGCTGGTGAAGCTGGCTTTGAACAGCTCGCGGTAGACGGTGATCGGATCGAAACCCTTGATCAACAGGAAGATCGCCCCGGCCGCGAAGGCAGCGAGGATCGACAGCAGCGGGGTCAGCACGGACTGCCACCAGTGGCGTTCGAGTCGGCGTTCGAGTCTGAATCGGAATGGGATCATGCCGTTTCCTCCTCGGCGACGCCGGCCATCGCAAGACCGATCGATTCGAAGGGCAACTCATCGGTGCGACCCTCGAGCGCGATACGGCCGCGGTACAACACCGCCATACGGTCGCTCAGGCTGCGCACCTCTTCGAGGTCCTCGCTGATGATCAACACGGCGGCGCCTCGTTGGCGGGCCTCGTGCAAGAGCCCGCGCACGAACTCGGCGGCGCCGATATCGAGACCACGAGTCGGGCTGGAGACGATGATCGCCTGCGGCCCGCCGGACTCACCGAGACCGGCCAGCTCGCGAGCCAGCAGCACCTTCTGGGAGTTGCCACCCGAAAGGTTTCGGGCCTCGGCCTCGGTGCCCGGAGTCTTGATCTCGTAGGCGTCGATCGAGGCGGCGATCTCTGCTCTGGCCGATTTTCGGTCGACAAAAAACCCGCGCTTGCGGGTCAGAAGCATGTTGTCGGTCAGGCTGAGACCGGGCACGAGGCCAGTGCCGAGCCGATCTTCTGGAACGAATGAGAGCCCGGCCCGGCGAGCAGCCTTGGGGCCCTTGCCGGTGACGTCGTTGTCGCCGATCGTGACGCGACCCTTGTTCGGCTTGATCACCCCGGCGAGGGCTCGGGCGAGCGGGCGCTGGCCGTTTCCGGCGACTCCAGCGATGCCGACGATCTCGCCGCGGTGCACGGTGATGTCGACGTTGTCGACCACCGTTTGTCCGGCGTCGAGCACCGTGAGGCCGGTGGCGGTGAAGGCGACATCGGTCGTGGTGGCGCTGCCCCGGCGAGTATCGACCTCGACAGGGCGGCCGACCATCAGTTCGGCGAGATGGCGTTGGTTCGTTTCGCTGGTGGCGACTTCGCCGGTCACGGCACCGGCGCGCATCACGGTGACACGATCACTGATCTCCATCACCTCACCCAGCTTGTGGCTGATAAAGACGAGTGCCTTGCCTTCGGAGGTCATCGAGCGCACGGTGGTGAACAGCGCCTCGACTTCTGGTGGGGTGAGCACGGCGGTCGGCTCGTCGAGCAGCAATACGTCGGCGCCGCGATAGAGCATTTTGACAATCTCGACCCGCTGGCGCTGGCCGACAGTGAGGTTGGAGATCAGGGCGCGAGGATCGATCGGTAGCCCGAATTGGTCGCCGATCTCGGCGACCCGCTTCTCGATCTCGCGGTAGTCGAGGATTCGTGTTTGGTCGGGATCGCCGAGCACAACGTTTTCGGCGACAGTAAACCGGTCGACCAGTCGAAAATGCTGGTGCACCATGCCGATGCCGTGGGCCAGCCCGTCGCGCGGGCTGCGCAGCCTGACGGGCAGACCGTTTCGTTCGATGTGGCCTTCGTCGGGCCGGTACAGCCCGCACAGCATCGCTGCCAGGGTGCTTTTACCGGCTCCGTTTTCGCCAAGGATCGTGTGGACCTCGCCCGGCCACACACAAAAGTCGACGGCGTCGTTGGCGAGCACCCCCGGGAACCGTTTGGTGACGTTGATGGCAGCGATAGCTGCCGGCTGGTCCGGGCTTGCGCCCGGACCAGCCTCGACGGCAGATGACATATCAGCCGCTGGCGCCACCGATGACGCCGGCCACGAAGTAGTCCATGCCTAGCAGGGCTCCCAGATCGGGAGCTTCGCCGGCGGCAACCTTTTCGTTGCCGTCCTGGTCGCTGATCGGCCCGGCGAACGGAGCGAACGTGCCGGCGATGATCTCGGCCTGCTTGGCGTCGATCTGGTCGCGCACATCTGGGGGAACTACGGCGGCGACGTCGGCGATCGTGACGAGACCGTCGGCCATCGTGCCGTAGTACTGCTCGGATGCCCATGCGCCGTCACGAATTGCTTCGACGGTGGCGATGTAGAACGGACCCCAATCCCAAACCGGAGCGGTCAGCCAGGCGTCGGGGGCGAAGCGCGACATGTCGTCGTTGTAGCCGACCCAGTAGCCACCAGCGGTTTGGGCAGCCTCACCGGCCGATGGTGTGTCCTGGTGCTGGGCGATCACGTCGGCGCCACCATTGAGCAAAGCCTCGGCGGCCTCCTTTTCGATCACCGGATCGAACCACGTCGATGTCCAGGCGACCTCGACGGTGATGTCCGGATTGAGCGACTGGGCGCCCAAGGTGAAAGCGTTGATGCCTCGCAGCACTTCCGGGATCGGGAAGGCAGCGACATACCCGATCTGATTCGACTTGGTAACCGACGCTGCGGCCATACCGGTCAGATACCTGGCCTCTTCGGCGGCGCCGAAGTAGGTGCCCATGTTGTCGCTGGTCTTGTAGCCGGTGGCGTGCTCGAACTTGACGTCGGGAAAGCGCTCGGCGACGGCCAGCATCTGATCCATATAGCCAAACGAGGTTCCGAAGATGACGTCGGCACCGTCGCGTGCAAGACGCTCGAACACGGCCTCTGACTCGGCGCCCTCCGGCACGCTTTCGAGGAAGGTGGTGGTAACGCCGCACTCTCCGAGAGCCGCCTCGAGTTCGAGTCGACCATCGTCGTGCTTCTTGGTCCAACCGGCGTCGCCGATCGGTCCGACGTAGACGAATGCCGCCTGAATCGGGTCGCATTCGGCTGCTGGTTCGGCTGCTGGTTCGGCTGCTGGTTCGGCTGCTGGTTCGGCTGCTGGTTCGGCATCATCGTCGCCGCCGCAGGCGGACGCGACGAGGGCAATGGCGGCGAGTGCCGCCATCGAGCGCCGGAACGCTCCTCTGGTGAGTTTGGTGTTCACGCTTGCTTCTCCTGTTTTGGGTGTGGCGGGAATTCGCCGATGCGGGGAAACCCCCGCTTGGGGTGCCCGGTCGCGGCCGAGCGTTGATGGGATGTCATGCGAACGTCCTCGAACGGTGGCGGATCAGCTCGAAGCTCATGGCGCCTGGTGGAAACCAGGTTCGGCTGTGCCAGATCGGGCGATCGTGTTCATCGAGACCAGTCTCGTCGATCCGGAGCACTGGGACACTGTTCGTCGAGGGGGGAGGTGCTCGTGGATGGTCGATGTCGCACGCTAGCTCGGCGTGCAAGCGTGCCAGCTGGGCAAAGGTCGAGAGCTCGGCGCGCTGCTCGAGGAAAGCGAACAGCGGCTCGCTGATCTCGGGGTGGGCGATCATCTCTGCGGCGAGTGAGGCGCCGAGCTGGGCGACGGCAATCGTGTTGACGACGTACACGACCGTGGCTCCATCGGCGATGAACCGTTTGGCGGCGATGACGACCGGGGCGCCTTCGTCGATCGCGAGTTGCTGGGCGACGTGGCGCGTCGCCGCCGCGATCGAGACATCGTCGAACACGATCTCGGATTCGGTGCCATGGCGTTGCAACAACTCGGCGAGGTCGATGGCGCTGGCGAGGTCGTTGGTCAGTCCCGCGCCTGCGGCTGCGAAATTGCCGACGCCGTGTCGTTGAACGACGAGTCCACGTTTGACGAGGGCGGTGATCGCCGACCGGATGGTGGCTCGGCTGACCCGGAACTGCCGCGCCAGCTCGTGTTCGGGTGGTAGTTGATCGCCGGGAGCGAGCTCACCGTTGATCAGCTGTTCGTGCAAGATGTGCTCGGTCTGGAGGGCAAGTGATGGCTGACGTAATGGCAGCGGACGCCCTGCGCGACTTGCTAGCCGCACATGTGGTGTCGTAGCTGCTGCGCTCACGCTTCCCCTTCGTGTGCAAGAGACCCTGTGCCTGCTCGTCGCCGTTTGGGACGGCTGGCACCGCGTGTCAGATTGCATTTTAAGGCAGGTTGTCAGATGGCTGCCAAGTGACTTTTGGTTCAACATTACGGTACGTCAACTCTGGACGCAAGAGTCGATTATCCTTGCTGTGGCGGCAAGTCGCCGCTTGCTTGATCGACCCGCCGAAGCGACCTCTCGCCGAGATGCAGACGGCCGCGGGCGAGCTTTGCCGTCCCCTGGCCGAAGTCGGGTCGCTGATTTCTTTGGACCTCCTCCCGCTTGCTGTCGGACCTGTGGACCAACGAGGCGTGACTGCTGCGGCCCGGTCAGATCGGTTGAAGAATTTGATCGGTTTGGCGCGATTTGGCTTTGGGCGTGGTTCGGTTGCCGGGGGTTCGGTCGTTGGTGGGGGCGGTGTGGTGGTGGGTGCCGTCGGGTCGGGTCCAGGTGGCGATCCGGTTGGGGGTGATCGTTAAGCCCCAGCGGCCTTCGTGGACCATGTGGTGGTGGGTTTCGCAGACTGGTGCGAGGTTGTTGATGTTGGTGTTGCCGCCTTGTTGCCAGGGGATTATGTGGTGGATTCGGCAGGCGTCGAAGGTGACGGTGCAGTCGGGATGGATGCAGGTGCGATGCAGGGCTCGCAGCGCTCGTCGTTGTGCTCGTGTTGCGGTGCGCGATGAGCGTCCGACATCGAGTGCTTGGCCAGCACCGTTGAGCACGACGGGGAGGATCTCGGCGTCGCAGCACAGTCTGCGCACCGTTGAGATCGGCAGCGGGATGCCGTTGTCGGTTTCGCAGATCGTGTGGGCGTGGGCACCTTGAAGGAGTGACCGGTGGTCGATCAGCACGGTGATCTCGGGGACCCGGTCACCGTTGCCGCCGATGGCGGCGATCACGGCGTCGACTTCGAGTTGGGCCCAGGGTGTGCGCCGATTGCCGTCGGCCTGGCGTAACCGGGCTCGGGTGGTGTCGATCGCAGCCCACAGGGCGCGGTCGCGGACGGGGTCGAGTTCGAGATGGGTGTGACACATTCCGGTTTGCTTGTCGACCCAGCGTCGCACCCGCGAGCGTTTGCGTTGTTGGTCGAGTTCGTCAGCATCGGAGGTGGCTTGTGATCGGGCGATCAGATGGCGGGCGAGATCGCGGCAACCGCGTTCGAACACGTCGACGCTTTGCTTGCCGGCGTCGACTAGCAAGTCGGGTTGGCAGGCATTGAACTCGGCCAACAACTGCTCGTCGAGGTTGCGGGTGGCGTTGGCGATCGCGTCGATGTGACCGGCTGACACCGCACCACAGATCAACGCGTCTTCGAACGACGGCAACGAGCTGCAAACCTGTTCACGATCAGCGGTTGTTTTGGCGGCTTTGGACGACTGTTGCCCGTGGCGGCTCAACAGGTCTTGTGGCGGTTCGGCGCGACCCTGTTCGGCGAGGCGGCGTTGGCGGCGGGTGACACGCACCTTGAGCGCATCGCACCAGGCTTGATGGGCGGCGAGTTGGCCGGTCAAAACGACCAGTTCGTCGCGGTTCATCACGTCAGGATCGGCCGCACACAGCACCGCCAACACGGTGTCGGTGTCGGGAGGACTCATCAGTTGTCTCCAATCAGTAGGCATCAACAGATTGGGGAAGCCGGAACACAACCATCATGCACACAGGGGTATGGCAGAGTTTCTCCGGAGCCCGACGATGCCCGCTCGATCAGGCGCCTTGTGTCTTTACGGCCAGTTCCAAACCGCCTTCGAACGCAAGCGTCTGGGTCGTGAAACCGTTCGAGCAATCGGCGAGGTAGGCGATCAGGCCGGCGTACCGATCGCGGCGAGCAGTGATGTTGTCGGCGACGACCACGCCGCCGGTTCTCACGTGCGGGCCGATGAGGGCGATGATGTCGGCGGTGATCGGTGCCCAGATGTCGAGCACTAGCAGATCGACTGGCTCGTCGATATCTCGGAGTGTGTGTCGAACATCGCCAACCCGCAGATCGATGAGGTCAGAAAGCCCCACCTCGGCGAAGTGTCCGCGAGCCACCTCGGCTTTGCTCTCTTCGATGTCGCACGTCGTGACGAGCCCGCCGCCGTTGTCGCGAAGCGCAGCCGCTAGGTACAGGGTCGACACGCCGAACGAGGTGCCGGCTTCAACGATGCGCCGCGCTCGCATCGCCCGACAGAGCGCATAGATGAACTCAGCCTTGTCGCGCTCGAGGGCGACGAACTTGTCCCGCCAGAACTCACGACCTGCTGAACCCTCTTGCTCGAAACCTGTCGGACGTTCGGCGCCCGCCTTGTAGTACGCCGCGATCTCACGATCCTGGGTATCGCTCGATGCATGCAGACGTTCCAACAACGATCGCAAGGCTGAATTCTCGATGACGGTGTTCACCGATTCAGCCTCGCATGTGTGCGACACCGATTCGTCACGGGCCGGTGGGTCAACCGGTGACGATCGCCGCCTCGAACGGCGCCGTCATCGCCCGCAGCTTGGCCGCAGGGCCCGCCAGCAACACATACTCGAGATTGCGGGTGTGGCTGACCTCGCCGACCTTCTTGCCGGACGGGTCGTGGATCCCGATCTGGGCGCCGACGTAGCGTTTCGAGTCGAACGCCAACGCCACCACCTCGCCGTGCACCGAGCACATGTCACGCAAGTCGTCGAGGGCGACCCACGACTCATCGTTGTACGAAACCACCACTACCTCGGCGTCGACGGCGGCGATCGTGGCGCGCAAAGCATCGGGCATTTGACGTTTGCGGTTGAACACGCTCTTGGTGTCGTCGTCTCGGGCGTCGACCCGTTTACAGGCCACGCCGTAGTGCTCGGGATGATCCCAGGCCACGATCGTTTCCCACACGTGATAGTTCGTGAAGTACCGGTGCTGGTTGTAGGGCGGGTCGAGGTAGGCCAGATCGAATCGGCCCAGGCTGCCTGCCATCTCGATCGCGTCACCTCGTACGGCACGCCCCGAGCCCGGCAACAACGCCGGTGGCTGCAGTTCGAGTTGCTTGTACGAGCGCGGCGCCCACTTCTTGATGTATGCCATCTGCAATCCGGCCGTCGAATCGACCTTGTCGGCGGCCAGCAGCAGGCTGGTCAGCAACAACGGTTCGAGTGAGGTGCCGGCGTGGTCGCTGGCGATCGCGTCGCGGATCGCATCGATTCGTTCGCCGTTGTGGGGTTGGAAAAACCGCGACTGCACGCAGAACGTATCGGTCACATAGCCAGGCGATCCCGGCAGGGCGTTCAGTTCGGCGAGCGCCGCATCGAGCGCGGCGGGATCGAAGCTGTCGGCATCGGTTTCGATCCAGGTGCGGCCGAACACCTCCGAGTAGCGGGCCGTGTCGACGGTGGTGACGCGCCCACCGTGCTGCTTGAACGCCTGGGCGACGCGGGTCGTGCCCGTGAACAAGTCGAGTGCGGTGTGGGCCCGGGAGAGCTTGAACAGCTCGGTCAGCACCGGGACCAGTCTTCGCTTGGACCCCAAGTACTTGATCACGGTGTAACGCTGCGGCGGCCTAATCCGAGTTGGGAGTTGTGCCTGGCACAACTTCCAACTGGTCTTCGTCGGGTGGGGCTGGGCGCTCGGCTGTGAGCGCTTTGAACAAAGCCGGGTCGACGGCGACAAAGGTGGCGTTGGCCGTGGCGACCACTCGACCGGATTCGACGTCGGAGAGTTCACCGGTCAGCAACAGCTTGCGGCCAACCCGCTCTGACATCCGAACCCTGCAAGCCAGTGGGCGGAACAGGGGAGTCGGCGCCTGGTAGCGGATGTACAGATCGCCGGTGAACGCCGGCTGGTGGACGACGCCCAGCACATACCCGAACACATCGTCGAACAGGGCCGCGATGACACCGCCATGGCCGCGTCCGGGTGCGCCCTCGTGGGCCGATCGGAGGGTGACCAATGCCTCGATTTCGTCGCCGTACCGATGCAGGTCGAGGTCGAGGCCCCAAGGCGACGAGCGCCCCGACACCGGGCGGTCGTCGAAGACGTTCTCGAACGGCCCCTGGGGAACATCGGTCTGCTGTTCCTTGGCGAAGTCGTGCAGTTCCCGTGTGCGCTGTTCGGCCGGCCACAACTCGGCGGTGATCGATTCGAGCACGTCGCTCAGCCGGTCGATCTGCTCGAGCGTGGCGTGGCGTCCGATGAAGGCATGCCCGATCTCCCGGATCGCATGTCCGGCGCGTGAGCGAGCCTCGAGGATCGCGCTCGGATCGTCGTACGTTGCTCCCTGCCTCATTGCCATGACTGTGGCAGGTGAGTGCTCCCGGTCAAGTATCAGAGGGGACAGGATTGTCGAGCGCCTCGATCAGCGTGTTCCATGCCAGCGTTGCGCACTTGATCCGAACCGGGAATTTGACGACGCCCTGCAGCGCCTCGAGATCGCCGAGTAGAACATCGACCTCGGGGTCGTCTTCGCCGGTGTCGATCGACATCATGCCTTTGAACTTGCGCACGAGGGCACGCACCTCGCGTACCGACTTGCCCTTGACGGCAGCGCTCATCATCGATGCTGATGACTGCGATATCGAGCAGCCCTGGCCGGCGATCTTGACGTCGCTGATGACATCGACACCGTTCTGCTCGGCGACATCGAGAAAGACCGTGATCTCATCACCGCACAACGGGTTGTGACCCTCGGCGTGGCGGGCGGGGGGCACCGCCAGCTCGCCCCGGTTGCGGGGTGTGCGGTAGTGATCGAGGATGATCTCTCGGTAGAGGTCTTCGAGGCCAGGCATGGTGTCTCCCGAGGTTGGGTCAGAAACCGAAGATATCGGTGGCGCCGTCGAGCGCGTTGGACAGCGCGTCGACGTCGGAGCGGTCGTTGTACAAATACAGGCTTGCGCGGGCGGTGGCGTTGACCCCGAGTAGTCGCATCAGTGGCTTGGCGCAATGATGTCCGGCCCGCACACAGACGTTGCGTTGGTCGAGCACTTGGCTGATGTCGTGGGGGTGGATGTCGCGGAAGGCGAAGCTAAGCACGCCGCCGCGCAGCTCGACATTGTCAGGGCCGTGGATCGTGATCGCATCGCCGTAGCGGGCGGTGAGCGTGTCGAGGGCGTAGCGGGTGAGCTCCATCTCGTGCTGCCGGATCTTGGCCATCCCGATCGACTCGAGGTATTCGACGGCTGCGCCGAACCCGATCACCTCGACGATCGGCGGTGTGCCCGCCTCGAACTTGGCTGGTACGGGGGCCGTGGTGAACCCGTCGAGGCGCACGTCGGCGATCATGTTGCCCCCACCGATGTACGCGGGCATCTCGTTGAGCAGGTCGATCCGACCCCACAACGCACCGACACCTGAAGGGCCACACATCTTGTGGCTCGAGAAGGCCACGAAGTCGGCATTCCACGCTTGCACATCGGTGACGTTGTGCGGCACGTACTGGCAGGCGTCGACGATCGCGATCGCCCCCGCCTGGTGAGCAGCCTGCACGAGGCGGGCCACCGGTGGGATCGTGCCGAGCACATTGCTCATGGCGGTGAAGGCGAACGCCTTGGCCCCGGCGAGCAAGCGGTCGAGGTTGGCCAGGTCGAGTTGGCCGTCGGCCGTGAGCGGCACCCAGCGCAGTTCGAAACCCTGTTTGGCGGCCAGCATTTGCCACGGCACGATGTTTGCGTGGTGCTCGAGATGGGTCAGCAGCACGGCGTCGCCCGGCCCCAGGTTGGCCCCGCCCCATGAAGCCACCACCAGGTTCAGCGCCTCGGTGGCGTTCTTGGTGAACACGATCTCGTCGGCTGACGGTGCGTTGATGAAGCGGGCCACCGCGGCGCGGGCGCCCTCGAAGCGGTCGGTCGCCTCGCCCGCCAGCCGGTAGGCGCTGCGATTGATCGGTGCGTAGGACGTGCGCATGAACTCGTTCATGGTCTCGATGACCTGGCGCGGCTTTTGCGAGGTGTTGCCCGAATCGAGGTAGATGATCGGCGCCCCGTCGATCTCGCGTCGCAAGATCGGGAAGTCGTCGCGTACGGCGGCCCAGTCGACGGTCATCAGCGAGGTTCCTTGGCGCCGATCAATTTCAGGCCGACGCCCGAAATGCCTCGTAGCCGTCGCGCTCGAGTTGTTCGACGAGCTCCATCGCTCCCGATTGAACGATCCGCCCGTCGACCAGAATGTGAACATGATCGGGTTGGATCTCGTCGAGCAAGCGCTGGTAATGGGTGATCAGCACGACGCCCATCTGGGGGCGCTCGGCGCGGACCTCTCGGATCCCCTTGGCGACGATTCGCAGGGCATCGATATCGAGCCCCGAGTCGGTCTCGTCGAGGATCGCCAACTCTGGCTCGAGGATCGCCATCTGCATGATCTCGTTGCGCTTTTTCTCGCCGCCGGAGAAGCCCTCGTTGAGATAGCGGTCGACGAACGACGAGTCCATCCCGAGCCGTTTCATCCAGTCCATCGTGGCCAGCCGCAGTTCGAGCACCGACAGGTCGAGACCCTTGCGAGCCGACAGGGCCTGGCGCAGGAACTGGATCACCGACACGCCGGCGATCTCTTGTGGGTACTGGAATGCCAAGAACATGCCGGCCTTGGCGCGTTCGTCGGCTGGCCACTCGGTGACGTCGTCGCCTCGAAACCGGATCGAACCTGCGGTGACTTCGTATTCGGGCGACCCCAACATCGTGTTGCCGAGCGTGCTCTTACCCGACCCGTTGGGGCCCATAATGGCGTGCACCTCGCCGGCGCGTACAGTCAGATTGAGCCCTTTGAGGATCTCGTTGCCGGGTGTGGCACCCTGTTCGGTTGCGGGTCGGGCGTGCAGGCCGACGACCTGGAACAGCTCGGTCATGGGGCCGAGTCTACGATGCGTCTACCGCTATTAACACTACGTGGATAGGAGAAACCCAACGTGCTGACGGAGATCGCACAGGCGGTCCTGATTCCTGGCTGGAACGTGCGCCGGCGGCTGCCGCAGGTGGCGATCGCACTCTTCACGGCCGGCGTGCTGACGCCGATCGTCGTGGCTGCCTACACCTTGTTGTCGGGCCGAAATTGGGTCGCCCTCACGCTCGATGCCAAATTTTTGGCATGGGTGATGACAGCAGGCATCGTCGCCGTTCTGGCGCGGCTGGTCGCCGTTGCCGAGGTGTGGATATCGGCTCGCCCAGATCACTCGTGGAACTCGAAGGATGCATGGGCGGTCGTGCTGGTCGTCGCCGTGGTCGCCCCTATGACGATCGGCGTGATTCAGGTCGGCCGGGCGAAGGCTTCGATCGCTCCGGTATTTGCGGGGTCGTCCGATGCGCCCCTGTTCGATTCGTCGGCGACGGTGCCGTCGACCGCTGCGTCCACGACCCCCGCTCCGACATCGACGTCACCGGCAACCACGTCGTCGCTCCCCGGTACACCTTCCGTTTTGTCGCCGTTGGTGACCACCACGACGTCGACCCCGACCACGACGACCACCTTGCCGCCGAAGCCCGAGCGTCCGAGGTCGGGTGTCGATCCTGCCGTCGTTGCCGACGTGACGAATGTGCTGTTGCTGGGTGGTGACGCCGGCCCTGGTAGATCGGGGCTGCGAACCGACACGATGATGCTGTTCAGCTTGCACCGGCCGTCCGGACGCGCCGCCCTGATCTCGATTCCGCGCGACCTCAAGCATCTGCTGTTCCCGCCCGGCTCGGCGCTCGAGGCGCGCTACCCGTACGGGTTCACCGAGATCGCCAACGCCGTCTACCCAATCGTCTCGTCCCGTTCGGAACTGAGGGCGGCCTACGAGGTCGACGGCGTACGTCCCGGCGTGGTGGCGATCGCTCACGGTCTCGGATATTCACTCGACGTCACGATTCATGACTATGTGCTGATCGACATGCAGGGCTTTCTCGAGTTGATCGATGCATTGGGTGGTGTCACGGTCGACGTGCCCAAGCAAGTGCCGATGCCTGGCAACGTGCCCGGTGCCCCGACGCAGTATCCCGACACGATCGGCCCCGGGCTGATCGACATGGACGGCTCGACGGCGCTCGGTTATGTGCGTAGCCGCAAGGGTGACAGCGACTACCGCCGAACGGCCCGGCAGCGCGATCTGCTCGAAGCCCTGGCGACCCAGATCTCGTTCGAAGACGTCGCCTTGTCGTTCGGCTCCGTCGCCTCGGCGATCGGAGGCACTCTGCGCACGTCGCTGAGCCCCGACGAGTTGGCCGAGACGCTGGCCGTGATCGGGGGAGAAACGGCGATCGTCGAGTCGGTCGGGCTGGTACCGCCGCTCGTCAGCGTCTCGAACCCCGACTTCGGCCAAATGGCTCGCATCGTCGGCGCAGTTCGGGTGGCGCTCGCCACCGGCGTGCCGAGTGGCTACTGAGCCGAAGCGCACCGAATCGCCAAGATTCTGAGCCCTGAGAGGGTCAGCGGGGCGTTGCCCGCAGCATTGTCCACGGAAGCGGACGCGCCGTGCGCTGCACGCTGAAGTGATTGGCGACCAGCTGCTCGAACGATCGTGCCGACCAATGATTGATGTGGCCGGGGGTGTTGCCGAGTTCGCGGAGGTAGCGGCCGCGCCCGATGTTGCCAATCCGCCAGATCGGTTCGCGAGGCACCGACAACAGGGCCGTCCCACGGCAGATGCGGGCAATCTCGGCGAGTGCCGTCGGAGGTGATGGCACGTGCTCGAGCACTTCCAACCCGACTACTAGATCGATACTGCGGTTGGCGAATGGAAGCCGCGTGACGTCACCGAACAACATCGGCACGTCGAGCTCGGCCCACTCGCCGGCGAGTTCACTGTCGGGTAGATCGAGCCCGACCACGGTCGCCCCCGGGTATCGCTCGACGAGTAGTTCGGTGATCCGCCCCTCGCCGGCTCCGACCTCGACGATCACGCTGGGATCGAGCCCCGCCAGCATTTCGTCGAGGGCCGAGAAGAAGCCGGTCATCATTTTGCGTTCGATCGGATTCGTGCTGGCGTACTTGTTATAGGTGTTGCCGGCCACGTTGCCCGGCTGGACAGGGGGGCAGTCGCGTTCGTCAGCCGATGCGTCGCGCTCGTTCACCCGGTGGACGGTAGCGGGTTGGTGCGGCTCGTATGATCGTTGCCGCATGCCCGAATCCGACCGTCAGCCGATCAAGCTGATCATTCAGATCCCGTGCTTCAACGAGGAGCTGACGCTGCCAGCGACGCTCGCCGACCTGCCGCGCCAGATCGCCGGGGTCGATGTGGTCGAGTGGCTTGTCATCGACGACGGCAGTTCAGACCGAACCGTCGAGGTCGCCCGTGAGCATGGGGTCGACCATGTCGTGCAACATCGCCACAACCGTGGTTTGGCGGCCGCCTTCCTGACCGGGCTCGATACTGCGTTGCGGCTCGGGGCAGACATAGTGGTCAACACCGACGCCGACAATCAATACGATGGCTCATGCATTCCCGACCTGATCTGCCCCGTGCTAGAGGACGGCGTCGACATGGTGGTTGGAGAGCGCCCGATCGAGCAGATCTCCGAGTTCTCCGGCATGAAAAAGCGGTTGCAGCGGCTTGGTTCGTGGGTGGTGCGGCGGTTTTCCGGCACGGATGTGCGCGACGTGGCGAGCGGATTCCGGGCGATCAGCCGAGAAGCTGCGCTGCGGTTGCAGGTCTACGGCAAATACAGCTACACGATGGAAACCCTGGTGCAGGCAAAGGCCGAGGGGCTGCTGGTCACCGGCGTGCCGATCCAGGTCAACCCACAAACCCGGCCGTCGCGGCTGGTGAAGAGCGTCGGCCAATACGTGCGCCGTTCGGCACAGACGATCGTGCGCAGCTTTGCCCTGTATTACCCGTTCCGGTTCCTCTTCCTGGTCGGATTGGTGCCGCTGTTGCTCGGTGCCGCGTTGCTGGCGCGGTGGGTCGGGTTCTGGATTTTCGACGACGAGTACCGCAGTCGCGTGCCAAGCCTGGTGATGGGCGGCGTGCTGACGTTGGTCGGCGTGCAGATCTGGGTGGTCGGCTTCCTCGGTGACCTGCAGGCGGCAACCCGCCGCCTGCTCGCCGAAGCAAGGGTCCGCGACCGCCGCCGCGACCTCCAATAACCACGTTGTGTCAGACCCAACGTGGTCTGGTTACCAGCCGCGGTCGATCCACTCTTGGAGGTGGGGGCGCTCGCGGCCGATCGTGGTGTCGACACCGTGGCCGGGCAGCAAAATCGTGTGGGCCGGGAACGTGAACAGCTTGGTGTCGATCGAGTCGATGATCGTTGCGAAGCTGCCACCGTCGAAACCGGTCGCCCCAGGCCCGCCCGGAAACAGTGTGTCTCCGGTGAACAGCAGGGGAGTGCCCTCCAGCTGGAACGAGATCGAGCCGGGCGTGTGGCCGGGGTTGTGGATCGCGTTGAGCCGCAGCCGGCCGACCTCGATCACCTCGGCGTCGTCGAGAAACACGTCGTAGCCGACATCCTTGAGCATCGGTGCGTCGGCGGCAGTCACGGCGACTTCATAGCCGGCCTCACGGATCTGGGCGACGGCTCCGATGTGGTCCCAGTGGCCGTGGGTTTCGAGCACCCGCCGCACGCCGAGTCGCTGGCACATCTCGAGCAGTAGTTCGTGCTCGTTGGCGGCATCGATCAGCACCGATTCACCGGTGCGCCGGCAGCGAACCACGAAGACGTTGTTGTCGTAGGAGCCCACCACGACGCGGTGCACTTCGACATCGGCGTTCGTCCAGTGCAATGTGGTCGAAGGAATCGTCATCGCGACAGTGTCGCGCACCTTTGGGGTGTAGGCACGGAGCGGGCGGTGTGGGGCCAGGCAGGCGGTCAACTCGAGACGACGTCGAGGCCGAGGCCGAGGGCGACGCCGATCTGGGCGGGGTCGAAGGTGACGAAGCGGACCGGCCCGGGTAGGCGCTCGGCGGCGGCGAAGTGGATTGCGTCGGTGAGCCGTACGGGCTGGAGACGCGACAGCGAGGCCGCCCGGTCGAGGCATCGCTGATCGACGGGAACGATGTGCAGATGATCCCACGCGAGCCGCACCGCATCTTCGAGATCGGAGCGCAGGATCGGCTCGTCGGTGAGGCGATCGATTGCCGGCAGAGCCTCGGTGAGTGCCAGCGCTGATGCACACCACACTGGATCGCTGTCGAGGGCGCCGAGCACGATCGCCCGCTGCTGTCCGTCGACGACGAGCGCGAGCAGAGCGCTGGTGTCGAGGGCGAGCGTCATCCGCGCAGCTCTCGCAACGCTCGATCGATGCGAACACCCGACCAGACCGAGACCGGTGCCGGCGCCCGCCATGCACCCAGACGACGTGGCGGAATCAGCGACCCTGACGAGATCAGGCGCTCGATGTCCGGGGCCCCCTCGTCGAGCGGTGCGAGTTGCGCCACGGGCCTTCCGTGGGCAGTGATCACCGTTCGCTCGCCGGCCTCGGCGCGCCTTACGGCGTCGGCCAATGAGGCCCGAAGCTCCCTGACCCCCTCGGTTCGCTTGGATGCGTCCACATGTGTACACAATCAGATTTGCGTGTTTCCCGCAAGTCGCACCACACTGCTGGCATGAACTTCGCATTCACCGAGGAACAAGACGAACTTCGCAACATCGTGCGCTCTTTCATGGAGGCCAAGAGCCCCGAAACCGCTGTGCGCGAGCAGATGGAGACCGACGACGGTTACGACACCGCCGTGTGGAGCCAGATGGCCGAGCAGATGGGCCTTCAGGGGTTGCACATCCCCGAGGCCTACGGCGGCTCTGGCTACGGCTATGTCGAGCTTGGGATCGTGCTCGAGGAGATGGGTCGCGGCCTGTTGTGCGCACCGTTCTTCGCTTCGGTCGTACTGGCCGCCAACGCCCTGCTGCATTCGGGCGACGAGGCCGCCAAGCTGGCCCACCTGCCCGGCATCGCCAGCGGTCAGACGATCGCCACGCTGGCCTTCACCGAGCCGTCCGGCAAGTGGGACGAGGCCGGCATCACCACGCCGGCAACCGCCACCGCCTCCGGCGACGGCTACACGCTGTCGGGCACCAAGAGCTTCGTGATCGACGGTTCGACCGCCAGCCTGATCATCGTCGCCGCCCGCACCTCCGCCGGCGTCAGCCTGTTCGCTGTCGATGGTGGTGCTGCCGGACTAACCCGCACGGCGTTGTCCACGATGGATCAGACCCGCAAGCAGGCCAAGCTCGAGTTCGACAACACACCCGCCACCCTGATCGGTGAAGACGGCGACGGCTGGAACGTGCTGTCGACGGTGCTCGACCTCGCCGCTGTCGGGCTAGCTGCCGAGCAGGTTGGGGGCGCTCAGTTCGTGCTCGAGATGGCCGTTCAGTACGCCAAGGATCGTGTTCAGTTCGGGCGCCCGATCGGCTCGTTCCAGGCGATCAAGCACAAGTGTGCCGACATGCTGCTCGAGGTCGAGTCGGCCAAGTCGGCCGCCTACTACGGCCTGTGGTGCGCCAGTGAGATGAACGACGAGCTGCCGTCGGTGGCGTCGCTCGCCAAGGCGTACTGCTCGGAGGCGTACTTCCATGCCACCGCCGAAAACATTCAGATCCACGGCGGCATCGGCTTCACCTGGGAACACCCGGCGCACCTGTACTTCAAGCGTGCCAAAAGCTCCGAGTTGCTGTTCGGTGACCCGACCTACCACCGCGAGCTGCTCGCCCAGCGAATCGGCATCTGATCAGACTCAGTCAAAACCGAATCGAACGTAACCGCATCCGGTCTGGCCCGAGATCTCTAGGCTGGCCGGATGCGTCCGCGTCTGGCCTACCTCCATCTGCCGAAGGCGGCCGGCACATCGATTCGTGCCGCCGTGTCGTCGTATTACCCCCGCGAGGACACGGTTCCGTGGTCGTTCGATCGCCATTTGTTTGGCGATCACCCGCGCCTCGGTGAGGTCGGTGAGCCGATTTTCCTCGGCTCGCCCGACGAACTCCGGCCGTATCCGTACATGGAAGGGCACTGGACGATTCCCACGATGCTGGAGGCCTTCGAACCCTCTGAGATCGTGTGTATCCTGCGCGAGCCGAGGGCCCGATTCCTGTCGCACTACACCTTCTGGCGCGGCTGGCCGCCCGAGATGCACACCCTCTGGGAGCCATATCCGGGGGCTCGTTTCGCCCAGTTGCCACTGCGCGAGTACTGCTTGTCGGCGCCGATCGCTCATCAGGCTGACAATCTCGTCACCCGACTGATCCTCGGTCCCCATCGGTTGGCCCCCAACGACGCACACATCAAGCCGGGCGACATCGACACCGTGGCAGCCGAGGCGATTCGCCGGGTAGACGAACTGGGTTACGTCGATGTGCTCGAACGTGGCGATGCGGTCTATCACGATTTCGAGGAATGGTTCGGGTCCCCGCTGCACCAAGAGCGGCTGAACGTCACCGATCTAGCGCGAGGCGAGCCCGTCGATCTCAAGGACCTGGTCGATCCAGTCGTCCTGGGGCTCGTCAACGATCGCAACGCTTCCGATCTGCAGATCTGGGAACACGTTGCCGCCCAACGCGGATTGGGCAAAGTCGAATTGCGGTCGATGTCGGACGCCGCCTACGGCTCGGCGATCGCTCGAGTCACGACCGCTCACACGAAGCTGAGGGCCCAGATCGACGCCGAGCGGGTTGCCCCGCCCGCTCCCGAATCGGGTGCCACCGAACCTGAACCGCTTATCGATGTGCCCCGGGCTTCGGCTCCGGTACGGCTGGTTCGTCTGTTCCTCCGGGGTCCGCGCGTCTGGCGCGACCGGATCAATGACGAGATCGAGTACCGCCGGAGGACTCCAGACCCGAACACCGAGTCGTGACCGATCACGTCGCGATCGACGCATAGGCTCACTACCTGATGGATGCCACCACGATTGTGTTTGCCGTGATCGCCGCAGCGCTCGTGTTCGCGATCGCTGCGGGCACGGTTGGTCGCGAGGCACACCGGCTCGATTCGGTGGCGCCGCGGGCTGTGTATCAGCTCGACGAGGCGGTCGATTTTGTCGCCGACCGGCTGCCAGAGGCCAGCCAGGCACGTTTGACCCCGCAAGACGTTGACGAGCTGTTGCGAGCCCACCTGCGTTGGCTGCACGAGCAGGGGCTGCAACCCGACAAGGCCGTCGACGCCCGCCAAATGATCAACGAGCAGGTCGTGATCACCGACGATGCGCTGGTGGCGTACCTGCTGGGCGAGGCCGAGCGGGTCGGTGTCGAACTGCTCGACGATGTCGATGCCGTCAATGTCGTCGACGCCCATCTCGCCTACTTCGAGGCGATCGGGGCGGTCGGCCCCCCAGCCCCCCTCGACGACGTGTGCTGAACGGAAAGGTGCCTGACCCCTTTCCGTTCGGGAAACTGTCGTGACCGTCGGGCGTGGATGTGCTTGAATAGCAGCACCAGAGAGAGGAGGTGGTTCATACGATGAGCGATAGTTCTTACGGGACCCTGGAGGTGGTTGGCCGCTAGGTCAACAGGCTGGACGGCCTGGCGAATCCTCGCCAACCCCGCCGAACACGCTGCCGAAGCTCGTCCCATCGGCGAATACGAGGTTGTGTTCGGTCCCAAACAGTCAGAAAACGGCAACGAGGGAGTGCGCTGCACTCCCTCGTTCCGCGTCCGTTCCGTGTTTCGAAGGTTGGGCGCCTACGATGTGCGGTCATGCAGCGTCCCACTCGTTTCGAGCACGCACGATTTGTCGGTGACAAGCGCACGCAGCTGGTCTACGACCTCGACGAATGGACCGACGAGGCTGTGGTGAACGAGTTCGTGGATGCCGGTGTCGGCATCCAATTCGGCCCTGACACGCTGGTCGAGGCCCGAAATCGTGGCTACACGTTGGCCAAGCCAGGCCGCCGGCGAATCCGTCGCAAGCCGCGGGCCTGAGCGCCGTCGCGAGGCCGCTCCACCGTGGACCAGACCTTCGAGAGCGGGACAAACACGCTCGCCTGCTACCTCAAGGTGCCGCCGACGACTGCGGCTGCTGACGAAGATCTGCCGGGGATGATCCTGTGTCACGGGTTTCCGATGGGTCCGATCGATGCCCGGCGTTCGGCCGGTACGTATCCGCAACTGATCGACCGGATCGCGTTCGAGGTCGGATACGCGGCGATGACGTTTACGTTTCGTGGCTGTGGCAAGAGTGCTGGCGACTTTTCGTTGCAGGGATGGATCGACGACCTTCGCGCCGCCATCGATCATCTGGTTGACGAGACGGGCGTGAGTCGTGTGGCACTGGTCGGTACCAACACCGGGGGATCGATCGCGATCTGTGTCGGCGCCGACGATCCGAGGGTGTTCGCCGGCGCCCTGTTGTCGCCAAGGGCCGACTTCGACGACTGGGGCGACCATCCGAGGCGGTTCCTCGATCACGCACGTGAGATCGGTGCGATACGCACGCCCGGATATCCGCGTTTGATGGACGATTGGTCGCGGGCATTCCGGCGTTTCCGGCCGACTGCCGCTGCGAGGCGATTCGCACCAAGACCGTTGCTTGTCATGCACGGCGACGACGACGAAAGCATCCCCACGTCAGACGCCCGCCAACTGGCCCAGGCCCACGGTGCCGCCGAATTGACGCTGCTGCCCGGCGCTGGCCACCGCCTGCGCCACGACCCAAGGGCGATAGCGATCCTGATGGGTTGGCTCGACCGAGTGCGGTCGTCGGCGTGACGAGCCGGTGCCTCTGAAGGCCGGTGGGGTGGCTTCTTCTGCTCAACTGCTCCGGCTGCCACTCTCGTCCGCGTCTCACCGATGGTGGCTGGTGGCGTATCCGACCGTGGTCCGTCAGAGGTTGCGGTGCACACGACCGGATGCCGGATCATGGTCGCTCGAGCGGTTTGTTCGGCGTATCTCTCCGTCACGTGCGCCGGACCTGTGGATGTGAGAGATTTGGGCGTGCTCTCGTTCGCGCAGAATCTCGAGGATGTGGTGCTGAGCCGCCTGCTCACACTGGTGCCTGTGGGGACCTACGTCGACGTTGGCGCAGGACACCCCGTGCTCGACAATGTCACCTACGCCCTGTACTGCGCCGGCTGGCGGGGCATCAACGTCGAGCCGATGAACCGTGAAGTTCAATTGCTGCGCTCTGAGCGCCCCGCCGATACGACCCTTGAAGTCGCGTGTGGCGCGGTGCCCGGAATGGTCACGTTGTATGAGGCGCCCGACGAGAACCGTGGCGCTACCACGGCGAACACAGACCTCGTGGCAGGCTACGCAACATCGGGTCAAGCGTTCCGTGCGTTCGAAGCCGAGGTCGTCACGCTTGCGTCACTGCTCGACACGTACGAGCCCGGAGCGGTGCAGCTGGTGAAGGTCGACGTCGAAGGCATGGAGGCGGAGGTGATCGAAGGTGCCGAACTGACGAGGACCCGCCCTTGGGTGTTGGTGATCGAGGCGACGCGCCCGAACACCACCGACGACAGCTCGGCGGGATGGGAGCCCGCCGTGCTCGCCGCCGGTTACGCGATGACGTTGTTCGACGGTCTCAACCGGTTCTACGTGCGGGCCGATCTGCCCCAGGTCCAGAGGCTGCTGTCAGTCCCAGCGAACGTCTTCGACCGGTGGCAGCGTGCCTCGGAAGCGCGGGCTGCCGAGGCCGTCGACACACAGCAACGAGAGCTCGCTCGGCAGGATGCCGAATTGAGGCGCGTACACGATGCCTTTGAACGCCAGCACGCGGAGATTGAACGCCAGCACGCGGAGATTGAACGCCAGCACGCGGAGATTGAACGTCTTCACCGCGACGCAGCGGCATCGATCTCGGCGATCGAGAGGGAATTCAAGTCGGCCGAGGCCTACGCACGATCGCTAGAGGTCGACCGTGAGCAGCTTCGGGCCACGTGTGCCGCCCTCGAAGCCAGCGTCGGCGCGCTGGAGGTGAAGCTGGCCCAGTTTCGTTAGTCGAGACCTGTCGACATGGCCGGCGCGAACGGAAACGGCCCGGACGGGGTCCGGCTAGCGGCCGCCCGGGCACGGGCCAGGATCAGATATTCGAGTGACGACACGAGTCCAGCGCGAACAGGTTCATCGCCAAGTGCCGCCAGGCACGGACCCCAGACCTTGATCCCCGAGGGATCGGGATCTCGCCAGAGGTGAGTTCTGTATGCCCGGGCAAGGCGGTGCTCCACTGCTTCTGGACTATCCCAGACTGCCCGAAGCAGCGACGATCGGTCGCCGCCGCTCTTCCACCCGACCCAATGGTTCATCTCTGCGACCGTGAGTACGCGGTCGAGCGCCACGTCGTACAGCAGAGCAAGCAACGAGGCGGTCGTCTGTCTGCGGTCGCGTGGGATCGCCTGGAGCAGAACCAGCGCAAGGTCCGACGGCCAGACCTTGCCGGAGTGGATCGATGACATGCTCGCAGCGGTCTCGGAGCGGCTGGGGTCACGGCGGAACACGAGTCGATATGCCTCAGAGATGGAACCTTCGAGGTGCTCATCGCTGAACATGAGCTGGTGCAGCACTCGTGAGCAGTCGCCGTGGGAGGCCAACTCCCCGGTGAGCGCATCGAGCACCCCAGACTCGGCGTCGCGGCCCAGCAGGTCTGAATGCATGGCCGCGACCAAGGCGCGGGCGTCGTTCTGATCCACGCCTGGATCATAGGTGAGACTCGCCAGCTCGTGACGTCCGGAGGCTACGCTCGGCGAAGCTCATGGATTCTGCAACGACCCCGCTGCGTCATCGAGCCTGCACCATCGTGGCCCGGAACTACTTGGCGCAGGCGCAGGTACTAGCGCGCGCGTTTCGTGAACACCACCCCAACGTGCCGTTTTACACGCTTGTCATCGATGCTGACGGCTCGGAGGACGACGCCATGGACGTCGGCACAGTCGTCACACCTCACGAGCTCGGCCTCGATGCCGAAGTACTGCACCCGATGCTCGCGGTCTACGACGTGATGGAGCTCGCCACCGCGCTCAAGCCGGCGATGCTGATGTGGCTCGTTCGTCAGGGGAGCCAGGCCGTTGCCTACTTCGACCCCGACATCCGGGTGTTCGCCCCGCTCGACGACGTGTTCGCCGATGCCGCCGAGCACGGCGTCCTGCTCACTCCGCACACGATCGATCCGATTCCGCGCGATCACCGTCAGCTCAACGAGCAGGTGATCATGCAGGCGGGAATTTACAACCTCGGCTTCATCGCCGTTGGCGCAAGTGGCTACAAGTTCCTCGCCTGGTGGCACGAGCGCTTGCGCACGGACGCGATCGTCAAGGTCGAGGAGGGCCTGTTCACCGACCAGCGGTGGATCGACTGGGTGCCGGCGCTGTTCGGCGCCAAAATCAGCCGTGACCGGGGTCTCAACGCAGCGTATTGGAACCTCCACGAGCGCGACATCTCGCGTCGTCACGGGCGGTGGTACGCGGGCGACGATCTGCTGCGGTTCTTCCATTTCAGCGGATACGACCCCGACCTGCCGTGGTTGCTGTCGAAGCACATGGGCGACCGTCCGCGGATCTTGCTGTCGGAACGCCCGGAGCTTGCCGAACTGTGTGACCTGTACGGCGCCGAGCTGATCGAGGTCGGTCACCCCGAGCTCCGCAAGAACCCGTACGGCCTGGAGCGACTCCCCAACGGGAGTCGGCTCCACGTGCTGTTCCGGCGCACCTATCGCGACGTCCTGGTCGGGCACCTCGAAGTGGCGGTGGATCCGCCTGACCCGATCGCAGAGCCGGATGCGTTCGTCGACTGGATGACGCAACCGATGTTTGATGGCCCACTTGCATCATTTTCGGTCGCCGAATACGGCTGGTGGCGCTGCCGCCCGGACGTCGCGGCGCAGTTCCCCGACGTCCTCGGCGTGCACGGACGACTGTACCGATCATGGTTGAACGCTGATGAGGATGCCCGCACGGCGCTCTGGGAGTTGGTCGGACACCCGTTCCCTCCGCTGACTAGCCATCGCCCTAGGCGTTCGAACCGAGCCTCGAGCTCGCTCGGGTGGAGCGTCGTCGCCTACGCCCGGTCTGAACACGGGGTGGGTGAAGCGGGCCGTCGGATGGCCAGCGCGGTGGCCCTGTCGGGACTGCCGTACGAGATGGTGGGCGTGTCGGTCGGCAACCTCTCACGACAACGCCACGCTCTGGTCAAGGCCGTGTCGGAAGAGATCAACTTCGACAACGCCGTAGTGTGTGTTAACGCCGACCAGGTGCCGCGCATCGACTCCGTGCTGGGGCTCGGTGGCTTTGATGGAGTTCGTGCCGGGCTCTGGTTCTGGGAACTATCGGAGTTTCCCGAGCAGTACTGGCCGGCGTTCGATCGCTTCCACGAGGTGTGGGCCGCCAGCGAATTCAACCGTGCCGCGTTCCAGGAGGCGACCGACAAACCCGTACGGTTGTTCCGCCTCCCGATGCACTTTCCTTCGGGGCCTACTCGCTTCACACGACGTTCGGTCGGGCTGCCCGAGGGCAAGCACGTCTTCCTGACGAACTTCGACTACCTCTCCGTCCACCGCCGAAAGAACCCGATCGGCGCGATCGAGGCGTACCTCTCGGCTTTCGGCCCGGAGGACGGGGCCACGCTGGTCGTGAAGTCGATCAACGGTCACCACAAGCAGCTCGACGTCGAACATGTCCGCTGGGCGGCGCGAGGCCGCCCAGACGTGGTATTCATGGACGGCTTTGTCTCGTCCGCAGCGATGCAGGCGATGATCGAGCTCGCCGATACGTACGTGTCACTCCATCGGTCGGAGGGATATGGACTCAACATGGCCGATGCGATGGCACGGAGCACACCTGTTGTGGCGACGGGCTACTCCGGCAACATGGACTTCATGGACGCGACCACCGCCGAGTTGGTCGGATACGACCTCGTGGAAGTGGGAAAAGGGAGTGAACCGTACGATCGCTCGGCGGTGTGGGCCGATCCGCGTCTCGATACCGCCGCGGCGGCGATGCGCCGGCTGTTCGACGATCCCGGATATGCCGCCGATCTGGCCGACAGGGCCGAGCGACACGTACGAACTCACTTCGCCCCCGATGCGGTGGGCGAGCTTGCGCTCGAATTGTTGACGACTGCCCTAGAGCACCGACAGGAGATGGACGGATGAGACTGCTGGTGATCGGTGGAGGGTCCGCCCTCGAAGTACTGGTTGGCGAACTGCGGCAGCGCGGTGAGTACGACATCAGTGTCCTCGGTGCTGACGAGACGACGATGTCGAGTCTTGATGTCACGAGCATCGCCGAGACGGGCGATGTACACGGCCGGCTCGATGTGATCCTCAGTGCCGCTCGTGGCCGAACGGGCGAACTCTCGTGGTCCGACCCGGCGTGGGGCCTGATCGAAGCGGTCGCTGGCAGCGACGCAGTCATCACGGCCGGTGGGTCCTGCTTCGATTCACGGTTCCCCGGGCCGCTCGCCGAATTGTTGTTGGTGGCACGTCTCGCTGCCGCCTTCAACAAGCCCCTGCTGCTCTCGGGACATTCGGTCGGAACCCTTGCGTCGGACGATGACCGAGCGGCCGTGATGGAGATCATTTCTGGTGCTCGCCTCGCCGGCTTGTCAGACGACCAGTCGTTCGAGTGGGCACTCCTCAACTTCCGCTTCCCGCCGACAACGCTTCGGCGAACGCTCGCCGCCGTCGCGTTCACGCCCGTGGCCGAAGACGCCGGCGGATCGTCGATGCTCGATTCACCATATGTCCTCGTCGACCTCAGCGATCTGGCGGCACTCGCACACGGTGCGGCGGCGCAAGCAATGGGCGGGTTGCTCGATCAGGCCGCCAAGCTGAGGGCGGCGCAACTTCTGCTCGTCGATTCCAGCCGCACGTCGACCGCGACGATTGTCGATGCGGTGACCGCTGAGTATCGGCTGGCCGATGCGGCACCGGCGGTCGTCAGCGCGTTGATCCGTGACGCCTCCCTCGTGATCACCGGTGGCGCGGATCTGAGTCGCATGGCTGTGGTCGCTGGCGTGCCGGTCCTCGCGATCTCAACCGACGAAGACACCGACCGGGCCCTGACCCAGGCGCTCGGTGACTTCGGGCTTGCCGAGGCCGTGGTTCTTGCTCCGACGGTCGCGACGGGCGACGCGGCCGAGGTTCTCGAACGGATCGCACAGAGCAGCGCTGGCCGAGCACCCGAAGATCTCATCGACCGTCGGCGTGCTGAGTCGATCACATGGTGGGATGAACTGCACGCGACCATTGGCGGCCACTCGTGTACCCCAGCGACCCTGTCGAATGTGTCCCAGATCGGGTTGCTCCCCGACGCCCTGCGGCCGAAAGTGGACGCGTTGAGGGCCCTGCAGCGGGTTGATGTGCAACGCACCACTGCCGCCGTCCGGCGGCGTGACGCAGTGGAACTCGACGCCGAAGAATCTCGGATTGTCGCGCTGCAATCTGAGATGGGGCAGCTCGCTGCCGAGCGGGATGCCGCGTTGGCCGAGTTGAACGAGGCACAGTCGGCGTTGAGCGCCGCCCACACCGTGGCCGCCGATGTCGAGCAGCGCCTTCCTGTGGCGAGGCCCAGGAATCACGTAGCCGCTGGCGTAGCGCACAAGGCACTGCGGTTCGCCGCACGGTTCGTTCGTCGTGCGGCCGAACGACTCGGTGTTGGCGTCCGCCGCTAGTTCGCCCGATCAGTCGATCGAGCCTGGATCATGTAAATTTCCGGCATGCCGATGGCGATCAGTACCAGCGAGTCGGAGGAACTGGTCGCGAGTTGTGAACGATGGCGGTGGGTGGACTTCCCGAACACACCTCGACCGTCGGCATCTTGAGGCGCGAATTCGAGCGCATGATGGGCAACTTGCGGACACGCCGTTCACCAATGAAGGTGTCGGTTGTCATCAACACGCTGAACCGATGCTCGCATCTCGAACAGGCGCTGATTGCACTCGCTGACCAGACGTACCGGCCATTCGAGGTCGTCGTAGTCAATGGTCCGTCCGTCGACGGCACCGCTGGGATGTTGGAACGCTTCGCGGACCGAGCGCGACTCCTGGACTGCCCGGAGGCCAATCTGGGCCTGTCTCGCAACATTGGAGTGCAGCAGGCTGCAGGGGAGATCGTTGCATTCATCGACGACGACGCCATCCCTGAACCGGACTGGCTTGAGCACGTCGTCGGGGAGTTCGCCGACCTCGACGTCGCCGCAGTTGGCGGCCCTGTGTTCGACCTTCCACTCAATAGGATCGAGTGGAAGGTGTGCGTTGCCACGAGACTCGGTGAGGCCGACACCAACGCTCCGATGCCGTTCTCCAGCTACAACCGGCCAGGAGCCGATCCGTTCCCGTATTTCGCCGGGTGCAACATGAGCTTCCGCCGAAGCGCGCTGCGGGCGATCGGAGGCTTCAATCCGATGTTGAAGTTCGGGTACGACGACGTGGACGTCTGTCGGCTCCTCAACGACGGCGGGAGCACTCTTCGTTACGCTCCGGCCGCAGTCGTGCGTCACGCACGGGCACCGAGTGCCACCCGAGACGCCGACCATCACGTGACCGACCCGTACTGGTGGGTCTATTCGCGCACTGTCTTCGCCCTCCATGCAGGCTTGCGGTCAGAACGGGAGCAGGTGGCGACATTCGTCGACGGCTGGGTGGCCGAATGGCGCACGTACGCGGACAACTTGCTCAGCGAGGGCGTCATCTCAGCCGAGATGCACGAGCAGTTTCTGGAACGGGCATCGAGCGGGGCGGTGGACGGCAAGGCTGACGGGCTCACCGAGCGTCCGTTCCAGCGCTTCGGGCGCAGGCCCCGTGGCGATTTCCGGCCATACATCTGAACAAGCCATCGCTGGGCACGGCGACTGCCGACACACCCGAGCAGTCGCCCGCGGACGCGACACTCGCCCTCATGTCACCAAGTGCTCGAACTCGCGGAGGCGGGAACGCAGCCGGCTAACCCATTCGGCCTCCAGTCCCCTCCGTTCGCAGTGGGAGATCAAACTCGTCAGCTCGTTCATCTGAAGGGCATTCTGCGGTACCAGTGTGTCGATCATCGTCAGTTCGAATGGAGCGTCGAAGCACCCCGGCTCTGCAACGCCGACGGCACGGAAGTTGAGCCGTGTCCGCACGCATTTTTCGCAGACACCACAATTGCGACCCTGGTCGACCCCTGCCCAGCACACCTTGACAAGTCTTCTCGCGAGCGAGCTCTTGGCAATCCTGGCCACCTTCTCCGTTCGGGTGAACGCCACACCATCATGGACGATGTCGATCAGACCGCCCGACAAGAGATGATCGGTCATCGGGGTCGAACCCCACGGGAAAACCTGGTGCGTGATGGGCTCGCCACTAGCGATCAGTCCGAATTCGAACGTGTCGGAGAATTGGTGCAACACAGATGCCAGATATCCGCCGAAGGCGTGCTCCCACTCTTGCACTTCTCGCCCGTCGAGGAGCCGACGCACGTCGGTGCGAACGATGCGTCGTCGCAGGCCCAAGGAATCGAGAAACGGGTCGACTCGACGAACCAGCTCATCAAAGGCAGGCTGATTGTCGTGCCGCACATCGAAGCCGTGCACCATCACCCCCTCGGTGGCTTTGAATCGTCCACGCATGTCGGAGTTCGGGCTGTGCCGGAGCGCGGTGAACATGCTGTCCACCCCGCCCGAGAACCCTGCGATGGCCCTGCCATCCGAGCCGCGATCGAGACCGATGCGAGCGCTCCCTCCGTCCGACATCGTCTGCTCCGGCTCGATCTCGAACACGCCGTAACGCTCCGGTGCCCAGGCACGCCATGTCTCGGCAAGCAATGTGGCATTTCGCACCGCGCCTGCGGTGATCGGGCCTTCAATGACGAGCCGGTCAGCGTGCTCGGCTGCGTACAGCAGAAACCCCATAAGGTAGCCATCGAGCACGGCAGGCTGAGAAATGGAATGGTGACCGACGTGGAGGAACTCGAACGATGCGGTTCCCACGGGTCCACCGGCCAGCGTGACACGATTGGACGTGCCCTCCGAAGTGACGCTCTGGTCGTAGCTCAGCGTGACGATCCGCACGCCGGCACTGTAACATCGAGCGTCCGGTCATAGAGCTCTACGAGTTGAAGTCGACACAGTCCCGATGAGCACACGTCATCCCCTCCAGAGCGTCATCGAGGTCGGTCGTCGCTCTCGCCGTTCCATCACCTTGCACCGGATTCGAAGGGGAATGCACCGGGAACTCGTCTGCCTGAGTGGCACGCCAGTCTGCTTCCACGGAAACCCTGGCAACGCGGGAGATGCACTGATTCAGGCCGGAACGCTCGCTGCGTTCGATCGCGCCGCCTTGACGTGGGAGCCAGTTCAACCCGGCGACGATGTCTCCGGCCGCACCGTGTTGGTGGGAGGCGGAGGCAACCTGACCCCGATGTACGACCACATCGCGTCGGCGCTGCGGGCATTCTTAGTGTGCGACCCTGCTCGAGTCGTGATTCTCCCACACGGGCTCCGTGGTCAGGACGACGTGCTCGGATTGCTGCGACCCTCCGACACGGTGTTCTGTCGTGACGCCACCGCATATCAACATGCTTCGTTGGCTACCCAAGCGATGGTTCGGCTCGAGCACGACATGGCGTTTCATGTCGACCCGGTCAGGTTGTTGTCCGAGGGTGATAGAGACCAGGCCGCACGCGCGTTCCTCGACCAGAGATTGGCCGAGCACCAATGGAGTCTCGACGAGATCCATCGGAAAGACACGATGCGATACATGCGCGTCGACGCCGAGCGCAGGCCTGACGCCGATGATGGTGACCTTGACATCTCGCTGCACCTGATCCACGGATCGGTGCACAGCGTGTCCCCGATTGCCGCCTGGGCGCTGCTTCGGTGCATCGCGTCGAGCCGATCGATCGTGACCGATCGGCTGCACGTGGCGATCGGCGCCGCCCTCGTCGGTGTGCCAACGGAGCTACAGCCGAACAGCTACGACAAGAACAAGAGCGTCTTCCTCACGAGCCTTGAACGCTTTCGGAACATTCGGTATGTCGAGCGGGCTTCGGAGACACAGCGACCCTGATCAAGAACTGCCGCGGGTCCGGGTCCACTCAGTGGCGCTCGGGTTCTCGTTCAGAACTTGAAGTAGAGCAACGAGCTGAACGTGCTTGAGAATGGGTAGAGACACGCGATCGGGGCGACCGTCACGGTGACGAGCAGGCGAACGTTAATGCGCCGAGTTTCGTTCGCCAGCGAGAGTTGGCTGCCGAATGGAGCCAGGAGTCAAGCTTCTCCTTGGAGTTGTCGCACGCTGCTGAAGCGGAGCCGGTGGAATGCTGGCCGCCAGCATTCTTGAAGCATGGTTCCTTGGAATTCGGATGTTCGGATCGATGCGGGCGAGCGTCGCACGTGGCGCCCTGGTGCGCGCGCTGCGGCTTTTTCGTCGCGAGCAGGGGCGGCTTGCCGTCGAGTCGACGACCGGTGCGCGTAATGGACAGAAGGGACAGCAGACGAGGGCAGCATTGGCCGAGATTGCAACGGGGGCTAGCTCGACGCAGCCGACGCCGCGGAGCTCGACCGCCGGATCTGAATTGAGTAGAACAAGTTTGCGTTCCAGCCGCCGACGCCAAACGGATACTTCCGGGGCGAGAGGTCATCTTGCTGGAACACGCCTTCGATCATCCACCGGAGGGAGGCGACATGGTTCCGATGGTCGCAGGCGTTGATGTATCTAACCTCGAGGTCGCTGTAGCCAGCTCGGCGTGCGGCGCGGAATGTCGTGCCAGCGCGGCCCGCCCGCCACAGGAGCCCAGGGTCGCACGGCAAGAAGATCGAGAGTACGCCCCCCGGCCTCACGACGCGACGCCAGTTTGTCAACGCCGCGACTGGATCGGGGAGGTGGTGAAGGAGGCACATGGCGACCAGACGGTCGATCGACTCACTGGCGATGCCAGAAAGATCTTGAGCGTCACCCACGACGAACTCCACTGGTGCACCCATCTTCCCTGCAAAATCGCTGGCGTTCTGACGCGCAGTCGAAGAGTCACGGATATCCAGCATCACGTACCGATCGAAGGAGTGCCGGACAAATGAGAGATGCTCACCCGAAGTAGCGCCCAGCTCGAGCACTTGGCCAAAGTGGTCTCGCTCGCCGAACGGTCGCTCGATCGCACGGTGGAAAAGATCCTGTACGCGGCCGCCGAGTCCACCGTGAACCACGGCTGCGTAGCGCTCCTGATAGTAGCGATCGAGGGCTTCGTTGAGGTCAGTCACATCGGTAGCGTAGTTGCGCGTGTCAACCCTTTCGAGAACGGTCGGTCTGGGATTGATGCCGCCATGGATCTGAGGGCGTCGCCACGTCGCCGTGTCGAGTAGTTCACCGTGCTCATCGCAGAGCTCGGCGGCCGGCGACTGATCGGGTCTCGTCCGAGCGTTCTTATTCAGAACTTGAAGTAGAGGAACGGGCTGAACGTGCTTGAGAGTGTGTACAGACACGCGATCGGGGCGACCGTCACGGTGACGAGCAGGCGAACGTTAATGCGCCGAGGTTCGTTCGCCAGCGAGAGTTGGCTGCCGAATGAAGGGGTTCGGGGTAACAGCACCACGGAGGCACCGAGCGCGAAGTAGGCAAGGCGTTGGGTGGACAGCAGCTCGGTGAGTGTTACCGGGAGTCCTGCTCCTTGTGGGGTGATCATCGCATGGATGATCGACCAGCCCTGAGTGACGTCGTCTGCGCGGAAGAGGGCCCACCCGATACACACCAGTATGAAGGTAAGTAGACGACGAGGGATCGCCATCCTGCCTGCGTCCAAGGTGCCAGACCCGGTGAGCCGCTCGACGATGAGGCACGCTCCATGGAAGCCCCCCCAGACGATGAATGTCCAGTTCGCTCCATGCCAAGCGCCTGTGAGAGCGAACACGATCGCGAGGTTTAGGTAGGTTCTCCGCGGTCCCCCGCGATTACCTCCGAGTGGTATGTAGACGTAGTCGCGGAACCATGTCGACAGCGAGATGTGCCATCGTCGCCAGAAATCGGTCACTGAGTGTGCCGAATACGGTCGGTCGAAATTCTCCAGGAACTCGAACCCGAACATGCGGGCGAGGCCAATCGCCATGTCAGAGTAGCCAGAAAAGTCGAAGTAGATCTGGATCGCATATGCGAGTACGCCGATCCATGCGGCCGCAGTCGTCATTCGGTTGTCCGGGAGTGCGTAGACGTGGTTTGCGATCGCCGCGACCTGATCCGCTATGAGGATCTTCTTCGCAAGTCCCCAGAAGAAGCGAGGCGCTCCCATTGCGAAGTCGTCGAGGCGATGGCGGGGCAACGTAGTCAGCTGAGGCTCGACGTCTGCGTAGCGAACGATCGGCCCAGCGATCAGCTGGGGGAAGAGAAGGATGTACGCGCCGAAGTCAAGCAGTCGCGGTGCTGGCCGAGCGGTCCCGCGCCACACGTCGATGACGTAGCTCATGCTCTGGAACGTGAAGAAGCTGATCGCAATCGGCAGCGCAAGCGACAGGGTGACATCGCTGTCGATCCCGACTTGGCGGAGCATCGACGTCGTCTGCTCGACGAAGAATCCGCCGTATTTCCACAGTCCCAGCGCCAACACGTCGAGCACGAGAACGGAGTTCAGTACCCACTTACACCGTCGCGCGTGCGTCAAGCGTTCGCGATCGATGTAGATGGCAGCCCCGTGGTTGAGGGCGATGGATGCGAGCAACAGGACGATGAACGCACCTGCGCCCCACATGTAGAACACCACGCCGATGACGCAGAGAAAGCTGTTGCGCGTTCTCCAGGCCCCAGCCCAGAAGATCATCAAGACGATCGGCAAGAAGACGAAGACGAAGATGGGGTCGGAGAAAACCATCAGGGCTCGGAGCTCAGCTTGGTTTCGAGTCGGTCGAGGAACTCGGGACTTCCGATCTCGAATTGGAGACGGTAGCTCGCACTGCGTTCGACGGTCAGCAGAATGACGCGGTCGGATTCGTCGATTAGGGAGACGAATCGCTCGCTCTCACTCGGGAAGTCGACGAGGAGCATCACTGTGAGGTCCTCAAAGTACGGCACGATCTGCGGCAGCGCCACCAGGCCGAACGAGTCGAGGAACAACACCGTCCGTCCCCGGATCAGTTGTCCGTCCGGTGCGCTATTGGTGAACCGTCGGTTGAACCCGCCCTCGATGTCGTCAAGGACCTCGGTTTCGCCAGCGACGACGTCAGGGCGGGCGACCTCGTATTGCGGTGCCTGGTCCACTTCAGGCTTGCCCTGCATACCGGTGAGATCGCCGGTGTAGTCACCTAGCCCGCGATAATTGACCTCGTCAGCATCCCATGAACCTGGTGCGAGCGCATCGACGAGCACGCGGACCATCGTCAGCGAGCCTCTGCTGTCCCAGTGGCTGTCCTTGCGGAGGTACAGGGGCTCGCGGGTCGCGTTCGCCTCGCTCTGCAGCAACTCTCGGAGATCGTGATAGCCGGGGATGTCGGCTGCCGACAACGAAGTCCACAGATCCTCGGTGTACTTCTCGAAGCAGTCGAATGTCGCGAGACCGTCCGGGAGGAGGTCGGGGTGGACCGTGCTCTTGTCCGGGGCGATCATGGTGACCGACTCGCGGCCGGACCGTTCGATGATGGTGGCGAAGCGATCGAGGTGGGCCACCGTGTCTGGGACTGGGCCGTGCGGAGAGCATGCCGCGTCAATCGCGTCAGCGAGGAACAAGAAGCCGTCGTCCCCCCGGATCACGCGCGGAACAGCGCCTCCTCCGAACGCCGGGTCCTCGTCGTAGACGTTCTCGTCAATCCACGCGTCGGCCTCAACGGCCTCCGCACGCAGGGGCAGACGGTCGGCGACGAAACCACCGAAATCGCCGAATACGTCCCATCCCGACGACCACCCTGGCAAGGGGCGGCTCGCCCGGTTCTCGATTGGCTCCCCGCGCGATCCGAAAATGTAGGCGAGACCGGGACCGATCAGGAGTCCGACGGCGAGCACGACGATCGGCACCGATCGACGACGAGCGACCGGTTGTTCTTTCGGCTGTTGTTCTTCTGCTTGGACCACCGTCGGGGTACATTATGGGATCGACACGTGCGCGCATGTAGATGGTGGGGACCAAGTGCCCGGCGGTATACTCCGGGACTCATGTCGACGTCTGAAATTGCGGTCAAGATCGTCTCTCAGGCGATCGTGGCCGTGAATGACCAGATGGCCGAGGGAGAGCCGCTCGTCGACGACCGGGCAACCCGCTTGCTGGGTGACGACGGCGTGATCGACTCCTTGGCGTTCGCGTTCTTCATTGTGACGATCGAGCAGTTCGCGCTCGATGACCACGACCAGGAGATCGTGCTTTTTGACGACGAGGTCATGGAGATGGACTTCGACTCTGTCGACAACCCATTCGTGACCATCGGCGCCCTTACGGATTTCGTCGCCCGGAAGCTCACATGACCGCTCGAGTGGTGCTCGTCAGCGGAGCTAGTCAGGGGATCGGGGCTGCGCTCGCGGAACGATTCGCCACGCGCGGCGACACCGTGATCGGGATCGCCCGCCGCCCTGTGGACGAGTGGGCGATCGGTGTCGCGACTACCATCGATCGCCGCGTCTGCGACATCGCCGACGAGTCCGCGGTGAAGCGCTTGTTCTCGGAGCTGCGCAAACAACACGGTCACGTGGACGTACTCGTCAACAACGCCGGGGCGTTCAGCGGCGACCTGCTGCTGATGGCGCCGGCCGACCGCTTCGCGAAGGTGCTCGCCGCGAACCTGCTCGGCGCTCACGTGGTGACGCGCGAAGCGGTAAAGCTCATGCGCGCCGCTGGCTCCGGACGGGTCGTGAGTATCTCGTCGATCGCTGCGCGGCTGGCGGTCGCCGGTAACGGTTTGTATGGCACCGCCAAGAACGCCCTTGAGCACCTGATGAGGGATTTCGCCGTCGAGTTCCGCGGCAGCGGTGTCACGTTCAACTCGGTCGAGGTGTCCTTCGTCGAGGACACTTCCATGGTCGACGCGCTGCGACCGGAGGCGCGCGCGAAGTACGAGGAGCGCTTGCTCGTTTCCCGGGCCGTCTCTCTTGAGGAGGTTGCCGGAGCCGTTGAATACCTGGCCTCAACGTCCGCCGGTTCGATCACCGGTCAAGTGATCTCGCTCGGGAGCCCATTCTGAGATGAGTGTTCGGATCGAACGGCTTCGCGGCGGGCCGTGGGGGCAGAACTGCTTCCTGATCGAGCATGGCGCTGACGCCGTGCTCATCGATCCGGGCGGCAACGCGGTGTCCATCCTCGCCCGACTCGACGAGGGTGGGATGACGCTGCGTGCGATCGTCAACACTCATGGACACTTCGACCACATTGGCGCGATCCAGGAGATCGTGGACGCCCGTGCGGTGCCGTTCTACATCAGTGCCCGAGAGGTGCCCATCATGAAGACGTCCAACATGCTCCGCTTCATCTTCAAGTCGAAGGAGAGGTTCGTGATCCCAACGGTGTTCGAAGACCTCGACGGCTGCGGCGGCCTGCTCGACGTCGCAGGCGTCGCGAT